>Ga0123333_10000152_pt1 | contig 73638 bp, 65 predicted proteins | sample BioC12SIPDNA_3_FD_89957 | JGI IMG/M metagenome (GOLD analysis project Ga0123333, IMG submission 89957) | Anaerobic biogas reactor microbial communites from Washington, USA - Biogas_R2_B C12 SIP DNA | ecosystem: Engineered > Bioreactor > Anaerobic > Unclassified | place: Washington, USA...
TCCGCTGCCCGGTGTCGCTTGACGACCTCGTGGGAGCCGTGTGGGAGATCTCTGACTCGGGCCTGGAGGGTGCGCAGCACGTCGCCGGACAGCACTCGATCAGTCAATACGAACTGGCCGTCCTGATCGCTCGCCGAGACGGGCTCGACGAGGAGCGGGTTCGCCCCGCCCTACGGGGCGCCCGGCCGGGGGCCGCCGTGATCCGTCTCGATTGCACCGCGACCCAAGCAGCGTTGCAGACCACGTTCCGCGGTGCCCGGGCCTTCCTGCGACCACCGCCATCTCCAGCCTGAGACACCCGACTCTCGGCATGAGAGTGCTGTCACGAACCTCACATCAGGCTGAGTGCCTGACTCGCCGCTGACCCCTAACGGGCGGAAGGACCTGCGGGACGGCAGACTCCGTTCTGCCTGACAGACCCCACACAGATGGCTCGCACCCCGGAGCCAAAGGGCCAGCCGCACCACGGGCAGGATTGGGAGACCGTTGCAGACCGTCGAATCGTGCTGCACGCGAGGGCGCGGCTGCCTGACTACGGCTTCGAGAGTCGGCAGCGCACTAGTTGACGGCCCCCCACTCCCCCACACCCAACTGAGCGACTGGCACCGTGGTGCCGGTGAGTCGGAACACCGCGGGCATCCGCCACGCGGCCGCGTGATGAGGCGGAAAGTGTGGGGGTTCAAGTCGGGTTTCACACCGAATTTACCGCGTTTCCGCAGGTCAGAGCCCCGGGAGTGTCCGGAGGGGGACTTGAACCCCCACGCCCGTTAAGGGCACTAGCACCTCAAGCTAGCGCGTCTGCCATTCCGCCACCCGGACGAGGGTGTGTGCTCCACCGCCATTCTCTCGCAGTGGGCAACGACGGGAAAGATTAGCACGCATCAGCGCCAGGACCGTCCTCGGGCACGGCACGGCACCGGGGCAGCGACCGACGTGCTCAGGCTGACCCCAGGTGCCACTCAGGTCTCAGGCCTCCCGCCAGTCCGGCGGCTCCGCGGCCGCCAGGGCCGGGTCGTCGGCGGCGAAGGTGCGCACCGGCCCGGGCGCGGTCAACGGGCCCTCGAACCGGACCGTCACCCGGCCCAGGCCGCTCCCCCAGACCCAGCCCGCGCCATACTCCCCGTGGCGCACGTCCGCGCCGGGGCGCCAGTCAGTGACCCGCGGCGCCTGAGGAGTATGCCGAGGGGCGGCTTCTGCCCGCACCTCGCCCGTGCTGTCGGGCACCTCGATCTCGGGGCCGACGCTCGCGAACAACCCCTCCCCCAGCTCGAGCTCCTCCTGTGCGTGCGAGGTCAGACCGGACACCCCGACGCCCAGCAGCCGGATACCTGCGGAGACGTCGATCGCGCCGAGCAGCCGGCGGGCCTGGCGCCCGATGACCGCGGGGTCACCGGTGGCGTAGGGCAGCGTCCCGGACCGGGTCTGCTGGCTGAAGTCGTGCTGCCGGACCTTCACGGTCGTGGTCCGCGCGAAGACTGCCGCCCGCCCCACCCGGCTCGCGACCCGGGCCACCATCAGGTCCAGCTCCCGCTCCAGCACGGCCGGGTCGGCGATGTCGGTCTCGAAGGTCTCCTCCACGGAGATGCTCTTGGTCTCCCGATGTGTCTCGACGGGTCGCTCGTCCTCCCCGCGCGCCAGCCGCACCAGGCTGCTGCCCTGCGCCTGCCCGAAGATCGCCACCAGGTCGCCCTCGCTGACCCGGGCCAGGTCGGCCACCGTCTCGACGCCGAACGCGTGCAGCCGACCTGCCGTCGCCGGGCCGACCCCGGCGATCGCCCGCACCGACATCGGCGCCAGCACCTCCTGCTCGGTGCCGGCCTCGATCACCGTCAGGCCGGCGGGCTTGCCCATCTCGCTGGCGATCTTGGCCATCATCTTGGACGTGGCCACCCCCACCGAGGCAGTCAGGCCGCCCGTCCGCTCCCGGACCTGCTCCATGAGGGCGGTGCCGAACTCCCGGAGCCCGTCGGGCGATAGGTCCAGGGTCTCCCCCGCGCTGAGGTCGACGTAGGCCTCGTCCACCGAGACCTGCTCCACCACCGGCGAGACCTCGCGCAGGAGATCCATGACCACCGCCGAACTGATCCGGTAGGCCTCGAACCGGCCACCCAGGAACGCCGTCCCCGCCGGGCAGCGCCGCCTGGCCTCGGCGGTCGGCATGGCCGAGCGCGCGCCATACTGCCGGGCCTCGTAGGAGGCCGTCGAGACCACACCGCGGTGGCCGACGCCGCCCACGACCACGGGCTTGCCGCGCAGCGAGGGCTTGTCGCGCTGCTCCACCGCCGCGAAGAAGGCGTCGAGGTCCACGTGCAGGACGCTGGACTCGCGGCGGACGGCGGGCATGGCGCCACTGTGACACAGCCGCCGGTTAGCCTTGCCACGTGCTCGACCACGTCACCGCCGTCCGCTACGTCACCCCGCTGCGCGAGGGCGGCTCGATGCCCGGGGTCGTCGAGGGCTCGGACCTGGGGACGTATGTCGTGAAGTTCCGTGGCGCAGGACAGGGCCTGAAGGTGCTGGTCGCCGAGGTGATCGTGGGTGAGCTCGCCCGTCGGCTCGACCTGCCGGTCCCGCGGATGGTCACCATCGACCTGCCGCCGGCGATCGCGCGCTACGAGGCCGACGAGGAGGTCCAGGACCTGCTCAACGCCTCGCCGGGCACCAACCTGGGGGTCGACCTGCTGCCCGGGTCCCTGGGCTACGACGGCTCGCGGCCGCCGGACGCCGCCCTGGCATCGCGCATCGTCTGGCTCGACGCGCTGACCGCCAACGTGGACCGCACGTGGTCCAACCCCAACCTGCTGACCTGGCACCGGCAGACCTGGCTGATCGACCACGGGGCGGCGCTCTACTTCCACCACTCCTGGCCCAGCCGCGAGCCGAGTCCCCAGCGCTTCGCCCAGCAGCCATTCCGGGCCGACGACCACGTCCTGCGCCAGGTCGCCGACGACGTCCCCGGCGCCCACGCCGACCTGGCCCCGCGGATCACCGAGCACCTGGTCGCGGAGGTCCTGGCGCTCGTTCCGGACGGGTGGCTCGAGACCACCGACCACCTGCCGGACGCACCCGCTGTGCGCACGGCATACTCCCAGCACCTGCTCGCCCGGGTGGCCGATCCGCAGGCCTGGCTGCCAGGAGGTGCGTCGTGAGCTACGACTACCAGTACGTCACCCTGCGCCTGGTCCCGCGCGTGGAGCGTGAGGAGTTCATCAACGTGGGGGTCGTGCTCTACAGCCAGGAGGCCGAGTTCCTCCAGGCGGCGTTCGACCTCGACGAGGACCGGGCCCTGGCCATGGCGCCGGAGCTGGACCTGGAGTCGGTGCGGGCCGCGCTCGAGGCGGTCTGCCGGGTGGCGGCGGGCGAGCACTCGCCCAGCACGCCGCACCTGGACCGGCTCGGACCGCGCTTCGGCTGGCTCAGCGCGCCGCGCAGCACCATCGTCCAGCCCGGCCCGGTGCACGGCGGCACGACCGAGGACCCGGCTGCGACGCTCGAGCACCTGGTGCGCATCCTGGTGTCATGACGACGCTGATCTGGCACCCTGCCCTCGACCGTCCCGACCTGCTGGCCGCGCCGGTGCGCGCCGCGCTGGAGGGCTCACCGCTGGCCGCCTCCGTCGAGGTGACCGAGATCGACCCGGACATCGCCGACACCCAGGCACTGGTCGACGCCACCGACGTGACGCTCGAGGAGTGCGCCAACTGCATCGTGGTCCTCGGCCGGCGCGGCGAGACCGAGCGGGTCGCGGCCGGGCTGGTGCTCGCGACCACGCGGGCCGATGTGAACACGACCATCCGCAAGTCGCTGGACGTGCGCAAGGCCAGCTTCATGCCGATGGACCGCGCGGTCGCCGAGACGACCATGGAGTACGGCGGAATCACCCCCGTCGGCCTGCCCGCCGACTGGCCCGTGCTGGTCGACGCCCGCGTGGTCGCCTCGGAGCGGGTCGTCATCGGCTCCGGCCTGCGCCGCTCCAAGCTGCGTCTGCCAGGCGCCCTCGTCGCCGACCTGCCGGGCGTGCAGGTGGTGGAGGGGCTGGCCCGCTAACCGACCGAGGCGGTCCGTGACACGGGCGGTTCGGCAGACCACGGGAAGACGATCCACTCATCGGTGTGCTTCCACACGAAGTCCGGCTCCACGATCGTCGCCGACTTCGCGTAGAGCACCGCGCTGCGGGTGTCGGCACCGTGGGCCTGCAGCAGGTCGAGGACGAGCGCCAGGGTCCTGCCGGAGTCGGCGACATCGTCCACCACCAGCAGCCGCCTGCCCTTGATGGAGTCCGTGTCCAGCAGCGGTGCGAGCAGCACGGGGTCGGGCAGCGTCTCGTGGACGTCGGTGTAAAACTCGACGTTGATGGCGTCGGACAGCTTGATCCCGAGCGCATAGGCCAGTGCCCCACCGGGCAGCAAGCCGCCGCGCGCAACCGCGATGATGATCTCGGGGTCGAAGTCGGAGTCGGTCACCGCCTGAGCGAGCTCGCGGCTGGCCTGCCCGAACCCGTCCCAGGTGAGCACTTCCTTGTCGACGAGGTCGCTGGAGTCTGCGTGGTATGCCGTCACCCGGGTGAGGCTACCGGTCACCTCACGCGCCCGGTCACCTCCTGGGACGCAACGCCGCGCGCCCGGTCGGGTCTGGGGACCCCCGGTCATCGTGGGGGCCGCAACGCCTTCGCAGCGTCGACCACGGCGTCGGTGAGGCGTGCCAGGTGGCGCGATCCGAGCCGCCAGACCTGCCAGTGCAGCACGACGTCCTGGTGCGCGGCCCCGGGCAGCCGGACGAGGCGCCCGGTGTCCAGCGCGGCACCGATCTGGTGCTCGGGCAGCATGCCCCAGCCGAGCCCTGCCCGCACTGCCTGGGAGAAGGCCTCCGAGGAGGGGACGCCGTGCCAGGGCGCGGCCGAGGCACCGTGCGCGTCGAGCACGGTGTTCTGGAGGCTGTCCTTGGCGTTGAACTGGACGACCGGCATGCGGTCCAGGTCGACCGACGAACCGGTGCGGTGCTGGTCGAGCAGGTCTGGCGTCACGACCGGGAGGTAGCGCATCGCCCCGAGCGTCTGCACGGAGCAGCCGACGACCGGTTGAGCGTCGGTGGTGACCGCGGCCAGCACCTCACCGCCGGCGAGCATCGCCCGGGTGTGCTCCTGGTCGTCCACCCGCAGCCGCAGCACAGCGTCACCCCACGAGCCCACCGTTCGCAGCACCGGCGGGAACCAGGTGGCGAGCGAGTCCGCGTTGACCGCCACGGTCAGGGCGGTCCGGTCGCCACCGGGGCCGTTGAGCTCCTCGACCGCCCCAGCCATGACTAGGTCCACCTCTCGGGCCGCCCGGAGGACGACCGCGCCGGACTCCGTGGCGCTGCACGGACTGCCCCGCTGCACCAGCACCCGACCGGTCGCGGTCTCCAGCGCCCGGATCCGCTGGCTGACCGCCGACGGGGTGATCGACAGGCGTCGCGCCGCGGCCTCGAAGGTGCCCTCGTCGACGACGGCGACCAGGGCGCGGAGCTGGTCCAGCTGCATGAAGCGATGCTAATGGCACCACAGGATCATTCACTTCTCCTTAGCGCCATCCGCTTCCTACCCTTGCCCCATGCTGCAGATCCTGCTCACCGGGATGGTCACCGGGCTGGGGCTCATCATCGCCATCGGCGCCCAGAACGCCTTCGTGCTCCGCCAGGGCATCCGCCGCGAGCACATCGGGACCGTCATCCTGGTCTGCGCCCTCGCCGACATCCTGCTGATCTGCGTCGGCACGGCCGGCGTCGGCGCGCTCGTGTCCTCCCAGCCCACCGTCCTCACGGTGGTCCGCTGGCTCGGGGCGGCGTACCTGCTGTGGTTCGCGCTCGGCGCTCTGCGGTCGGCGGCCCGGCCAACGGGCCTCACCGCCTCGGCCCCGGTGTCCCGCGGGTCGGTGCTGACCACCACCCTGGCGCTCACGTTCCTCAACCCCCACGTCTACCTGGACACCGTGCTGCTCCTGGGCACCATCGCGGCGTCGCACGGGGACGCCCGGTGGTGGTTCGCGCTCGGGGCCTGCGTCGGCAGCGTGCTGTGGTTCAGCGCCCTCGGCCTCGGCGCCAGGGCACTGTCCCGGCCGCTGTCCTCCCCCACCACCTGGCGCGTGGTCGACCTGCTCGTCGCGGTCGTGATGGTGACGCTAGCCGTCGGCCTGCTGCGCGGCTGAGGGGTCCTGCAGCGCCCAGAACGCCACCGCGCTGGCCGCCGCCACGTTGAGCGAGTCCACGCCCCCGGCCATCGGGATCCGCACCGCGACGTCGGCCTCGGCGATGGTCCGCTCCCCCAGCCCGTCGCCCTCGGTGCCGAGCACCAGTGCCAGCCGGTCGGGCTGGCAGTCTGCCAGCTCCCGAAGGGTGCTGCCGTCCTCCCGCAGGGCCAGCGCCGCCACCGTGAAGCCGAGCTCGTGCAGGGTCCGTATGCCGTGCGGCCAGGGGTCGATCCGCGTCCAGGGCACCTGGAAGACGGTTCCCATCGAGACTCGCACGGAGCGGCGGTACAGCGGATCGGCGCAGCGCGGGGTCACCAGGACGGCGTCGACCCCCAGCGCGGCCGCCGAGCGGAAGATCGCGCCGACGTTGGTGTGGTCGACGATGTCCTCCAGGACGGCGACCCGCCGCGCCCCGTCGAGGACGTCCTGCACCGGGGGCAGCACCGGCCGGTGCATCGCGGCGATCGCCCCTCGGTGCAGGTGGAACCCGGTCATCTCCCGGGCGACCGCGGGGTCCATGACGTAGACCGGCGCCCCCTCGGCGACCGCGCGCTGCACCAGGTCTGCCAGGTCGGTGACCCAGCGCGGGGTCAGCAGCAGCGACCGGAGCCGGTGCCCCGCGTCGAGCGCCCGGCCGATCACCTTGGCCGACTCGGCCAGGTAGAGGCCCTGCTCCGGCTCGAGCAGCCGCCGCAGCGCGACGTCGGTGAGCCCCACGTAGTCACGCACCCGGTCGTCGTCCGGAGCATCGATCCAGGTGACGCCGGAGGGCAGCTGGCGCTCCCTCATACGAGCAGCACCACGATGGCGACCACGCCGATCACGACGATGGTCAGCCGCAGCAGCCAGGGCGGCATGCTGCGGCCGATGCGCGCACCCAGCAGGCCACCGATGAACGAGCCGATGGCGATGAGCCCGACCACGGCCCAGTTCACCTGGGAGGGGTCGACGACGAGGAAGACCGCGGCGGCCGTGAAGTTGACCACGAGACCCAGCACGTTCTTGGCGCCGTTGATCTCCTGCAGACCGTTGGGCAGCAGGACGCTCATCATGCCGATGAGGAGGACGCCCTGGGCGGCGCCGAAGTAGCCGCCGTACATGCCCGCCAGCAGGACGCCCACGATGAGGACGACGAAGCGCGGGCCGGTGACCTGGTCGGCGTGGTGGCGCGCCGCCCACGCGTTGAGCCGCGGCCCGAAGACGACCAGCAGGAGCGCCAGGAGGATCAGGGCCGGCACGATCGCCTCGAAGGCCTCGGGAGGAAGCACCAGCAGGAGCAAGGCGCCGGCGACGGCACCGACGAAGGAGGCGGGGGCGAGCTGCTTCAGCAGGGTCCGCAGCCTGGTCAGCTCGTGGCGATAGCCCCACGCGCCCGAGGCGCCCCCCGCCACCAGCCCGAGGCTGTTGGAGATGTTGGCAGACACGGGCGGATGCCCGAAGAACAACAGGGTCGGGAAGGTCACGAGCGTGCCCGAACCCACGACGGTGTTGATGGTGCCCGCCCAGACACCCGCCAGGATGATGGCGCCGATCTCGAGCCAGTTCATGCGGCGCGCGCCGACCAGCGTGCGCCGTGCTTCTCCACCACGAGCGGTATGTCGAAGGTCGCCGACAGGTTCTCTCCGGTCAGCGTCGTCTCGATCGGGCCGGCGGCCACGACCTTGCCGTCGCGCAGCATGAGGATGTCGGTGAACCCGGGCGGGATCTCCTCGACGTGGTGGGTGACCAGCACCATCGCCGGCGACTCGATGTCCTCGGCAAGCCCGGACAGCCTGCCCACCAGGTCCTCCCGGCCGCGCAGGTCCAGGCCGGCGGCCGGCTCGTCGAGCAGCATCAGCTCCGGGTCCGTCATCAGCGCCCGCGCGATCTGCACCCGCTTGCGCTCCCCCTCGCTGAGGGTGGAGAAGCGGCGGGTGGCCAGGTGGTCCACCCCCAGCGCCACGAGGAGGTCGGTGGCCCGCCCGGTGTCCAGCTCGTCATACTCCTCCCGCCAGCGCCCGGTGACGCCCCAGGACGCGGTGACCACCACGTCACGGACCATCTCCTCCGGCGGGATGCGCTCGGCCAGGGCGGCGCTGGACAGGCCGATCCGGGGACGCAGGTCGAAGACGTCGACGGTGCCCAGGACCTCCCCGAGGATGCCGGCGACGCCGGTCGTCGGGTGGATCCGGGCGGCCGCGATCTGCAGCAGGGTGGTCTTGCCCGCGCCGTTGGGTCCGATCACGACCCAGCGTTCGCCCTCCTCCACGGACCAGTCGATGTCGTCGAGGAGCGCGTTGCCGCCACGGCGCACACCGACACCGGCAAATTCCAGGACATCGCTCATGTCGAGCAAGGGTAGTTCGCCCCGGCCTGCTTACGATCACCGCATGGCTGACCTGCCGGCGAGCGTGCGCGTTGCCCTGTGGGGCACCGCGGCCCTGGGCGGGCAGCTGGACCCGGACGACGTGCCCGGCCGGGCCATGCCGGACCTCGATCACGTCGACGGGCTGGTCCCGCAGCTTGAGCTGTGGCGCGACCTGGGTGAGCGCCTCATCCTGGTCGCCCTCCCCCGGCCGGGTGACCTGACGAGTATGCCGCGTGGTTCCGCGGCACTGGTTGCGGCGGCCACGGAGGCGGAGGAGATGGTCTACGTGACCGGCCTCGGCGGGGCGCTCGTGCCGCGCATCGCCCAGTTCGGTCCGGAGGGCGACCAGGGCTGGGAGGCCCGGTGGACGGCGCACGACGCCGACCCGGTGCCCCAGCACGTCGTGCAGCAGCTCTCGCTGCCCGACGTCGAGCTCCAGCTGCGCCGGGAGATTGCCGAGCTGACCGCGGAGCTCGGCCAGGCACCCGGCCAGCCGCTGAGCGGGCACGGCCTCGAGCGGGCCGCACGGGACAGCGTGGACACGGACTGGGGGCTGCCTGAGGGCCTCCCTCCTCGCGCGATCCGGGTGGTCGAGCTCGCCGGCGCCATCACGGGCCTGGCCGACGCGGGCCTGGACCACCGGCTGCACAGCATCAGCTCCAGCACGACGCTGGGACGCGAGCAGATCCTGCGCCGGCTCCACGACGCGGCCTCGCGCGCCCTCGTCGCCGCCACCAACGTCGGCGCGCTCCACCTGGCCGGCTGGCGCTGACCCACCCCCTGACCGAGCGCGCCGTGTTGCGGTCTCACAAGTCACCGGGCGCATCGTGTTGCGGTCTCACAAGTCACCGGGCGCACCGTGTTGCGCTCTCACAGGCCACCTAGCGCATCGCGTTGCGCGAATCCGGACCGGAAGGTCGGTCCGGCGCAAGGACCCGGTGGTGTCCTGGCGTGGGCGGGTGCTGTTGGTTGGTGATGCTGACCTGCGTGGTCAGCGCCGCTCGACCCGAGACCCGGCCCTGTGCGCTCGGTCGCGGGTAGGAGCGCCACGCCATGCGCTCGGTCGCGGGTAGGAGCGCCACGCCATGCGCTCGGTCGGGTGAGAGAGCGCAACTCGGTGCGCCCGGTCGGTTGGGGGTCGGCTAGGTCAGGCCTCGAGGACGTGACGGTAGACCTCGACCGTGCGCTCCGCGATGGAGGTCCAGCTGAAGTGCTCCACCGCCCGGGTGCGGCCGGCCGCGCCCATGCGGGCTGCGCGCTCAGGGTCGGAGACGGCGTCGTTGATGGTCGCGGCGAGGTCTGCCACGAACTTGTCGGGGTCGATGGGGGTGCCGGTGCCGTCGGTGACCTGCTCGATGGGGACGAGCCAGCCGGTCTCGCCGTCGACGACCACCTCCGGGATACCGCCGGTGGCCGTCGCGACGACGGCGGCGCCGCAGGCCATGGCCTCTAGGTTGACGATGCCGAGGGGTTCGTAGACCGAGGGGCAGAGGAAGACGGTCGCGTGCGACAGGACCGCGATGACCTTGGCGCGCGGCAGCATCTCCTCGACCCACACCACCGTCCCGCTACGCCCCTCGCGCAGGGCATCGGTGAGGCCGATCACCTCGGCCTTGATCTCCTCGGTGTCCGGGGCGCCGGCGAGCAGCACGATCTGCACCTCACGCGGCAGCTCGGCGAGCGCGCGCAGCAAGTAGGGCAGCCCCTTCTGCCGGGTGATGCGACCCACGAAGACCACGCTCGGCTGGTCGGGGTCGACCCCGAGGTCGCGGACCACGGCCCGGGCCTCCTCGGAGGTGTCCCGCTGCCACAGCTGGGAGTCGATGCCGTTGTGGACGACGTGGACGCGCTCCGGGTCAATGGCCGGATAGCTCGCCAGGATGTCCTTGCGCATCCCCCCGGACACGGCGATGACGCCGGCCGCCGCCTCGTAGGCGGTCTTCTCGGCCCAGGAGCTGACCCGGTAGCCACCGCCGAGCTGCTCGGCCTTCCAGGGTCGCATCGGCTCCAGGCTGTGGGCGGAGATCACGTGCGGCATCCCGCCCAGCAGGCTGGCCAGGTAGCCGCCCATGTTGGCGTACCAGGTGTGCGAGTGGACGAGATCGGCACCGTCGGCGACGACGTCGGAGGCCATCGCGACGTCGACCCCCAGGGTCTTCAGCGCCGCGTTGGCGTCCTGCAGGTTCTGCGGGGTGGGGTACCCGGTCGTGCCGGGTTCCTCGACCGGGTCGTCGAAGGCGCGCACGGACACGGTGAGGTCCGGCAGGTCGCGTAGCGCACGAGTCAGCTCGGCGACGTGGACACCGGCACCGCCGTAGACGTTGGGGGGGTACTCACGAGTCAAGAGGTCAATACGCACACGGCCAACCTAGCCCCTATCGACCAATCGCGCTTGGGGCCCTAGGTTGTGGTCATGGCTGCTGGTACGGGAAGGCTGAAGGTCCTCGCAATCGTCCTCGCGGGAGGTGAAGGTAAGCGACTCATGCCGCTGACGGCGGACCGCGCGAAGCCGGCGGTCCCGTTCGGTGGGATCTACCGGTTGATCGACTTCGCGTTGTCCAACATCGTGAACTCCGGGTGTCTGAAGATCGTCGTGCTGACGCAGTACAAGTCGCACAGTCTCGACACGCACGTCACCCGCACGTGGCGGATGTCGACGCTGCTCGGCAACTACGTCGCACCGGTGCCGGCGCAGCAACGCGTGGGCAAGCACTGGTTCTCCGGGAGCGCAGACGCGATCTATCAGAGTCTGAACCTGGTGCACGACGAGCGGCCGGACATCATCGTCGTCGTCGGGGCCGACCACGTCTACCGCATGGACTTCTCGCAGATGATCGACCAGCACGTCGAGACCGGTGCGGGGGTGACGGTGGCCGCGATCCGGCAGCCGCTCAGTCTGGCCGACCAGTTCGGAGTGATCGAGGTGGACGAGTCCGACCCGCGTCACATCGCCGACTTCCTGGAGAAGCCGAAGAACCCCAAGGGCCTCCCCGACGCGCCGGACGAGGTCCTCGCCTCGATGGGCAACTACGTCTTCAACGCCGAGGTGCTGGAGCAGGCCGTGCGCGAGGACGCGGCGGACGAGGAGTCCGCCCACGACATGGGCGGCGACATCGTGCCGGCCTTCGTGAACCGGGGCGAGGGCTACGTCTACGACTTCAAGGACAACGACATCCCGGGCGCCACCGACCGGGACCGGGCTTACGGGCGCGACGTGGGGACGATGGACTCCTACTACGACGCCCACATGGACCTGGTCTCCGTGCACCCGGTCTTCAACCTCTACAACGACCGCTGGCCCATCTACACCAACTACGGCAACCACCCGCCGGCCAAGTTCGTGCACGGGTCGCAGGACCGCGTCGGTCACGCTCTCGGCTCCATGGTCTCCCCGGGAGCCGTGATCTCCGGGGCGACCGTCGCCGACTCGGTGCTCTCCCCCCGGGTGCACGTGCACTCGTTCAGCAACGTGTCGCAGTCCGTGATCCTGGACGGGGTTGAGGTGGGGCGCAGCTGCCAGATCCACCGGGCCATCATCGACAAGCAGGTGAAGGTGCCACCGGGCGTCAACATCGGTGTGGACCACGACCAGGACCGGGCGCGGGGGTTCACCGTGACCGACAGCGGCCTGGTCGTCGTCCCCAAGGGCACCGTGATCGAGGGGTGATGACACCGACCCCGTTCGCCTCCCGGCTGTCCGGTGCGGGTCGCGCCACGCATTAAGGTGCATCCATGTCGACGCACATGGCCTCCGTGTCCGACCCACCCCACGACCCCTCCGGCGAGCCGGTGACGCGCACCCTGCTGGTGATCGGTGGCGCCGAGGACAAGCGACGACGGGTCATCGTCCTCAAGCGCTTCGTGCGGCTGGCCGGCGGGGCGGACTCCCGGATCGTCGTGATCCCCACTGCCTCGTCCATGGCCGAGGAGGCCTTCGAGGTCTACCAGTCCGTGTTCGGCCGCCAACGGGCCCAGGACGTCTCGGTGGTCAACCCCGCGAGCCGCCAGGCAGCTGCCGACCCGGCGCTGATCGAGACGATCGACGCCGCCACCGGTGTCTTCGTCACCGGCGGCAACCAGCTCAAGCTCGGGCAGCTGATCGTCGGCACGCCGCTGCACGACGCGATCACCCGCGCCTACCACCGCGGGGCGGTCGTCGGCGGCACGTCGGCGGGGGCCTCGGTGCTCAGCCAGTTCATGATCTCGATGGGCGAGGAGGGGGTCGCACCCAGGCAGCGGGTGTCTCAGCTCAGCGCGGGCCTCGGCCTGCTGCCCGGTGTCATCCTCGACCAGCACTTCGGCCAGCGCACCCGCTACGCCCGCCTGCTGTCCCTGATCGCCGCGTCACCGAGCCTGCTCGGGGTCGGCATCGACGAGGACACCGCCGCCGAGATCGTCAACGAGCGGTCGATGACCGTGGTCGGCTCCGGGGCGGTGTATGTCGTGGACGCCCGTTCCGCGGTCAGCGACGCCCACGAGGCCCGCCGGGACGCGCCGCTCATGGTGTCCGGGGCCGTCGTCCACTCCCTGCCCTACGGCGCGACCTTCGACCTGCAGGCGGCCCAGCTCACCGACTTCGTCGAGATGCACCCTGAGGTGGCGGTCGTCACCTCCCCCACGGACGTGCACGACACCGCCAACGCAGCCGCCGCACTGCGCCGCTGACCGGACCAGGAGGACCGCATGACCGACCCCCAGACCCCGACCGCTCCGGCCGCCCCCGACCTGCGGATCGTCGAGCAGCGCGTCTACCGCGGGCCCAACATCTGGAACTACGAGCAGGCCATGCACCTCGTCGTCGACCTGGGGGTGCTCGAGCAGTACCCGACGAACACCCTGCCCGGGTTCACCGAGCAGCTGCTCGAGTGGCTGCCGGGGCTGGAGAACCACGTCTGTTCCCGCGGCCGCGCCGGCGGTTTCGTCGAGCGTCTGCACGAGGGCACCTGGGTCGGCCACGTCAGTGAGCACCTCGCCCTCCAGCTGCAGGCCGAGGCCGGCCACGACCTGAGGCGGGGCAAGACCCGGGCGGTGAAGGGGACACCGGGCCACTACAACGTCATCTACTCCTACATCGACGAGCGGGTGGGGATCGCCGCCGGCGAGCTGGCCGTGCGGATGGTCAACGCCGCCGTCGCCCAGGACCCGGAGTTCACGTTCGCCACGGAGCTGGACGACTTCCTCCGGCTGGCCCAGCGTGCCGCCTTCGGCCCCTCCACCAACGCGATCCTCGAGGAGGCGGTGGCGCGCGACATCCCGTTCATCCGCCTCAACACGGCCTCCCTGGTCCAGCTCGGGCAGGGCGTGCACCAGCAGCGGATCCGCGCGACCATGACGTCCAAGACGTCCGCCCTGGCCGTCGACATCGCCGGGGACAAGTCGCTCACCAACACCCTGCTCTCCTCGGCGGGCCTGCCGGTGCCGCTGAGCGACACCGTGCGCACCGAGGACGGCGCCGTCTCGGTCGCCAACCGCATCGGCTACCCCGTCGTCGTCAAGCCGCTGGACGGCAACCACGGCCGCGGGGTCGGCATCAACCTGCGCAACGAGGCCGAGGTGCGGGAGCACTTCCCGGTCGCCGCGGCCCAGTCACGTCGCGGGATCATGGTCGTCGAGTCGTTCATCACCGGCAACGACTACCGCTGCCTGATCGTCGGCGGCCGCATGCAGGCGATCGCCGAGCGGGTGCCCGCCCACGTCATCGGCGACGGGACCCACACCGTCAACGAGCTGGTCGAGATCACCAACGCCGACCCGCGGCGCGGCGTCGGGCACGAGAAGGTGCTGACCCGCATCGCGGTGAACGAGGGCGCGGAGACGCTGGTCAAGCAGCAGGGCTTCGGGATGGACGACGTGCCGCCGGAGGGCACCATGGTCAAGCTGGCCCTCACCGGCAACATGTCCACCGGCGGCATCTCGGTGGACCGCACGTTCGACGCCCACCCGGAGAACATCGAGATCGCCGAGGAGGCGGCCCGCCTCATCGGCCTGGACGTGGCCGGCATCGACTTCATCTGCCCGGACATCTCCGCCCCGGTCCGCGAGACCGGCGGCGCGATCTGCGAGGTCAACGCCGCACCCGGCTTCCGGATGCACACCCACCCGACGGTCGGTGAGCCGCAGTACATCGCCAAGCCCGTCGTCGACCTGCTCTTCCCCCCGGGCACCCCGTCGCGGGTGCCGATCGTGGCGGTCACCGGCACCAACGGCAAGACGACCACCTCACGGATGATCGCCCACATCATGAAGGGCCTGGGCCGGCGGGTCGGCATGACCTCCACCGACGGCATCGTCATCGACGAGCGGCTCGTCAAGCGCGCCGACGCCTCGGGGCCGAAGTCGGCCCGGATGGTGCTGCAGAACCCCCGCGTGGACTTCGCCGTGATGGAGGTGGCGCGCGGGGGCATCCTGCGGGAGGGCCTGGGCTACGACCGCAACGACGTGGCAGTGGTCACCAACGTCACCGCCGACCACCTGGGCCTGCGCGGCATCGACACCGTGGAGCAGCTGGCCGCGGTGAAGCGGGTCGTGGTGGAGGCCGTGCCCCGCAACGGCTTCGCCGTCCTCAACGCCGACGACCCCAACGTCCGGGAGATGCGTCGGCACTGCAGCGGCAGCATCGTCTACTTCTCGATGCAGCCCCCCGGCAGCCCCGAGCGGCAGTTCATCGAGACCCGCCTGCGGCGCGGGGGACGCGCCGTGGTGCTCGAGCCCACGGACCGCGGCGAGATGATCGTCATACAGCACGGCCGGCGCTCGATGCAGCTGGCCTGGACCCACCTGCTGCCCAGCACCTTCGGCGGGGCCGCCCGGTTCAACATCGCCAACGCGATGGCGGCGGCGGGCGCGGCGTTCGCCTGCGACGTGCCGCTGCACGACATACGACAGGGCCTGCGCACCTTCACGACCAGCTACTACCTCTCCCCCGGCCGCATGAACATGCTGGACGTCAAGGGCGTCAGCGTGGTCGTGGACTACTGCCACAACCCGGCCGGCATGCGGGCCATCGGCGAGTTCGTCGACAACCTCGCCGAGCAGCGGGAGGCCGCGCTGGAGAACGCCCGGATCAGCCGGATCGGCGTGGTCGGCGGCACCGGCGACCGGCGGGACGACGACCTCGCGGAGCTGGGCGCCGTGGCGGCCCGGCACTTCGACGTCCTCGTGGTCCGTGAGGACGACAACCCGCGCGGCCGCCCCCGCGGGGAGAGTGCGGCGCACCTGGTGCGCGGCATCAACGAGGCGATCGCGGCCGGTGAGGCGCGCGTGCGGATGGTCGACACGGTCCTGCCCGAGGTGGAGGCCGTCCGGCACGCGATGGTCCTGGCCAACCCCGGCGACCTGGTGGTGGCCTGCGTCGACAAGCACGCCCGGGTGCTGGCCGAGCTGGAGGAGATGAGCAACTCGGCCTACGCGGGGTCACGCACGGACGACGTCCGCACCGGCGACCCCGACCTCGACCCGGTCGAGCTGCACGAGTCGGCCGAGGCGTCGGCCGAGGAGGCGCGCGGGGACTACACGGACCTGGACGCGGCCGAGCAGGAGGTCACCGGCCGGTCCTGAGCCGGTGGTCCTCCGGCCGGGGACCACCGACGCAGTATGCCGGGAGCCGGCTTCCGTGGACCGGTCGCCTCAGGCGGGGGCCTCGGTGGGACGCAGCTGCTCGGCCAGGGCCAGCAGCACCTCGCGCTGCGGCGTGTCGTCGGTGCCGGTCGCGTGGGTCATCAGGTAGTCGATCAGACGGGCGACACCGTGGTCGGCGCGCCCCGCGTCGACGTCCAGCAGCGCCTGCAGCGCGACCACGGCGGCGCTGTCGCTGCGCTGCACCGCCACCTCGCTCAGCACGACCTCCGCCTCCGGCGAGCGGTCCAGGTCCCGGAGCGCGGCGGCCATCGCCACCTGGGCCCGGAAGCGGTGCGGCTCGCGCAGCCGGGCGTCGAGCGCCTCGCGGTAGCGGCTCACGGCCTGGCTCGTCTGACCGGCGGCCGTGAGGGCCGCGGCCAGCTCGAAGACCAGGCGCGGGTCCTCCGGGGTCTGCTCGAGCAGGTTGCGGGCCGCCTCGACCCGCTCGGCGGGCGGCTGGTCCTGGATCGCGCCGAGGACCGCCTCCAGCTCGTGCTCGCCCCGGGCGGCCTTGACCTTCCGGCGGATCTGCCGGGCCGAGTCCTGGTGCGCCCCGTGCTCGGTGAGCCAGGCGACGACCCCCGCCCGGTCCCGGTGCACCATGAGCGCCCCGACGTCCCCGTCGGCCATGTGGTCGACCAGCGCCTCCAGTCCCGACACCTCGTCCTCGGAGGAGCCGGAGGAGACCGCACCGACATTGGCCAGGCCCTGCACGAACTGGGCCTCGAGGTTCTCCATGGTGCGCCCGCGCAGGTAGTGCCCCTTGTGGACGACGTGCACCCGGTCCGCCCGCCGGCCGGCGATCTCGCCCAGCCCGATGAGGATCTCGTCGGTCCGGTCGCCGACCCCGCCCAGGCCGAGGTGCACCCGGTCCCCCGGCGGGCGCAGGCCCTCGGCCACGTTGAGCAGCGCCTCCAGACCGGCCTCGTTGTGCGCGAGGTCGATGATCATCGTCGCCGTCCCGCCGGTGGGCACCGGGACGGTCCACACGTTCATCCGCCCGGGGTTGTGCTCCAGGTCGGGGGCGAAGGTGCGCAGCCCCTCGACGACGGCCTCGCGCGGCAGACCGAGGCCCAGCGCCCCGGCCGTGGCGGCGAGCGCGTTGGCGATGTTGTGCTCGGACAGCCCGGAGAGGGTCATCGGCACATCCAGGATGCGGATCAGCCGGTCCGGGTCGGCGCCACGGCGCAGGATGACGATGTCGCCCTCCAGGACGGTCATGCCGCGGCCGCCACGCTCGACGGTCTCCCGCAGCGCCGGGGAGTCCGGGTCGAGGCTGAACATCCAGATCCGGCCGCTGGCGTGCACGGCCATGGCGCGGACCCGCGGGTCGTCGCCGTTGAGGACGACCCAGCCGTCCTTGCGGGTGACCCGCGTGACGATCGACTTGACCTCCGCGAGCTGGTCGACCGTGTCGATGCCGTGCAGGCCGAGGTGGTCGGCGGTGACGTTGGTGACGATGCTGACGTCGTTGTGCGAGACGCCCATGCCCTTCAGGAGCAGCCCGCCGCGGGCCGTCTCGAGCAGTCCGAGCTGGACCGACCGGTCCTCCAGGACGTTGCGCCCCCCGGACGGCCCGGAGTAGTCACCGGCCACCTTGAGGTCGCCCTGGATGAAGACGCCCTCGGTGGAGCTCCAGCCGCACCGAAGCCCCGCGGTCATCCCCATGTGGGCCAGCAGCCGGGTCGTGGAGGTCTTGCCGTTGGTGCCGGTGACCGACGCCACCGGGATCCGGGGCCGGAGCTGGGTGGGCCGGGACCCGTCCTCGGCCGCGCGCACCGGATCCGCCCCCTGGAGCAGCAGAGCGTCGGCGTCCGCACCGTCCAGGAGCCCGGCGAGGGTGGGCCCGAGGGCCTCGCCCAGCGCCACGGCCCGCCCGCGGTGCCGCCAGGGGAAGGCGACGATGACCGAGTCCAGGTCGGTGCCCACGCGCACCCGGGTGCCGACCCGGCTGGGCACGGTGTCCGCGATCCGCCGCAGGACGGTGCCGGCCAGCCGGCTGAGGAAGCGCTGGCGCTGCTCGGTGTGCGGTTTGCCGGGCACCGCGCGGCGCAGCCCCACCACCTCGGCGATCGCCGTCACGGCCTGGGCGTCCAGCGCCTGGTAGCCGGGCAGGGAGAGGCTCACCTTGACGGCGGGGCGCGTGAAGTACAGGTTCGGCCCCTCGAGCAGGCGCACCTCGGTCACCTGGACCGTGGTCGCATCGGTCATCGTGCTCAGAAGCCCATCGCGTGGAACCCGCCGTCCACGTGGACGATCTCACCGGTCGTGGCGGGGAACCAGTCCGACAGCAGCGCGACGCACGCCTTGGCGGCCGGCTCGGCGTCCTTGAGGTCCCAGCCCAGCGGGGAGCGCTCGCCCCACCGCTCGAACTGCTCGAACATCGGGATGGAGCGGGCGGCCGTCGTGGCGATCGGTCCGGCGGACACCAGGTTGGAGCGGATGCCCTTGGGGCCGAGGTCGCGGGCCAGGTAGCGGTTGGTCGACTCGAACGCCGCCTTGGCGACCCCCATCCAGTCGTACACCGGCCAGGCCTGCTGCGCGTCGAGGGTGAGCCCGACGATGCTGCCGCCCTCGCTCATCAGCGGCAGGGCCGCGACGGCCAGCGACTTCAGGGAGAAGGCCGAGACCTGCAGTGCCGTGGCGGCGTCCTCCCACGTGGCATTGAGGAAGTCGAAGGCGCCGGCGGGTGCGAACCCGATCGAGTGCAGCACGCCGTCGAGGTGGTCGGTGTGCTCCCGGAGCCGCTCGGCGAGGGTGTCCAGGTGCTCCTGGTTGGACACGTCCAGCTCGACGACCTCGGGGGTGACCGGCAGCCGCTTGGCGATGGACTGGGTGATCCGGAAGGTCCGGCCGAAGGAGGTGAGCACCACCTCGGCGCCCTGCTCCTGCGCCAGGCGGGCGACGTGGAAGGCGATGGAGGAGTCCATGAGGACACCGGTGATGAGGAGCTTCTTACCGTCGAGCAGCATGGGGAGCAGACTAGCGCCCTCGTGCGGGTGTCGTGACCAACCCGGTCCGTGCCGGGCCTGCCGCCCTCAGGGTCGTGCTGGTCGGCCGGCCTCAGTGCCCCATACCGAGGCCGCCGTCGACCGGGATCACGGCGCCGCTGATGTAGCCGGCGTCCGGCCCGGCCAGGAAGCGGACGACCCCTGCGACCTCGGCGGGGGTGGCGAACCGTCCGGCAGGGATGCCCGCCAGGTACTGCTTCTGCAGGTCATCGGAGAGCTCGGCGGTCATCTCGGTCTCGATGAAGCCCGGCGCGACCACGTTGGCGGTGATCCCCCGGCCGCCCAGCTCGCGGGTGATGGAGCGGGCCAGGCCGACCAGGGCCGACTTGGAGGCGGCGTAGTTGGTCTGTCCCGGGGAGCCGTAGAGCCCGACCACCGAGGAGATCAGGATGATGCGGCCCTTGCGCATCCGCATCATGCCCTTGGAGGCGCGGCGGGCGCAGCGGAAGGCCCCGGTCAGGTTGGTGTCCAGCACGGAGGCGAAGTCGTCGTCGCTCATCCGCATCATCAGCGTGTCCTTGGTGATGCCGGCGTTGGCCACCAGCACCTCCACGGGCCGGCCCAGCAGCTCCTCGGCCTCGGTGAACGCGCGGTCCACGCTCTCGGAGTCGGTGACGTCGCAGATCACGCCCCGCAGCCCCTCCGGCGGGGTCCCGCTGCGGTGGGTGATGATCACGTCGGCGCCCGCGTCGGCGAAGGCCCGGGCGATGGCCAGGCCGATGCCGCGGTTGCCTCCGGTCACCAGGACGCTGGTCGGCGGTGTCGCGGCGGTTTCGGTCTGCTGGGTCTCGGTCACAGGGGTCACGCTAGTGCCTGCCCCCGCGCCGCACGAACGGACCCGCGCGCGACGTATCGTGGAAGGGTGCGCAGGAACAAGGTGGCCCAGGGCGTGACCTCGGCTCCCCGGTCCCCGAAGGAGGACCGCGAGCAGCGGTTGCGCACCTACCTGATCGCCATGGCGGTCCGCACGGTGTCCTTCCCGCTGGCCGTCTGGGCGCTGCTCAGCGGGTGGGTCGTCATCGGGGTCATCCTCGCCGCCGCGGCCACCTTCCTGCCGCAGATCGCCGTGACCATCGCGAACGCGGTCGACAACCGGACCGGCACCGGCGGTGCCCCCGTCTCCCCGACCCGCGCCCTCCCGGCCCCCCACCCGACCCCGCCCCACGACATACCGCCCCAGGACATCCCGTTCGACGACATCCCGTTCGACGGCACCGCCGGCGGGCCGGCCGACCCGCACGACCCGCCCCAACCGGACCGGCCCGATGCTGACCTGTAGCGCCCGGGCCTGCCGTGCCGAGGCGGACTACGGCATCGTGTGGAACAACCCCAAGCTGCACACGCCGGAACGCCGCAAGGTATGGCTGGCCTGCGAGGACCACCGCGAGCACCTGGCGGGCTTCGTCTCGCTGCGCGGCTTCCTCATCGAGGTCGTCCCCGTCGCAGAGCTCGGCGAGCGGGACGGCTGAGCGTTGCTGCGGACCCTCCTGACCCGCCGTTGGCTCACCGCCCTGGCGCTCGCCCTGGTTTTTGCCGTCGCCGCCGTCCTCCTCGGCAACTGGCAGTTCTCCCGGCACGAGGAGAAGGTGACGGCGCGCGACCGGGTGGAGGCGCACTACGGCGCGGACCCGGTGCCGCTGGCGGAGGTCACCACGGACCCCTTCGCGCCCGAGGACGAGTGGACGCGGGTGACGGTGACCGGCAGCTACGCCCCGCAGGACCAGCTCTTCGTCAGGAACCGGCCCCACGAGGGCACCTTCGGCTACGAGGTCCTGGTCCCCCTGGAGACCCCCGGGGGGACTCTCGCGGTCAACCGCGGCTGGGTTGCCAACGCGGAGGACGCCAGCACGCTGCCCGAGGTGCCGCCGGCCCCGGAGGGGCAGGTCGTGGTGACCGGCTGGCTCCGTCCCGGGGAGGCTGACCTGGGGCGGGACCTGCCCGAGGGCCAGCTCGCCTCGATCAACCTGGCCGGTGCCACAGAGCAGTGGGAGCGACCGGTGCTCGGGGCCTATCTGGTCCTGGAGTCCGAGCAGTATGCCGGGGAGCCGGGTCGTGAGATCCCTCGCCCGACGCCGTTGGCCGCCCCGCGCACCGGCCTGGGGTCGCACTTCGCCTACTCGCTGCAGTGGTGGCTGACCTCCCCGGTCGGGCTCGTCCTCGTCCTGGTGATGGCCCGCCGGGAGTGGCGCGAGCAGGAGGGCGCGGGCACCGCCGCACCCCGGCCCGCGCGTCCTAAGAAGGTCCGCATCTGGGACGAGGAGGACGAGTAGTCCCGTCCCACCGAGCGCACCGTGTGGCGAGATTCCGGCCCACCGAGCGCACCGTGTGGCGAGATTCCGGCCCACCGAGCGCACCGTGTGGCGAGCTCGGTGCCCCGTAGGAGCGCAACCGGTGCCCGGTCGACGGGGGCGGGTGCGACCATGAGCCCATGGATCTTGGACTGGCAGGCCGTGGATACGTCGTCACCGGAGGGTCGCGGGGTCTGGGCCGGGCCGCCGCCGAGTGCTTCGTCCGCGACGGCGCCGACGTGCTGGTGGTCGGCCGGGACGCGGACCGGGCGACCCAGACCGCCGCGGAGCTCACCGGGCTGGGGGCGGGCACGGCATACTCCCTGGCCGCCGACCTGGCGGACCCGGCCGCCGCCGAGCTCATCCGGGCCACCGCCCGCGCGCACCTCACGACGCTTGACGGCGCCGTCCTCAGTGTGGGCGGTCCGCCGGCGGGCCGGCTGCGGGATCGCACGGACGAGGAGTGGCGCGCCGCCTTCGAGCAGGTCCACCTCGGCCCCCTCCGCCTGGCCCGCACCCTCCTGGAGGACGCCGACCGGCCGGTGGCCATCACCTTCGTGCTCTCCACGTCCGTGCGCACCCCGCTGCCCGAGTTCGCCATCTCCAACGGGCTCCGACCGGGGCTCGCGATGGCGGCCAAGACCCTGGCGGACGAGTTCGGCCCCGCGGGCCACCGGGTCAACAGCCTGCTGCCCGGCCGCTTCGACACCGACCGGGTCCGCGCCCTCGACGAGGCCACGGGCGACCCTGCCGGCCGGCGCGCCGCCCACGCGGCGACTGTCCCGCTGGGCCGCCTCGGCCAGCCCGAGGAGTTCGGCGCGGTCGCGGCCTTCGTCACCTCCCCGGTTGCCTCCTATGTGACCGGCTCGCTGGTCACCGTCGACGGCGGGCAGACCCGCACGATCTGACCCACACCGCGCCACGCCCGGTCGCCCGACGCCCTTCGGACTACGCTCGGTGCCTGCGGGCACGCCCGCACCCGTCCGACCCGAGGAGCCGACCATGCCCGTAGCCGTAGCGCACAACGCGCTGCCCGAGGCACGCGCCGCCGTCGAGGCAGCCCTCGACTGGGCGCGCACCCACGAGACCTCGCTGGTGGTGCTGCACGTCGAGGAGACCGGCACGATGGGCACCCCGGGCCTCCCGGCCCTGGACACGGAGGTGCGGGCCGTCGAGGAGGCCGTGCAGGCCGTCATCGACGAGCAGCCCGGAGAACCGCCGGAGTGGCGGGTGGTCTCCACCACCTCGGCCCGCGACGTCCCGTCCGCGCTGCTGCAGCTGCTCACCACGCACGACGTGGACCTGCTGGTGCTCGGGTCGCGCCGGCGCACCGAGATCGGCAAGTACTTCATGGGCCGCACGGTCCAGCGGGTGGTCCTCGACTCCCCCGTCCCGGTGCTGGTGGTCAAGAACACCTGAGGGGCCCCCGGGCGCACTCTCCGCTGCGGACCCGGCACGAGTTCCCCGCCGGTCAGTTGACAATCTGCTTGTCATCATGACACCATCGTTGTCATGACCGCAGGAACCGACCTGTATGCCGTGCTGCGGCGGATCCGTCCAGTGCACGAGCTCTCGGCCCGGGCCGTGGAGGACGGTCTGGCCGGGACTCCGCTCACCGTCCCGCTGCGTGCGGTCCTGGAGAGGGTCCACACCGACGGTGCCCAGACCGTGCCGGCCATCGCCCGCAGCCTGTACGTCACCCGCCAGGGCGTGCAGTCCATGGTCGACCGGGCCAAGGAGCTCGGCCTGCTCGAGACCCGGGCCAATCCCGTGCACCGCAGGTCCCACCTGGTCGCCCTGACGCCGGCCGGCACACGCCTGTTCGACACGGTGCACGCGGCCGAGCTGGCCCGCCTGGACACCGTGGCGACCGGTCTGGACCCGGCAGACGTCGCGGCGGCCGTGCGCGTCCTCGACCAGGTCGTCGCCGCACTGGAAGCGCTCACCACCACCGGAAGGAGCACACCATGAGCACCACCCACCTGACCCTGCAGCGCCTGGAGGTCCCCGGAGGCCACATCGCCTACGTCCAGCAGGGCGCCGGGACCCCGCCGGTCCTGCTGCTGCACGCCGGCTACGTCGACCACCGGATGTACACCCGGGAGATCGAGCACCTGGCCCAGCGCACCACCGTGGTCGCCCCGGACGCGCGGACCCACGGGTGGTCCTCGACCGCGATGGCGCCGTTCCGGCACTGCGACGACGTGGCGGCGCTGGTGCGCCACCTCGACCTCGGCCCCGCCGTCCTCATCGGCACGAGCATGGGTGCCGGCGCCGCCGTGGACACCGCGCTCGAGCACCCCGACACGGTGCGCGCCCTGGTGATCAGCGGGGCCGGCACCAACGAGCCCACCTTCACCTCCCCCGAGGCGCTCGACCTGCTGCGCCAGGCGGAGGAGGCCATCGGACGGCAGGACGTCGCGGCCTGGCTGCAGGCCACCCTGGACTGGGCGGCCGGACCGGACCGCGACCTGTCACAGGTGGACCCCGGGGTGCGCGATCTGCTCTCGGACCTGCACCAGGACTTCGTCGGCACCCACATCCGTCCGGGGGTCACGCCTCCGGAGCACGTGAGCGGTTCGTGGGAGCGACTGGCGGAGATCACCGTCCCGGTGCTCGGCATCGTGGGAGATCTCGACTTCCCGGACCACCACGAGATGACCGAGCGGGCCGTCGCCTCGGTGCAGGACGGGCGTGGCGTCGTCCGCATCCCGCAGGCAGGCCATTACCCCAACCTGGAGCGGCCATTGGCCTGGGAACGGGCCGTCGACGACTTCCTGGACGACGTCCTGCCTGCCTGAGGAGGTCAGCCCGTCCGGAACTGCGTGTCGTGCAGGGTCCGGTAGAGGCCGCCCTCGGCGAGCAGCTCGGCGTGCGTCCCGCGCTGGACGATGCGGCCCCGGTCCATCACGAGGATCTGGTCCGCACCCTGCACGGTGCTGAGCCGGTGCGCGATCACCAGCGAGGTGCGCCCGGTGAGCTCCTCGTCCAGCGCCCGCTGGACGGCCACCTCCGACTCGCTATCCAGGTGGGCGGTGGCCTCGTCCAGGAGAACGACGGCGGGGGCCTTCAGCAGCAGCCGGGCGATCGCCAGCCGCTGCTTCTCACCCCCGGACAGTCGGTGGCCGCGGTCTCCGACCACGGTGTCCAGGCCGTTCGGAAGCTGCTCGACCAGGGACCACACCTGCGCGGCCCGCAGCGCCTGCTCGAGCTGGCCCTCGGTGGCCTCCGGGGACGCGTAGTGCAGGTTGGCGCGGATCGTGTCGTTGAACATGTGCGCCTCCTGCGTCACCACCCCCACGGTGCGGGACAGGCTCGCGAGGGTGGCCTCGCGCAGGTCGGTGCCGCCAATCCGAACCGCCCCCGCGGACGGGTCGTAGAGCCGGGAGACCAGCGAGGTCAGCGTCGTCTTGCCGGCACCGCTGGGGCCCACCAGCGCCACCAGCTGTCCCGCCCCGATGTGCACGTCGACCTCGCGCAGGACCGGTCCCCCGGCCGCACGGTCCAGGTCGGGCCGGCTCTCCAGGGAGGCGACGGAGACCTCCGCGGCGGTGGGGTAGGCGAAGGAGACGCCGTCCAGCTCGACGTCCACCGGCCCCTCCGGCAGGTTGACCGCCCCGGCCGCCTCCTGCACGAGGGGCTCGAGGTCGAGCACCTCGAAGATGCGCTCGAAAGAGACGAGGGCGGTCATGATGTCCACGCGCGCGTTCGAGAGCGCGGTGAGCGGCCCGTACATCCGGCCGAGCAGCGCCGCCATCGCGACCAGCGTCCCCACGGACAGGTCCCCGGCGACTGCCATCAGGCCGCCCAGGCCGTAGACGAGGGCGGTGGCCAGCGCGGCCACCAGCCCGAGCCCGACCATGAAGACCACCCGGTTGACCGCGATGCGGACCCCGGCGTCGCGCACCCCCCTGGCCCGCTCGGCATACTCCCGGTCCTCCTGTGCGGGCCGGCCGAACAGGCGCACGAGCAGCGCCCCGGCGACGTTGAACCGCTCGGTCATCCGGGTCGCCAGCTCGGCGTTCAGGGTCATCTGCTGCCGGGTCAGGGTGGAGAGCCGCTGTCCCATCCGCCGCGCCGGCAGCAGGAAGACCGGCAGGAGCAGCAGGGCCAGCACGGTGATCAGCCACGACATCGTCAGCAGTGCCCCGAGGATCAGCGCCAGCGACACGACATTGCTGACCAGGCCGGACAGGATGCTGGTGAACGCGGACTGCGCCCCGATGACGTCGGTGTTCAGCCGGTTGACCAGCGCGCCGGTCTGCGCGCGGGTGAAGAAGGCGATGGGTTGGCGCAGCACGTGCGCGAAGACCTCGGTGCGCAGGTTGAGGATGAGGCCCTCACCGATGCGGGCGCCGTAGTAGCGGGTGGCGACGGTCAGGCCGGCCTCGAGCACGGCGAGGACCGCGACGACGATGCCCAGGGTGAGGACGACCCCTCGGTCGCGTGGGATGACGCCGTGGTCGATGATCCGGCCCAGGAGCAACGGGGTGGCCACTCCGAGCGCGGAGACCACCACGGTGAGGACCAGGAAGAGCCCGATGTCGGACCGGAACGGGCGGCCGTAGCCGAGCACCCGGCGCCCGGTCCCCTCCCGGAGCCGGTGCTCGACGACCGAACGGTCCCGCGCCAGGCCCCGCATCGCGGCGCCGGGCCCGTGGCCCCCTCGCATGGTCACCTCCGGCCCCCGCTGCTCATGCCAGCGCGATGAGGTCCTGGTAGTCCTGGTTCCACATGTCCTCCACGCCGTCGGGCAGGAGCAGAACCCGCTCGGGCTCGAGCGCGGCGACGGCACCCTCGTCGTGGCTCACCAGGACCACTGCGCCCTCGTAGGTGCGCAGCGCGGAGAGCACCTCCTCGCGGGAGGCGGGGTCCAGGTTGTTGGTGGGCTCGTCGAGCAGCAGCACGTTGGCCGCCGAGACGACCAGCATGGCCAGGGCCAACCGGGTCTTCTCGCCGCCGGAGAGCACGCCGGCCGGCTTGTCCACGTCGTCCCCGGAGAACAGGAAGGAGCCGAGCACCTTGCGGGTCTCGGTCTCGTCGAGCTCCGGGGCGGATGACTTCATGTTCGCCAGCACCGACCGGTCCACGTCCAGCGTCTCGTGCTCCTGGGCGTAGTAGCCGAGCCGCAGACCGTGCCCGGGCTCCACCTGGCCCGTGTCGGGCTCGTCGAGCCCGGCCAGGATCCGCAGCAGGGTCGTCTTGCCGGCACCGTTCAGGCCGAGGACGACGACCCGGGAGCCCCGGTCGATGTTGAGGTCGACGTCGGTGAACACCTCGAGCGAGCCGTAGGAGCGGGACAGGCCGCTGGCCGACAGCGGGGTCCGCCCGCAGGGGGCCGGCGTCGGGAACCGGAGCTTGGCCACCCGCTCCACGGCCCGCTCGCCCTCGATCCCGGCCAGCAGCTTCTCGGCCCGGCGCGCCATGTTCTGGGCGGCGACGGCCTTGGTCGCCTTGGCGCGCATCTTGTCGGCCTGGGCCAGCAGCGCCGACGCCTTCTTCTCGGCGTTGACCCGCTCCCGCTTGCGGCGCCGCTCGTCGGTCTCGCGCTGCAGCAGGTAGGTCTTCCAGCCCATGTTGTACTGGTCGATCTCCGCGCGGTTGGCGTCCAGGTGGAAGACCCGGTTGACCACCTGCTCGATGAGCTCCACGTCGTGGGAGATCACCAGCAGACCGCCGGGGTAGGACTTGAGGTAGTCCCGCAACCACACGATCGAGTCGGCGTCCAGGTGGTTGGTGGGCTCGTCGAGCAGCAGCGTCGAGGCGCCGCTGAACAGGATGCGGGCCAGCTCGATCCGGCGGCGCTGACCGCCCGACAGGGTCGCCAGCTCCTGGTCGAGGACCCGGGTCGGCAGCCCCAGGCTCGAGGCGATGGACGCCGCCTCGGACTCCGCGGCATACCCCCCGCGGGCCTCGAACTCGGCGTCGAGACGGGCGTAGCGGGCCATCGCCTTCGTCCGGACCGCCTCGTCGTCGCTGCCCATCCCCCCCTCGGCGGCCCGCAGGTTGCGGATCACCGAGTCGAGCCCGCGGGCGGACAGGATCCGGTCTCTGCCCAGCACGTGCAGGTCGCCCGTGCGCGGGTCCTGGGGCAGGTAGCCCACGTCACCGCGCCGGGTGACCGAGCCCGCGGCCGGCTCGGCCTCGCCGGCCAGCACCTTCGTCAGCGTGGTCTTCCCGGCACCGTTGCGGCCCACCAGACCCACCCGGTCCCCGGGCGACACCTGGAAGGACACGTCGTCCATGAGGAGCCGGGATCCCGCACGCAGCTCGACGCCCGAGGCAGTGATCACGTGCAGGACTCCTCATGAGGTCTTTGGGCGGTTTGTGGTGCCTGGTGGGCGGGAAGTGGTTAGTCTACGCCTCAGAAGCACTGTGCCGGACCCGAGACGAGTGGAGTTGGGGCATGACCTTCAAGGAGAACGCCCGGCTGGACACCAGCCAGGTCCGCAGCGGCGGTGGCGGGCGCTCGGGTGGTGGCGGCGGGGGGATGGCCGTCGGCGGCGGCATCGGCGGCATCATCCTCCTCGTACTCTTCATGCTCTTCGGCGGCAACCTCGGCGGCACCAGCGGGGTGGCCGACCCCGAGACCTCCTGGAACTTCAGCGGGGCCGAGGTCGACGGCACCGGCGAGGAGGGCGCCTCGGGCGACTTCTCGCACTGCAAGACGGGCGCCGACGCCAACCAGTACCGCGACTGCCTCGTCGTCGGCACGGTCAACAGCGTGCAGCAGTTCTGGTCCTCGGCCTGGTCGCAGTACCAGCCCGCCAAGACGGTGATCTTCTCCGGCGTGGTCAACACCGGGTGCGGCACCGCCAACAGCCAGGTGGGTCCGTTCTACTGCCCGCTGGACCAGCAGGTCTACATCGACGTGAGCTTCTTCGACCAGCTCGACCAGATGGGGGGCGACGGCGGCTCGCTGTCGCAGATGTATGTCGTGGGGCACGAGTACGGCCACCACGTCCAGAACCTCAACGGCGTCCTGGGTCGCGCCCAGCAGGACCCGCAGGGTCCCGAGTCCGGCGCGGTCCGGGTCGAGCTGCAGGCCGACTGCTACGCCGGTGTCTGGGTCGCGCACGCCGACGGCACCCGCCTCGGCCAGGAGGACGCGGCGATCCTCGAGCCGGTCACCCAGGAGCAGATCCAGTCCGCGCTCACCGCGGCCGAGGCCGTCGGCGACGACCGCATCCAGCAGAGCATGCAGGGCCGGGTCACCCCGGAGAACTGGACCCACGGGTCCTCCGCCCAGCGGCAGCACTGGTTCATGACCGGCTACCAGACCGGTGACCCCAACCAGTGCAACACCTTCGCGGCGACCGACCTGGGCTGAGATCGCATCCGATGACTGACAGCGCCCCGCACGACCGCGCCTCCTTCGGTGAGCTGGTGCGCAACCTGCTCACCTGGCGACCGGCCGAGGCTGAGCAGCTCACCCCCGAGCAGCAGCGGGAGCGGGAGCAGCGCCAGCGCGCGACCGAGACGCTGACCTACTGCGTCAAGCCGGACTCCGGGCCTCACGGGCGCTGACCGCCGGGCACGGCCACCCGCGTGACGCCACCGACGCGCGCGGCCACCCGCGTGACGCCACCGACGCGCGGCCACCCCACGTGCCGGCACCAACGCGCGCGGCCACCCCACGTGCCGGCACCAACGCGCGCCCGTCTCCGAGCGCCTTGTGTCTCTGAGAGCTGGAAATAACCAGCCCGAAGATACGGAAAGCGCTCGAAGATGACCACGCGACGGGTCGGTCGGAGCCTCAGCCCGGCTCTGTGAGCCGGATCCGGGTGGTGCGGCCGCGTCGCAGGGTCTCCTGCAGCACCTTCAGGCGTGGGTCCGGCACGTCGTAGAACTCACGTCGCGGCAGCTCACCGAGGCCCGCGAGCAGCGGGTCGTCCAGGACCTGACGCACCAGGGCCTTGTCGCCGCCGACGACGAGACCGTCGACGCGCGGACCGCGCGGCTCCAGCAGCCGGTCGACGGACTGCTCCACGACCCGCGCCACGAGCGCATCGGCCTGGTTCCCCCGCCGGCGGGCGAAGCGCTGCTGGGACCACCCTCCGGCCGCGGTGCGCGACTGGACGTAGCGGGTCCCGCAGTAGTGGTCGGTGAGCGTGTCCCCCGAGGCCAGCCCCACGGCATACCCGCCCCTGCGGACCAGGACCAGACCGAGGCGAGACGGCAGGGAGACCTGACCGTCGGCCCAGGCCAGGACCTCCGCCACGGCACCGTCGGGCGCAGACAGCACGAGCGGCACCGCGTGCGGGTCGGCCCCGGGGGACCGCTCCGGCACGCCATGCCGCTCGGCGAAGCCGCTGATCCACCGGTCCAGGCGCGCGGGGTCGATCTCGACCACCCGCACCTGCTGACTGCCGGTGCTCAGCGGTGCCTCAGACGTTGAAGCCGAGGGCGCGCAGCTGCTCGCGGCCCTCCGGGGTGATCTTGTCCGGGCCCCACGGGGGCATCCACACCCAGTTGATGCGGTGGCTGGACACCAGGCCCTCCAGCACCATCCCGACCTGCTCCTCGATCACGTCGGTGAGCGGGCAGGCGGCACTGGTCAGGGTCATGTCGATGACCGCGTGGGACTGGGCGTCGACGGTGAGGCCGTAGATCAGGCCCAGGTCGACGACGTTGATGCCCAGCTCTGGGTCGACGACGTCGCGCAGGGCCTCCTCGACGTCCGCGACGTTGGGCGGGGTGGTGGTCGTGCTCATCGCTCCTCCTCGGTGGTGGTCTCAGGGTCTCACGGTCGGCTGGGAGCGGTCTCGGACACCACGGAGATGTCCTCGCCGCTCCGGGCCAGGGCGTCGGTGAAGGCGGTCCAGCCCAGCAGCGCGCACTTCACGCGCGAGGGATAGCGGGACACCCCGGCGAAGGCCACGCCGTCGCCGATCTGCTCCGGGTCGCCCTCGTCGGCGCCCTTGCTGGTCAGCATGCGGCGCATCGCCAGGAAGGTCTCCAGCGCCTGCTCGACGGGGTGGCCGATGGCCTCCTCGGCGAGCACCGAGGTGGACGCGATCGAGATCGAGCAGCCCTGGGCCTCGTAGGAGACGTCGGTGACTACGCCGTCCTCCACCGCGACCCGCAGCGTCACCTCGTCGCCGCAGGTCGGGTTGACGTGGTGCACCTCGGCGTCGAAGGGGTCGCGCAGCCCGGCGTGCTGGGGGCGCTTGGCGTGGTCGAGGATCAGCTCGCCGTACAGGTCCATCCGTCCCTCCTCAGGCGCTCAGTCCGAAGACGCCGGGCACCGTGTCCAGCGCCTCGACGAAGGCGTCGATGTCGGCGCGGGTGGTGTAGACCGAGAAGCTCGCGCGGGTGCTGGCCGGGATGCCGAGCCGGCGGTGCAGCGGCCACGCGCAGTGGTGGCCGGTGCGCACGGCGATGCCCCGGTCGTCGAGCACCTGGCCCACGTCGTGCGGGTGGATCCCCTCGACCGTGAAGGCGACGGCGCCGACGCGCCGGGTCGGGTCACGGGGACCGATCACCTTCACCCAGGGACGCTCCCCCAGCTGCTCCAGGCAGTATGCCGTGAGCTCGGTGTCGTGCTGGTGGACCCGCTCCATCCCGGTCTCGGTGAGGTACTCGACCGCCGTCGCCAGGCCGACGGCCTGGGCGGCCATCGGCACGCCGGCCTCGAAGCGCTGGGGCGGCGGGGCGTAGGTCGAGCGCTCCATGTGGACCAGCTCGATCATCGAGCCGCCGGTGATGAACGGCGGCATGGCCGCGAGCAGCTCGGGGCGACCCCAGAGCACGCCGATGCCCGAGGGGCCGAGGACCTTGTGGCCGGTGAAGGCTAGGAAATCGGGCCCGCAGTCCACTCCGTCCGGGCCGAAGGCCCGCACGTCGACGGGCAGGTGCGGCACCGACTGGCAGGCGTCGACCAGGGTCAACGCCCCCACGGCCCGGGCGGCCGCGACCAGCGGGGCCACGTCGTTGAGGGTGCCGAGCACGTTGGACACCTGGGTGAAGGCGAGCACCTTGGTGCGCTCCCCCACGACCGTCGCCGGGTCCTCCAGGTGGCCGTCGTCGGTCACGCCGATCCAGCGCAGGGTGGCGCCAGTGCGCCGCGCCAGCTCCTGCCACGGCACGAGGTTGGCGTGGTGCTCCATCTCGGTGACGACGATCTCGTCACCGGGCCCGAGCCGCAGCCGCGCGGCGACCTCGGGGTCGGCCCCGTCGATCGCGCCCGGCGCCCCGGCGTTGCTCATCGCGTAGGCGACGAGGTTGATCGCCTCGGTGCCGTTCTTGGTGAAGACCACCTCGTCGGGCCGGGCCCCGATGAACCGGGCCACCGTGGCGCGCGCCCCCTCGAAAGCCTCGGTGGCCTCCTCGGCGAGCTGGTGCGCGCCACGGTGCACGGCGGCGTTGCGGGTGGAGTAGAACTCCTGCTCGGCCTCCAGGACGCACCACGGCTTCTGCGAGGTCGCGCCGCTGTCCAGGTAGACGAGCGGGCGACCGTCACGCACGGTGCGCGAGAGCACGGGGAAGTCGGCCCGGATCCGGGCCAGCTCCTCCTCCGTGAACGCGGGCATCAGACCGCGGCAGCCTGCAGGTAGCGGTCGTAGCCCTCGTTCTCCAGGCGGTCCGCGAGCTCGGGGCCACCGGACTCGGCGACGCGGCCGTTGACGAAGACGTGCACGTGGTCGGGCTGGATGTAGCGCAGGATCCGGGTGTAGTGGGTGATCAGCATGACCCCCAGGCCGGTGTTGTCCTTGACCCGGTTGACGCCCTCGGCGACGACCTTGAGCGCGTCGACGTCCAGGCCGGAGTCGGTCTCGTCGAGCACCGCGATCTTGGGCTGGAGCAGCTCCATCTGGAGGATCTCGTGGCGCTTCTTCTCACCACCGGAGAAGCCCTCGTTGACGTTGCGCTCGGCGAAGGAGGTGTCCATCCGCAGGGCCTCCATGGCGCCCTTCATGTCCTTGACCCAGGTGCGCAGCTTGGGGGCCTCGCCGTCGACGGCGGTCTTGGCGGTGCGCAGGAAGTTGGACACGGTGACGCCGGGCACCTCGACGGGGTACTGCATGGCCAGGAACAGCCCGGCCTGCGCGCGCTCGTCGACGCCCATCGCCAGGACGTCCTCGCCGTCCAGGGTGATGGTGCCGCCGGTGATGGTGTACTTCGGGTGGCCGGCGATGGCGTAGGCCAGGGTGGACTTGCCGGAGCCGTTGGGGCCCATGATGGCGTGGGTCTCACCGGAGTTGATCGTCAGGTCGACCCCGCGCAGGATCGCCTTCTGCTCGGTGTCGGTCTCCACGCTGACGTGCAGGTCGCGGATCTCAAGTGTGGTCATTCTGTCTCTCCTCGAAGGCTTGGTGTGTCAGTCGCTGAGGGCGACGAGGACGTCCTCGCCCTCGATCTTCACGGTGTGTATGGCGACGGGCTGGGTGGCGGGGAGACCCGTGGGTTCCCCGGTGGTCATGTCGAAGCGGGAGCCGTGCAGCCAGCACTCGACGGTCTGGCCGTCCAGGTCCCCCTCGGAGAGGGAGACGTTGGCGTGGGTGCACGTGTCGTCGAAGGCGTGCACCGCGCCGCTGGAGTCGCGGGCGATCGCGACCAGGCGCCCGTCGAGGTTGGCCTGGACCGCGCCCACCTCGGGCAGGTCGGCGAGCGTGCAGACCCGGACGAAGGACTGCTGTCCCACGTCCTCGGTCCGGACCGACTCGGTCATGCAGTCGCCGCCATGTCCTCGGAGGCCATGTCGGTGGCGAGCTCCTCCTCGATCGCCGCCATCAGGGTGTCCACGACCTCGGGGACGCCGATCTTGGCGATGATGTCGGCGAAGAAGCCACGCACCACCAGGCGGCGGGCGTTGGTCTCGTCGATGCCGCGCGACATCAGGTAGAAGAGCTGCTCGTCGTCGAACCGGCCGGTGGAGCTGGCGTGACCCGCCCCGGCGATCTCGCCGGTCTCGATCTCCAGGTTGGGGACGGAGTCGGCGCGGGCGCCGTCGGTGAGCACCAGGTTGCGGTTGAGCTCGTAGGTGTCGATCCCCTCGGCCTCCTTGCGGATCAGCACGTCACCGACCCAGACCGTGTGCGCACCGTCGCCCTGCAGGGCGCCCTTGTAGGTCACCAGAGAGTTGGTGTGCGGGGTGTTGTGGTCGACGAAGGAGCGGTGCTCCAGGTGCTGGCCGGCGTCGGCGAAGTAGACACCCAGGAGGGTGGCGTCCCCGCCGGGGCCGTCGTAGCGCACGTTGGAGTTGACCCGCACGATCGAGCCGCCGAGGCTGACCGCGATGTGCTTGTAGGTCGCGTCGCGACCGACCTGGGCGTCGTGCTGCCCCAGGTGGACCGCGTCGTCCTCCCAGCGCTGGAGCGTGACGACGGTCAGGTCGGCACCCTCCCCGACGATGACCTCCAGGTTGCCCCGGTGGTCGGCGGAGCCGGTGTGGTCCAGGATCAGCAGGGCCTTGCTGTGGTGCCCCGCCTCGACGACGTAGTGCGCGCTGCTCAGGCGGCCCGCACCGTTGCCGTGGACGTTGACCCGCAGCGGCTCGTCATACTCCTTCTCCGCCTCGAGCTTGAGGTAGAGCGCCTCGGCGCAGTGCGCGGAGGCGACGACCGCACCGCGGTCGCCGGGCACCAGGACCGTGCCGCGCGGCGCCTGCCCCGGGGCCAGCGAGGGGCCCATCAGGTCCAGGACGCCGGAGACGTCGTAGTCGGCTGCGTAGTCGCCCTCGCGGTCGTCGTCGGACTCGTCGGCAAAGACTCCGCCCAGGCGGTCGACCGGGGTGAAGCGCCACTCCTCCTCGCGCCCGTTGGGCACCGGGAAGTCGCTGACCTCGAAGGAGGTCAGGCGCGCGGCCCGGGACTCCTCGGGGGGCAGCCCGACGGTGCTCTGGGGGTCGACGTGGGTCGTGGGCTTGTCGGTGAGCAGGGTCATCAGCCGACGGCTCCTTCCATCTGCAGCTCGATGAGGCGGTTGAGTTCGAGGGCGTACTCCATGGGCAGCTCCCGGGCGATCGGCTCGACGAAGCCGCGGACGATCATCGCCATGGCCTCGGTCTCGCTCAGCCCGCGGGACATCAGGTAGAACAGCTGGTTCTCCGACACCTTGGAGACGGTGGCCTCGTGGGCCATCTGCACGTCGTCCTCGCGGATGTCGTTGTAGGGGTAGGTGTCCGAGCGGGAGATCTGGTCGACCAGCAGGGCGTCGCAGACGACGCTGGACCGGCTGTTCTTGGCGCCCTCGAGCACCTGGACCAGACCGCGGTATGACGTGCGCCCACCACCGCGGGCCACCGACTTGGAGACGATGGTCGAGGAGGTGTTCGGGGCGGCGTGCACCATCTTGGAGCCGGCGTCCTGGTGCTGGCCCTCGCCGGCGAAGGCGACCGAGAGGGTCTCGCCCTTGGAGTGCTCGCCGAGCAGGAAGACGGCGGGGTACTTCATGGTGACCTTGGAGCCGATGTTGCCGTCGATCCACTCCATGGTCGCACCCTCGGCGCAGGTCGCGCGCTTGGTGACCAGGTTGTAGACGTTGTTCGACCAGTTCTGGATCGTCGTGTAGCGCACCCGGGCGTTCTTCTTCACGATGATCTCCACGACGGCGCTGTGCAGGCTGTCGGTCTGGTAGATCGGGGCCGTGCAGCCCTCGACGTAGTGCACCGAGGAGCCCTCGTCGGCGATGATCAGGGTCCGCTCGAACTGGCCCATGTTCTCGGTGTTGATCCGGAAGTAGGCCTGCAGCGGGATCTCGACGTGGACGCCCGGGGGGACGTAGACGAAGGAGCCGCCGGACCACACGGAGGTGTTCAGCGCGGCGAACTTGTTGTCGCCGGAGGGGATCACTGAGCCGAAGTACTCGCGGAACAGATCCTCGTGCTCGCGCAGCGCGGTGTCGGTGTCCAGGAAGAGGACGCCCTGCTCCTCCAGGTCCTCGCGGATCTGGTGGTAGACGACCTCGGACTCGTACTGCGCGGCGACACCGGCCACGAGGCGCTGCTTCTCGGCCTCGGGGATGCCCAGGCGGTCGTAGGTGTTCTTGATGTCCTCGGGCAGGTCCTCCCAGGAGGTGGCCTGCTTCTCGGTGGACCGGACGAAGTACTTGATGTTCTGGAAGTCGATGTCGGTCAGGTCGCTGCCCCACGTCGGCATCGGCTTCTTGTCGAACAGCCGCAGCGCCTTGAGGCGCTGCTCGAGCATCCAGGTCGGCTCGTTCTTCAGCTCGGAGATGCCGCGCACGACGTCGGCGTCCAGTCCGCGCTTGGCGACCGACCCGGCCGCGTCACTGTCCGCCCAGCCGTACTCGTACTTGCCCAGGTCCTTCAGACCTGGGTTGAGCTCTTCGATGTTCGTGCTCATCGCATAGACCTTCCTTCGGGGGACTCGACGACAACCGGGCCCTCGCTCAGGGCTCCGGTGGGGATGTAGGTGGTGCACACGTGCTCGCCGCCGGCCAGGGTGGCCAGCCGCTGCACGTGGACGCCGAGGAGGCGCGAGATGGCCTCGGTCTCGGCGTCACAGAACTGACGGAACTCGGTGGCGACGTTGCGCACCGGGCAATGACCTTGGCACAGCTGGATCCCGGCCAGGCCGGTGCCCTGCGCGACCGGGCGTGTCGAGGCGGCGAAACCCTCCGCCGACAGCGCCTCCGAGAGGGCCTCGATCCGGGCGATCAGGTCGTCCCCGGCGGCCTCGACCGCGACCCGGAGCCGCTGCTCCAGCTCGTGGATCTGCTCCTCGGCGAACTCCTCGACGGCGGTCTCGCCGGAGCGCTCGGCCAGGAACTTCAGGGCGGCGGTGGCGACGTCGTCGTAGGAGTTGGACATCTGCTCCTGGCCGCGCTCGGTCAGCACGAAGCTCCGCGCCGGCCGGCCGCGACCCCGACGGCGGGCGACGGCCTCGTGCTCGACGATCAGCGCGCCCTCCTCGAGGGCGTCCAGGTGGCGGCGGACAGCCGCGGGGGTCAGGCCCAGCAGACCGGCCAGGTCACGGGCGGTGATCGGTCCGCGCTCGCCGATGGTGCGACGGACGCGGTCCCGGGTTCGGGACTCAGCAGTGCCGTCAGCCATAAACACCATGCCAGTGTGACCTATATCCACGCTAAGTCCAACGAAGGCCCCCCTAACCTCATTCCCCACCTCATCCCCCGCACCTCCATGCGACCGAACGGGCGCCGTGCGACGTCCAGGCACGCACTTGGCGCCCATCTGGTCGCACGGCTGGCGGGAGGACGTGGCCCCGTGCCGGCCCCACCGCAGGCCGGCGCCGACCCGCGGCGCGTGACCCGCAGCCTCGTCACCTACAGTTCCCCTCGTGATCCGCGTCCACGAACTCACCCGCGCCTTCGGGCGCGTGCGGGCTCTCGACGGCGTCAGCTGGACCGCGCGGGAGGGACAGGTGACCTGCCTGCTCGGCCCCAACGGTGCGGGCAAGACGACCACGGTCGAGATCGCGGAAGGACTGCAGCACGCGGACTCCGGCACGGTCGAGGTCCTGGGCACCGACCCGTGGCGCGCCGACGCCGACCACCGGGCGCGGGTGGGCGTGATGCTGCAGGACGGCGGGCTCCCCCAGGCGGTGCGCCCCGTCGCGCTGCTCCGGCACCTGGCCAGGTTCTACGCCGCGCCGGCCGACGTCGACGCGATCGTGCAGGAGCTCGGCATCGACGACTTCGCGCGGACCCCCGTGCGTCGGCTCTCCGGCGGCCAGCGCCAGCGCGTGGCCCTCGCCGCCGCCCTCGTGGGCCGTCCGGAGGTGCTCTTCCTGGACGAGCCCACCGCGGGGCTGGACCCGCACGTGCGCCGCACCGTCTGGGAGCTGATCACCCGGACCGCCGCCAACGGTGCGACGGTCGTGGTGACCACCCACTCCTTCGAGGAGGCCGAGCGCCTCGCCGACCACCTGGTGATCATGGCGCACGGGCGCACCGTCGCCGAGGGGACCACCGAGCAGGTGGCGGGCTCCGGGACCCTGGAGACGGCATACTTCGCGCTCACCGACGGCAGGGAGAGCGCGTGAACGGGACCGCCCCCACCCACCACCGCACCGAGGACCGGCCCGGCACCGGTCGCGCCGCCCCCGTCCTCCGACGCGTCCTGGCCCAGGCCGGGTTCGAGGCGCGCGGACTGCTGAGCCACGGCGAGCAGCTGCTGGTGAGCGTGATCCTGCCCCTGCTGGCCCTGCTGGGCCTCGCCTTCACCGACGCCCCGTCCCTCGGTGACGGCGCCCGGATCGACGTGGCGGCCGCCGGGGTGCTGGCGCTCGCGGTGATCTCGACCGCGTTCACCGGGCAGGCGATCCTGCTGGGCTTCGAGCGGCGCTACGGCGTGCTGCGGATGCTGGGCACCACCCCCCTGGGTCGCGGCGGCCTGCTGCTCGCCAAGGCCCTGTCGGTGCTGGCCGTGCTCGTCGTGCAGTTCCTCGTCCTGGGCGTCGTCGCCTGGTTCCTCGGGTGGCGGCCCGAGGTGGTCGGCGTTCCCGCTGCGGTGCTCGTCACGCTCGCGGGCGTGCTGGCCTTCGCGTCCCTGGCGGCCCTGGTCGGCGGGACCCTGCGCGCGGAGGGCGTGCTCGCGGTGGCGAACCTGTTCTGGATCCTGCTCGCGGCGCTCGGCGGGGTGCTGATCTCGGCCGACCGCTACCCGGCCCCGTGGGACACCGTCGTGGGCCTCCTGCCCTCGGCCGCCCTCGGCGACGGCCTGCGCACCGCCCTGGTGCACGGCGGCTTCCCGGCGCTGGAGATCCTGGTGCTGCTCGTCTGGGCCGCGGCCGCGTCGGTGCTCGCCAGCCGCCTCCTGCGCTGGTCCGACTAAAAGTTCAGGGGTTTCGCACGCCCCCACCCTTCTTGGTAGCGGTTTCGCACGCCCCCACCCTTCTTGGTAGCGGTTTCGTACGCCCTCCATAGAACTTCATAGGGGTTTCGTACGCCGCGGCCACAGCGCGACGCCCGTCCCGCAAGCCCACCACCCACGGAGATGACGGACGGAGCAGACCTGCGTGGCGGCATACTGCCCCTGAGCCGGCCACGCACGGCCCGGGGAGGCGGCCTCCGATCATTCACCGGAGGCGACCTACCATGAGGGGGTGCCCGTGACCTCCCCCTGGCTCCGCCGGATCCTCATCGCCAACCTCACGCTGCAGGTCCTCATCGTCGTGACCGGCGGCCTCGTGCGCCTCACCGGCAGCGGCCTGGGGTGCCCCACCTGGCCCCTCTGCGAGGGCGACTCGCTCACCCCCGTGATCCATGACGCGATGACCTTCCACCCGTTCGTGGAGTACGGCAACCGGATGCTCAGCGTCCTCGTCGGCGTCGGAGCCCTGGTGACGGTCTGGGCGGTGCGCCGCTGGGCCCGCGACCGCACCCCGATGATGGGTCTGGCCTGGTCGGTGCTCGGCCTCACCGTCGGGCAGGGCGTCTTCGGAGGGATCACCGTGCTCACCGGCCTGCACCCGATCACCGTGATGGGCCACTTCCTGGTGTCGATGGCGCTGGTGGCCCTGAGCACCGCCCTGCTGCTGCGGGACCACCAGGGCGACGAGGCCGCGCGCCCGACCGTCCCCCTGCTGGTGCGCCAGCTCGCGCTCGCCACCGGCGCCGTCCTCGTGGTGGTCCTCGTTCTCGGGACGATCGTGACCGGTTCCGGGCCGCACTCCGGCGACGCCGAGCGACCGGCCCGGTTCGGGTTCGACCCACGCACGATCTCGTGGCTGCACGCCGACGCGGTCATGCTGTTCGTCGGTCTCGTCGTGGCCATGGTCGTCGCCACCCGCCTCCTGTCCGGCGCGACCCGGTCCCGCGACTGGTGGGGCTGGGTGCTGATGATCTCGCTGGCCCAGGGCATGGTCGGCTACACGCAGTACCTCACCGGCCTCCCCGAGCTCCTCGTGCTGGTGCACATGCTGGGTGCGGCGGCCCTCACCATCACGGTGACCGCGGGCATCCTCACCCTGTGGGACCGGCAGCCGGTCACCACCAGTCCGGACTCGGTCGACCAGCACCTCTCCGCCTGACCCGACGCCGGGGCCCGGTCAGCGCGTCGCCTCCTCAGTGGCGAGTATGCCGTCACGGCCTCTGCCATGATCGTCCCGTGACGTGGCGCGCAGGGTTGGTGGCCGGGGCGGCGCTGGCGATGCTGGCCGGTTGCGCGGCGGAGGAGTCGGACGCACCCGACCGGGCCGTGGCGAAGTGTTCCCTGCCCGTCGAGGAGCAGCTCGCCCTACAAGCCGGGCAGACCTGGGAGAGATCCCAGGTGGCGGTCGAGGAACTGGGCGACGGCGGCTACCTGGTGAGCGCCGTGGCCACGATCCGCACCGATGGCAGCCCCGACCAGGTGGACCGTGCCTACACCTGCACGCTGACTCCTGACAGCGGTGACGAGCGCGGCTTCCGGGTGGTCGACCTCGTGGTGCACCCGGCGTCCTGAACGCACGCGAAGACACGGCCAGGCGCGCAAAACCCCCTACCAAAAGACGTGGCAGACCGACAAAACCGCTACGAAAATTGTGGGTCAGAACGGGAGGGGCAGGAACAGCAGCGGGTCGACGGCCACGCCCAGGAAGAGCAGCGTCAGGTAGCTGATCGAGAAGTGGAACAGTCGCATGGCGCCGAGGCGGTTGCCGGTCTCCCCCGCCCGGGCCTTGGCCAGCAGCCGGTGCGCCTCCACCAGGAACACCGCACCGGAGAGGACCGCGGCACCGGTGTAGAGCCAGCCCATCGGTGCCACCGGCACCAGCAGCAGCGAGGTCGCGACGGTCAGCCAGGTGTAGACCACGATCTTGCGCGCCACCGCGACGTCCTGCGCCACGACCGGCAGCATCGGCACCCCGGCGGCCGCGTAGTCCTCCTTGAAGCGCATCGACAGCGGCCAGTAGTGCGGTGGCGTCCAGAAGAAGATCACCATGAACAGCACCAGGGCCGGCCAGGCCAGGGAGTTGGTGACGGCCGACCAGCCGATGAGCACCGGCATACAGCCCGCGACCCCGCCCCAGACGATGTTCTGCGAGGTCCGCCGCTTGAGCAGGATCGTGTAGAAGACGACATACAGGACGATCGCGCCCAGGCCCAGCCACGCCGAGAGCCAGTTGACGAACAGCCCCAGCCACAGCGTGGCGATGACGCCTAGCACGATGCCGAAGACCAGCGCGGCCCGCGGCGTGATCGCGCCGGTCACCAGCGGCCGCTTCTCGGTGCGGTGCATCTGCGCGTCGATGTCGCGGTCCAGGTAGCAGTTCAGGGTGTTGGCGGACGCGGCGGCCAGCGTGCCGCCGACGAGCGTGGCGACCATCAGCCAGAGCGACGGGATGCCGCCGTGTGCCAGGAACATCACCGGGAAGGTGGTGACCAGCAGCAGCTCGATGATGCGGGGCTTGGTCAGCGCGATGTAGTCCCCGAGGACCTGGCGCCACCCGCGGTCGACGACAGCAGGGGTGGTCCCCGTCGAACGGTCGAGAGTGGTCACGTCGTCCTTGTCACTGCACCAGAGAGAGTATGTCGGGCGCACCGGTCAGGGGGCCCGCTTCCCTGGGTCATGCTACCGGGCCGCGGTCGATCGGTGGTCACCGGATCGGTGTGCCGCCGGTCTCGTCGTCGCCCGGCGGGCCGGTCCGGGGACGGGGTCGTGCGGTGCGGGACGGACGGGGCTAAGGTCGGCAGTGTCTGTGGTGCTGCCGCGCACTACCCGCCGACGAGCAAGGAGTGACTCGTGACCGAGACCAGCCAGGACACCCCGACTCGGGACGCGAATCTCGCGGCCCCCGTGGCCACCGAGGTCGGCTGGACCGACCTCGACGTGCGCGCCGTCGATACCGCCCGGATCCTGGCGGCCGATGCGGTCCAGAAGGTCGGCAACGGCCACCCCGGCACGGCCATGAGCCTGGCACCGGTGGCCTACCTGCTCTACCAGAACGTCATGAAGCACGACCCGAGCGACCCCCACTGGCTGGGGCGGGATCGGTTCGTCCTGTCGTGCGGGCACTCCAGCCTGACCCAGTACGTCCAGCTCTACCTCAACGGCTACGGCCTGGAGCTGAGCGACCTCCAGGCGCTGCGCACCTGGGGCAGTCTGACCCCGGGCCACCCCGAGGTGCACCACACGACGGGTGTGGAGCTCACGACCGGCCCGCTGGGCAGCGGCCTGGCCACCGCGGTGGGCATGGCGATGGCCCAGCGCCGCCAGCGCGGCCTCCTCGACCCGGACGCGGCCCCCGGCACCTCGCCGTTCGACCACCACATCTGGGTGCTGGCCTCCGACGGCGACATCATGGAGGGCGTGGCCTCCGAGGCCTCCTCGCTCGCCGGCCACCAGGAGCTGGGCAACCTGACCCTGATCTACGACCAGAACTTCATCTCGATCGAGGACGACACCGACATCTCGTTCTCCGAGGACGTCGCCAAGCGCTACGAGGCCTACGGCTGGAACACCGAGACCATCGACTGGCGGGCGCAGGAGCCCTACACCGAGGACGTGGACGCCCTGTTCGCGGCCCTGGAGCGCAGCAAGACCTCCGACAAGCCCACGATGATCCTGCTGCGCACGATCATCGCCTGGCCCGCCCCCACCAAGCAGGACACCGGCGCCTCCCACGGCTCGGCGCTCGGCGACGACGAGGTCGCCGCCACCAAGCAGCTGCTCGGGTTCGACCCCGCGCAGAGCTTCCCGGACGACCCGGAGGTCCTCGGGCACGCCCGTAAGGTGATCGAGCGCGGACAGGCCGCGCACGCGGAGTGGGACACGGCGTACGAAGCATGGCGCGCGGCCAACGCGGACGGTGCCGCACTGCTGGACCGGCTCCTGGCCAAGGAGCTGCCGGAGGGCTTCGCCGAGGCCTTCCCGGTCTTCCCGGCCGACGAGAAGGGCAAGGCCACCCGCGCCGCCTCCGGCGAGGTGCTCAACGCCCTGGCGCCGGTCATGCCGGAGCTGTGGGGCGGCTCGGCCGACCTGGCCGGCTCCAACAACACGACGATGAAGGGCGAGCCGAGCTTCATCCCCGAGGCCAAGGCGACCGACATGTTCGCGGGGAACAAGTACGGCCGCACCCTGCACTTCGGCATCCGTGAGCACGGCATGGGGATGATCCTGTCGGGCATCGCGCTGGAGGGCATGACCCGTCCCTACGGCGGCACCTTCCTGGTCTTCTCCGACTACATGCGGCCGTCGGCCCGGCTGGCCTCGATCCAGCAGCTGCCGGTCGTCTACGTCTGGACCCACGACTCCATCGGTCTGGGCGAGGACGGCCCGACGCACCAGCCGGTCGAGCACCTCGCCTCGCTGCGGGCTATCCCGGGCCTGGACGTGATCCGCCCGGCCGACGCCAACGAGACGGCCGTCGCCTGGCGTCGCGCCCTGCAGATCCACGACCACCCGATGGCCCTGGCCCTCACCCGGCAGAACGTCCCGACCTGGGACCGCACCGAGTTCGCCTCGGCCGACCTCACCGAGAAGGGCGGCTACGTCCTGGTCGACGCCGAGGGCGGCGACCCCGACGTGATCCTCATCGGCACCGGCTCCGAGGTGCAGCTGGCCGTCCAGGCCCGCGAGCAGCTCGCCGGGCAGGGGGTCCGGGCCCGCGTGGTGAGTATGCCGTGCCGCGAGTGGTTCGACGCGCAGGACCAGTCCTACCGGGACGAGGTGCTGCCCCCGTCCGTCCGGGCCCGGGTGAGCGTCGAGGCCGGCGTCGCCCAGGGCTGGCGCGAGCTGGTCGGTGACGCCGGCCGCATCGTCAGCCTCGACCACTTCGGGGCCTCGGCCGACTACCAGACCCTCTTCCGTGAGTTCGGCATCACCGCCGAGGCGGTTGCCGCCGCGGCCACCGAGTCCATCGCCGCGGCCACCGGCGACGACGCACCCGGCCACAGCAGCCCGGCCGGACCCTCGTCCGGCGAGCCCACCATCGGCGACGTTCCCACCTCAACCCAGGAGCAGTGAGCACCATGACCGAGACCACCAAGACTCCCCTCGCCGACCTGGCCGCCGCCGGCGTCTCCATCTGGCTGGACGACCTGAGCCGCTCGATGATCACCACCGGTGAGCTGCAGGAGCTCATCGACACCCGCAACGTCGTCGGCGTGACCACCAACCCGACGATCTTCGCCAACGCCCTCTCCGACGGCGACGCCTACCGCGAGCAGGGGCACGAGCTGGCTGCCGCGGGCGCCGACGTGGACACCGCCGTCTTCGAGCTCACCACCGAGGACGTGCGCAACGCGTGCGACGTGCTCCGGCCCGTCTACGACGCCACGGACGGCAAGGACGGCCGGGTCTCCATCGAGGTGGACCCCCGCCTCGAGGCCGACACCGACGGCACCGTCGAGATGGCCCGCAAGCTGTGGGCCGCGGTGGACCGGGAGAACCTGTTCATCAAGATTCCCGCGACCCTGGAGGGACTGCCGGCGATCAGCCAGGTGCTCGCCGAGGGGATCAGCGTCAACGTCACGCTGATCTTCAGCCTCGACCGCTACCGCGGCGTCATGAACGCCTTCCTCACCGGTCTGGAGCAGGCCCGTGAGGCCGGGCGGGACCTGTCCAAGATCCACTCGGTGGCCTCGTTCTTCGTCTCCCGCGTGGACACCGAGATCGACAAGCAGCTCGAGGCCATCGGCACCGAGGAGGCGCTGGCGCTGCGCGGCAAGGCCGGCCTGGCCAACGCCCGGCTCGCCTACCAGGCCTACGAGGAGGTCTTCTCCACCCCGCGCTGGCAGAACCTCGCCGACGACGGCGCCCACGCCCAGCGTCCCCTGTGGGCCTCGACCGGGGTGAAGAACCCGGACTACCCCGACACCCTCTACGTGGACGGTCTGGTGGCGCCCAACACGGTGAACACCATGCCGCACGCGACCATGGAGGCCACTGCCGATCACGGCGTGATCCCCGCCGACTCGGTCACCGGGACGTATGCCGAGTCCCAGCAGGTCCTGGACGACCTGGAGCGCGTCGGCGTCAGCTACGCCCAGGTCGTCGAGACCCTGGAGACCGAGGGCCTGGACAAGTTCATCGGGTCCTGGACCGGGCTCCTGGAGTCGGTGCAGAGCGCGCTGGACCGGATGGCGGGCGACCAGTGAGCGCCCTGTCCGTCGAGGCGCTGGGCGCCGCGGCCGACGCGGTCGAGGCACACCTGCAACCCCTGGTCGACGAGCGCTTCGCCTCACGGCTGTTCGCCCAGGACGCGACTCTGTGGGGGCCGGAGGCCGAGTCCGAGTCCGCGATCCGGCTGGCGTGGACGGGGCTGCACCGCACCTCCCGGCCCCTGGTGGGCGAGATCGCCGCGCTGCGCGAGGAGCTCACCGGCCGCGGCGTCCGGAGGATCGCGCTGTGCGGCATGGGCGGCTCCTCGCTGGCGCCCGAGGTCATCTGCGCCACGGCCGGCGTCGACCTCGTGGTGGTGGACTCCTCCGACCCGGACATGGTGCGCTCCTGTGTGCAGGAGGACCTGGCCGGCACCGCCGTGGTGGTCTCCTCCAAGTCCGGCTCGACCGTGGAGACCGACTCCCAGCGCCGCATCTTCATCCAGGCCTTCCAGGACGCGGGCATCGACCCGACCGAGCGGATCGTCATCGTCACCGACCCCGGCAGCGCGATGGACACCCAGTCCCGTGCCGACGGCTACCGCGTCATCAACGCCGACCCCCACGTCGGCGGCCGCTACTCGGCCCTCACCGCCTTCGGGCTGGTCCCCTCCGGCCTGGCCGGGGTGGACATCGGGGCCCTGCTGGACGAGGCGGAGGAGGTCGCCGACCTGCTGGCCGAGGACGACCCTGCCAACCCAGGGCTGCGGCTCGGTGCCGCCCTGGGCGGGACCTCTCCCCTGCGCGACAAGCTCATCCTCACCGACCGCGGCACCCCCATCGTGGGCTTCGCGGACTGGGCGGAGCAGCTGATCGCCGAGAGCACCGGCAAGGAGGGCACGGGGCTGCTGCCCGTCGTCGTCGGCGCGGACGGCGCGAGTGAGGCCGTGGCCGGCGCAGCGGACGCCACGGTCGTCGCCCTCACCGGTGACGACGACGAGGCCGCGGACAGCGAGGGCGTCCCCTCGCAGGTCAGCGTCTCGGGCACGCTCGGTGCCCAGCTCCTCCTGTGGGAGGTCGCCACCGCGGTCGCCGGCCGGCTGCTGGGGATCAACCCGTTCGACCAGCCTGATGTGGAGAGCGCCAAGAGCGCCGCGCGCGCGCTGATGGCGAACCCGTCGGACTCCACGGTGCCGGCCCTCGGCACGGACGGGGCGGTGGAGATCCGCACGGCCGGTGCGGCGCTGGACCTGGGCGAGGCCGCCTCCTCCCTGACCGGGGCGGTGGACGCGCTCCTGGCCGAGCTGGATCCAGAGCACGGCTACATCGCCGTCATGGTCTACCTGGACCGCCTGGCTCACGCCGACCTCGCCGCGGTCCGGGGTGCCCTCGAGGCGCGCGTCGGCCGCCCGGTCACCTTCGGCTGGGGTCCGCGCTTCCTGCACTCCACCGGCCAGTTCCACAAGGGCGGTCCGGACACCGGCGTCTACCTGCAGGTGACCGGCACCCCGACCGAGGACGTCCCCGTGCCGGGCAAGGAGTTCACGCTGGGCACGTTCATCGCTGCGCAGGCCGCAGGTGACGCTCAGGTGCTGGCCGACAAGGGCCGCCCGGTGCTGCAGCTGCACCTGAGCGACCAGGCTGCCGGTCTGGACCAGGTGCGGGACGCGCTGGGTCGCCCGTGACCCAGGGGCCGGCCGAGGTGGCCGCGGGGCACAACCCCCTGCGCCACCCCGACGACAAGCGCCTGCCCAGAATCGCCGGGCCGTGCAGCATGGTGATGTTCGGCGTGACCGGCGACCTGGCGCGCAAGAAGCTCATGCCGGCCATCTACGACCTGGCCAACCGTGGGCTGCTCCCGGCCGGCTTCTCTCTCGTCGGCTTCGCCCGGCGGGACTGGGCGCACCAGGACTTCGGCCGCGTCGTCCACGACTCGGTGCGGGCGCACGCCCGCACCCCCTTCCGTGAGGACGTCTGGCGCAGCCTGGCCGAGGGGTTCCGCTTCGTCCCCGGCAACTTCGACGACGCGGACGCCTTCCGCAACCTGGCCGAGACGGTGCGCGAGCTGGACGAGGAACGGGGCACCGGCGGCAACCACGCGTTCTACCTGTCCATCCCCCCGGACTTCTTCGCGCCGGTGTGCGAGCAGCTCCGCAACTCGGGGCTGAGCGATCCCGTCCCCGGCAGCTGGCGGCGGGTCGTCATCGAGAAGCCGTTCGGGCACGACCTGGCCAGCGCCCAGGAGCTCAACCGGATCGTCGAGGACGTCTTCCCGCAGGACTCCGTCTTCCGGATCGACCACTACCTGGGCAAGGAGACGGTCCAGAACATCCTGGCACTGCGCTTCGCCAACCAGATGTTCGAACCGATCTGGAACAGCAACTACGTCGACCACGTCCAGATCACCATGGCCGAGGACATCGGCATCGGCGGGCGGGCGGGCTACTACGACACCGTGGGTGCGGCCAAGGACGTCATCCAGAACCACCTGCTCCAGCTCCTGGCGCTCACCGCGATGGAGGAGCCGATCGACTTCACGGCGCGCGCCGTCCGCACCGAGAAGCTGAAGATCCTGGCGTCCGCCAGGATCTCGGCCGACCTGGCCGCGGCCACCTCCCGCGGGCAGTATGTCGCGGGGTGGCAGGGCAGCGAGCTCAAGCGGGGTTACCTCGAGGAGGACGGGGTCACCCCCGACTCCATCACCGAGACGTATGCCGCGGTGAAGCTGGACGTGGACACGCGCCGCTGGGCGGGGGTGCCGTTCTACCTGCGTGCAGGCAAGCGGCTGGGCAAGCGCGTCACGGAGATCGCGGTCGTCTTCAAGCGCGCGCCGCATCTTCCCTTCGGCAGCACCGCGACCGAGGAGCTCGGGCACAACGCGATCGTCATCCGGATCCAGCCCGACGAGGGCATCACCATGCGCTTCGGTTCCAAGGTCCCCGGCACCCAGATGGAGGTCCGGGACGTCACGATGGACTTCGGCTACGGCGCGTCGTTCACAGAGTCCAGCCCCGAGGCCTACGAGCGCCTCATCCTCGACGTGCTGCTCGGCGACCCGCCCCTCTTCCCCCGGCACGAGGAGGTCGAGCTGTCCTGGCGGATCCTCGACCCGGTCATCGAGTACTGGGAGCGCGAGCACGTGGTGCCCGGTCCGTACCGTGCGGGGACCTGGGGACCCGAGTCCGCCGACGAGCTGATGCGCCGCGACGGGCGCGAATGGAGGCTGCCGTGATCGTCGACCTGCCCAGCTCCACGACCACCGAGGTCAGCAAGCGGCTCATCGCGCTACGGCACTCGGTGGGCGCGATGGCGATGGGGCGGGTCCTCACGCTGCTCATCGTCACCGACGAGGCGCTGGCCGACGAGGCGCTGGAGGTCGCCAACGACGCGACCCGGCAGCACCCCGCGCGCATCCTGGCCGTCGTCCGGGCGAACCGCCGGGGAGCCAGTCGGCTCGACGCGCAGATCCGGGTCGGCGGGGACGCCGGGGCGAGTGAGATCGTGGTCCTGCGCCTCTACGGCGAGATGGCCGACCACGGCGCCTCCGTGGTGACACCCCTTCTCCTGCCCGACTCCCCCATCGTGGCGTGGTGGCCCGGCGAGCCACCCAGCAACGTGGCCGGCAGTGCCCTGGGCAGCATCGCGCACCGTCGCATCACCGACGCCGGGGCCTGCGCCGCGCCGGCCACGCAACTGAGGCGGCGCGCCAAGCACTACAGCCCCGGTGATACCGACCTGGCGTGGACCCGGGTGACCCGCTGGCGGGGCCTGCTGGCCGCGGCTCTCGACGAGCCACCCTTCAGCCAGATCCGCTCCGCCGTGGTCGTGGCCGAGCCGGATGAGCCCAGTGCGGACCTGATCGCGGCGTGGCTCGCCCAGGCCCTCGACGTCCCGGTTCAGCGCGTCGCCAGCGAGGTCGGCACCGGGATCGTCAGCGTCCGGATGGACCGGGAGAACGGGCCGATCGAGCTGGTGCGGGCCGACGCGGGTCTGTCGACGCTGGCCCAGCCGGGCCGACCGGTGCGGGAGGTCGCGCTGCGGATCCCCGACGCCGCCGAGTGCCTGGCCGATGAGCTGCGCCGCCTCGATGCGGACGAGATCTATGCCGCCGCGCTGACCGGCGGGCTGCGCAAGGTGACCAGGGTGACCGGCGAACAGCAGGACAGGACTGATGAGCCGGTGACCACGACAGGTGAGGAGCGGGAGCTGATGACAACTGGAACAGTGCGCGTCTCGAGCGACAGCGAGACGCTGGCCGCAGACGTGGCGGCGGGGGTCGCCGAGGCGATCGAGGAGGCGGTCACGACCCGCGGGGTCGCGCACCTGGTCCTGACGGGCGGGTCGATGGGGGCCAGGACCGTCACGGCCCTGGCGGACCGGGACCTGCCGGCCGAGGTCTGGAGCAAGGTGCACATCTGGTGGGGTGATGAGCGCTTCGTGCCCGAGGGGCACGAGGACCGCAACGACCAGCAGGCCCGGGACGCCGGCCTGGACCGCATCCCGGTCCCCGCCGAGCAGGTCCACTCGACCCCGGCGGGCTCGTCCGAGGAGGAGCTCCCGGCGGCCGCGGACCAGTGGACGGCCGACCTGGCTGCCCAGGCGTCGGACGGCGATCCCGCCCCGCGCTTTGACGTGATGATCCTCGGGATGGGGCCGGACACCCACGTGGCCTCGCTCTTCCCGGGGCGGGCCGAACTGGAGGTCACCGACCGGGTGGTCGTGCCGGTCACGGAGTCGCCCAAGCCGCCACCGCTCCGCCTGACCCTGACTGTGCCGGCGATCAACGCCTCCGAGCGCGTCTGGTTCGTCGTCTCTGGTGCCGACAAGGCCGAGGCCGTCGCCACCGCTCGCGCGACCCAGGACGACCCGCAGGTCCCGGCGTCCTGGGTGCGGGGCACCAGAGAGACCGTCTGGTGGCTAGACCGGGCGGCCGCTCACTCCTGAGCGCGCCCCCTCCCCCGGCCGGGCGTGAACGACCCATGCATGTGGATGCATCCTCATCTGCCCGCCCTGGGCCGGACGTGAACGATCCGTGCACATGCATGGGTCCTTGCCTGCGACCCGCCGGCAGCACGTGAACGATCCATCCACGTGGACGAGGCGGCGGCGTGGAGAGTCAGGGCTACGACAGCGATCAGGTCAGGCGGATCGTGACCCGGGTGCCTGGACCCGCCCGGGAAAATGCCGCCGCCACTCGTCTCGCAGCCGACCGATCTGCATGCCCCGCTGCCGGAAGATCTGAGCAGGACGATCGACGGTGAGAGCGGGCGTCACGTGGATGTCCTTGCTGAGCAGAGTGACGATCCGCCAGTCGTCGTTCTCGAACGTCTCGCGCCGACCCACGTCAGCCTCCCACTGCTCCTGGCGCTCGATGTGGTGGCGACCGTCGTACTCGACGGCCGTCTTGGTTGGGCGGTCTCCTGAGTCCAGTCGCTTCAGAAGGTGGCCCTCTTCGTCAAAGAACCGGATATCGGTCTCCAGCTCAGGCAGTCCGCTGAAGACCCGAAGCAGTCGGCACCGGGTCTCCATCGGCGAGTCAACTCCGGATCGCACCAGGGCTGCGGCACGCCGGGCCGGGTGAATTCCACGACCAGTAGCCTCCTGCATCGCTGTCATGAGACGCTCAGGAGTCGTCCGGCCGCGGCGCACGAGCGAGTCTCCGAGCACGACGAGGTCGACCAGCGTCAGGTGTGTTGCCAAGTCGAGAAACAGGTCCTCGGGCGTCGTGGTCAGCAGCCCGCGGAAGGTGACCGGCGTGCGTCGCGACTGGTGAACGAGGACCTCGCGATGGGTGGACCGACGCCGGCCGGGAGGGACGCTCGCGTGGAGCATCGGCCCATCCGGCACGATCGCCCCGTACAACCTCGCGGCAGTGTGATGTGACACGAAGGCATGTGGTCCGGCCACGAGCAGGGCAGCCTTTGCCTCCGCGTAGGCAAGGGCAGTTCTCGACTCTGCCTGCTCCTGACCGGTCGGGGCGCTCGCGACATAGACACCACTGACCAGGCGCCGATACTCGGTGCCTTCGAGGGCGCGCTGGGGGATGCCTTCATCGCGGGCCTGTCGCCACGTGAAGGGGAACTTGGGGTCCAGTGGCATGGGGCAACCATGCCGTGAGTGCCGACCACTGCGCCGAACTTATCCACAACCACCAGCCAACGGACGATCCAGGAGTCGCTGCCCCCGGCGTTCAGGTGCATGCATCCTAAGCGGTCATCGCCCTCACCGCGTGAAGGATCCATCCACGTGCACGGGTGGTGTCCCGGCGGGCGGGACTACTCCTCGGTGGTGCCGCGCCGCTCGCGCAGAGCGGTGAGGGCCTCGTCGAGCAGGTCCGCCCCGGCCTTGTCGGAGCGGCGCTCCTTCACGTAGGCCAGGTGCGTCTTGTAGGGCTCGTTCTTGGGTGGTGCCGGGGGGTTGTCCTTGTCCTGCCCGGCCGGGAGCCCGCACCGCGGACAGTCCCAGAACTCCGGTGCCTCGTCGACGCCCTCGACGGCGAAGCTGGGGCGGCTCTCGTGCCCGTTCTGGCACCAGTAGGACAACTCGACGCGCGGGGCGGCCTCGCCACGCTCTGCCTCGCCCGAGGGTCCGGAACCTACCCGGCTACCTCTGATCGAATTCGTCCCGACCACAGCTGGACCTCCTGGAGCTCGCACCGACCGTTCAGGGCAGCAATGTAACCCGCCGGGGTCCGGCAGCAGGTCAGGGGGCCAGGGCGGGTCGCGTCCCGGGCGTCGGTCTCCGGCTCAGGCGAAGCGGATCAGCAGGCCGATACCGACGATCGCGGCGACCCAGATGACCGAGACGGCGATCGTGATCCGGGTGAGGTTGCGCTCTGCCACGGTGGAGCCGCCGAGGCTGCTGGACATCCCGCCGCCGAACATGTCGGAGAGGCCACCCCCGCGGCCCTTGTGCATCAGGATCAACAGGACCAGGAACGCGCTACTCAGCACGAGCAGCACATCAAGGAAGATCCGGACCAGGTCCACAGGCGAACACCTCACGTCGGGTCGGGCTCACGCCCGGGTTCAGGAGCAGAAGACAGGATAACGCAGTGAGCGCGAAGAACCGGCAGCCCGTTCGGACCGGCTCAGCCGTGGACGCGTGGCGGTCCCGGGGCCGAGCGCCGGATCAGACAGCTCGGGGCCGGCCACCACCGTGGCCGGCCCTGGGCCGTCAGGTGCCCACGTGCTGCTGGTAGCGGCAGATGCTGGCGAACTCGTCGACGTCGATGGAGGCACCACCGACGAGGGCGCCGTCGACGTCCTCCTGCGCCATGATCGAGGCGACGTTGCCGGCCTTGACCGAGCCGCCGTAGAGGATCCGGACCGCGTCCGCGGTGTCGCCCGTGGTGAGCTCGGCCACCCGGGTCCGGATCGCGGAGCACACCTCCTGGGCGTCCTCGGGGGTCGCCACCTCGCCGGTGCCGATGGCCCACACCGGCTCGTAGGCGATGACGAGTCCGCGCACCGTGGCGGCGTCGAGGCCATCGAGCACGGCATCGACCTGGGCGAGCACGTGCGGCACGTGCTCGCCGGCCTGCCTGACCTCCAACGCCTCACCGACACAGATGATCGGCACGAGGTCGTGCCGCAGGGCCGCGGCGACCTTGGCCGCGACCAACTGGTCGTCCTCGGCGTGGTACTGCCGCCGCTCGCTGTGCCCGACGGCCACGTAGCTGCAGCCCAGCTTGGCCAGGAACGCCCCGGAGATCTCGCCGGTGTAGGCGCCGGCGTCGTGCTGGGACAGGTCCTGGGCGCCGTAGCCCAGCTCGAGCCGGTCACCCTGCACCAGTGTCTGCACGGACCGCAGGTCGGTGAACGGTGGCAGGACCACCACCTCGACGGCGGAGAAGTCGTGCTTGGCGTCGCGCAGGCTCCAGTCCAGCTTCTGGACCAGGTGCGTGGCCTGGAGGTGGTCCAGGTTCATCTTCCAGTTGCCCGCCATCAGCGGGGTGCGTGCTGCCATGAGTGCTCCTAGTCAGTCCTGGAGGACCTCGAGACCGGGGAGGGTCTTGCCCTCCAGGAACTCCAACGAGGCTCCGCCCCCGGTGGAGATGTGGCCGAACTCATCGTCGCTGTGCCCGAACTGGCGCACCGCGGCCGCGCTGTCCCCACCGCCGACGACGGTCAGCGCGTCGTGCTCGGCCGTGATGTCGACCAGCGCACGGGCCACCGCACGGGTGCCGGCGGCGTAGGGCTCCATCTCGAAGGCCCCCATCGGGCCGTTCCAGAAGACCGTGCGGGCGTCGGCCAGCCTGTCGGCGAAGAGCCTGGAGGAGTCGGGACCGATGTCCAGGCCCATCCGGTCGGCGGGGATCTGGTCCGCTGCGACGACCTCGTGATCTGCGTCGGCGGAGAAGTCGGTGGCGGCGACGATGTCCGTGGGGAGCACGATCTCCACACCGCTCTCCTCCGCCGTGCGCAGGTAGCCGCGCACCACGTCCAGCTGGTCCTCCTCGAGGAGGCTCTTGCCCACCTCATGACCCTGGGCCTTGAGGAAGGTGAAGACCATGCCGCCGCCGATCAGCAACCGGTCGGCCTTGGCCAGCAGGTTGTCGATGACGCCGAGCTTGTCGCTGACCTTCGCACCACCCAGCACCACGGCATACGGCCGCTGCGGGTCCTCGGTGAGCCGCCGCAGCACGCCGACCTCGGTCTCGACCAGCCCGCCCGCCGCGGACGGCAGCAGCTCGGTGATGTCGAAGACGCTGGCCTGCTCCCGGTGGACCACCCCGAACCCGTCGCTCACGTAGGCGTCGGCCAGGGAGGCGAGCTGCTCGGCGAACTCGCGGCGGCCGTCGGCGGTCTTGGCAGTCTCCCCCGCGTTGAACCGCAGGTTCTCCAGCAGCACGACCTGGCCGTCCCCGAGCGCGTCGACGGCGGCACGGGCCGACTCCCCCACCGTGTCGGTGGCGAAGGCGACCGGCTGACCGAGGAGCTCCTCCAGACGCGTGGCGACCGGCCGCAGGGAGTACTGCGGGTCCGGCTCGCCCTTGGGACGCCCCAGGTGGGCGCAGACGACGACGCGGGCTCCCTGGGCGGTGAGCTGCTTGATGGTCGGCACCGACGCGCGGACACGGCCGTCGTCGGTGATGGCACCGGCGTCGTCCAGCGGGACGTTGAGGTCGCTGCGGACCAGGACCCGACGACCCGCGAGGTCGCCGAGGTCGGCGATGGTCTTCATGCCGCCGCTCAGAGCTTGCTGCCGACCAGGACGGCGAGGTCCACCAGGCGGCTGGAGTAACCCCACTCGTTGTCGTACCAGCCGACGACCTTGACCTGGTTGCCGATGACGCGGGTCAGCCCGGCGTCGAAGATGCAGGAGGCGGGGTCGGTCTCGATGTCCTTGGACACGATGGGCTCGTCGGTGTAGCGCAGGATGCCCTGCAGCGGACCCTCCGCCGCCTTCTTCACGGCCGCGTTGACCTCCTCGACGGTGACCTCCCGGCTGGCCTCGAAGGTCAGGTCGGTGGCCGAGCCGGTCGGCGTCGGGACGCGCAGCGCGAAGCCGTCGAGCTTGCCCTTGAGCTCCGGCAGCACCAGGCCGATGGCCTTGGCGGCGCCGGTCGTGGTCGGCACGATGTTGAGGGCCGCGGCGCGGGCGCGGCGCAGGTCGCGGTGCGGGCCGTCCTGCAGGTTCTGGTCGGCGGTGTAGGCGTGGATGGTGGTCATCAGGCCCTTGACGATGCCGAACTCCTCGTGCAGCACCTTGGCCATCGGGCCGAGGCAGTTCGTCGTGCAGGAGGCGTTGGAGATGATGTGGTGATTCTCCGGGTCGTAGTCACCCTCGTTGACCCCGAGCACGACGGTGAGGTCCTCGTTCTTGCCGGGCGCGGAGATGATGACCTTCTTGGCGCCGCCGTCGATGTGGGCCTGGGCCTTGGTGGCGTCGGTGAAGATGCCGGTGGACTCGATGACGACGTCGGCACCCAGGTCGGCCCACGGCAGGGCTGCGGGGTCCTTCTCGGCGAACGCCCGGATCGTCTTGCCACCGACCGTGATGTCGTCCTCGGTGGAGGAGACCTCCTCGCTCAGCCGGCCCAGGATCGAGTCGTACTTCAGCAGGTGGGCGAGGGTCTCGTTGTCGGTGAGGTCGTTGACCCCCACGATCTCGATGTCGGCGCCCGAGGCGATGACAGCGCGAGCGAAGTTGCGGCCGATGCGGCCAAAGCCATTGATGCCTACGCGAACGGTCACTGGAACTGCCTCCTGATCTGGACCCGCGTGTGCAGGTCGTGTGGACGAACGTCTCACCCCCAAACCTAGGGGATGCGGGGTGCTGGCAACCACCCGGGCCTGACCGGTGATGCCCGACGGATGGGATCCCGGGCGGGTGCGGTGTCGACCCCGGTCGAACGTCAGCCAACGCCGGACGCCGGAGCCGGCTCAGTCCTCGAGCATCTCCGGTGTCAGCCCCGCCTCGGTGCCCTCGATGCCCAGCTCCTCGGCGCGCTTGTCGGCCATGGCCAGCAGCCGGCGGATCCGGCCCGCGACGGCATCCTTGGTCATCGGCGGGTCGGCCACTTGACCGAGCTCCTCGAGCGAGGCCTGCTTGTGCTCGACCCGCAGCAGACCGGCCACCCGCAGGTGCTCCGGTGCCTCGTCACCCAGGATCTCCAGGGCACGCTCGACCCGGGCTCCGGCGGCCACGGCCGCGCGGGCCGACCTGCGCAGGTTGGCATCGTCGAAGTTCGCCAGGCGGTTGGCTGTGGCCCGCACCTCACGCCGCATCCGCCGCTCCTCCCAGGCCAGCACCGCCTCGTGGGCACCGAGCCTGGTGAGCATCGCACCGATGGCGTCCCCGTCGCGGATCACGACACGATCGACCCCGCGCACCTCGCGGGCCTTGGCCTGGATGCCCATCCTGCGGCCCGCTCCGACCAGTGCCAGGGCGGCCTCGGGGCCGGGGCAGGTGATCTCCAACGCGGACGAACGGCCCGGCTCGGTGATCGACCCGTGGGCCAGGAAGGCTCCGCGCCAGGCGGCCTCGGCGTCGCACACGGACGCGCCCACGATGCGCGGGGGCAGCCCGCGCACCGGACGACCCCGGTGGTCGATCAGCCCGGTCTGCCGGGCCAGGGACTCACCGTCCGAGGTGGCGCGCACGACGTAGCGGGTCCCCTTGCGGAGACCCCCGGGACCCATGACGACCATCTCGCTCGTGGAGCCGTAGACCTCGGCCATGAAGGCCCGCAGCCGACGGGCCACCTGCGCGGTGTCCACCTCTGCCTCGATGACGATGCGGCCGCCGATGATGTGCAGTCCCCCGGCGAACCGGAGCATCGTGGAGACCTCTGCCTTCTTGCAGCAGGTCTTGGTGACGGGGAGCCTGCTCAGCTCGTCCTTCACCCGGGCGGTCATCGCCATGGTGCCCCCCTTTGCGGTCCGGGTCGTGAATCGTCTCTCAGCCACCGAAGATCACGTCCCGGTAGGCCGCGGCCAACCGCAGGGTGTCGTGCTCCCTCGGTCTCCGCATCTTACGCACCGGCGTGACGACGAGCTCGGCGCCGACACCCTTGGCCACCTCCCGCAGCGACTGTTCCTCGCTGCGGACGACTGCCGGGTCGGCGACGACGTAGTCGAGGGTCAGGTCCGGGGCATGCGCGGAGAGCACCTCGATGTGCTCCGCCGGGGAGAAGCCCTGCGTCTCGTCGTCATCGAGCCCGACGTTGAGCGTGAGGATCCGTCGGGCGGGGGTGTGGACGAGCTCCTCCTGGAGCTGCGGCACGAGCAGGTGCGGCATCACCGAGGTGAACCAGGACCCCGGACCGAGGATCACCCAGTCGGCCAGCTTGATCGCCTCCAGCGCGTCCCTCGACGCCGGCGGCTCCTCGGGCACGATGCGCACGCTCATCACCCGTCCCGGGGTCGCCGCCACCCGCGACTGGCCCTTGACGACCGACATCTCCTCGGGCTCGCGCGGGTCGGCGCCCAGCACCGTCGCCTCGATGTCCAGGGGCACCTCGCACATGGGCAGCACCCGCCCCCGGGTGTTCAGCAGCCGACCCACCAGGTCCAGCCCCCGGACCGGGTTGTCCAGCAGCTCCCACAGGCTCATGATGAGCAGGTTGCCCAGCGCGTGCCCGGCCAGCTCGCCGTTGCCACCGAGGCGGTGCTGCAGGACGGCGCTCCACTGGTGCCCCCACGCGGTGTCCTCGCACAGCGCGGCCAGGGCCATCCGGAGGTCGCCCGGCGGCAGGATGTCGAACTCCTGGCGCAGCCGTCCGCTCGACCCGCCGTCGTCGGCGACGGTCACGATCGCGGTGATCTCCTCGGTGAGGTGGCGCAACGACTGCAGCGACGCGGCCAGGCCGTGCCCGCCGCCGAGGGCCACCACCCGGGGGGCGGTCGCGACGCGAGGCGGGGTCACTCGCGCCCCAGGTCGCGGTGGAAGGTCGTGATGGCCACCCCGGCACGTCCCTCCAGCCGCTTGACGAGCTCCTCGGTGACCGCCACCGAGCGGTGCTTGCCGCCGGTGCAGCCGATGGCGACGGTGACGTAGCGGCGGCCCTCGGACAGGTAGCCGTCCATCGCGATGTTGAGCATCGTGGTCACCGCGTCGAGATAGGCGTCGAGGCCGCGCTGGCCCAGCACGTAGTCACGGACCTGCTCGTCGCGGCCCGTGAAGGGCCGTAGGTCGGGCTGCCAGTAGGGGTTGACGAGGAAGCGCAGGTCCAGCACGACGTCCGCGTCGAGAGGGATGCCGTACTTGAAGCCGAAGGACAGCACCGCCAGCCGCAGGCGGACCGTCACGTCCGTGTTGAGCAGCTCGTCGACCGCCACGCCGAGCTGGTGCACGTTGTAGCCGGTCGTGTCGATGACGACGTCCGCCCCGGACCGGATGTCCCCCAGCATGCGCCGTTCCTTGTGGATGCCGTCGAGGAGCAGGCCGTCGCCCTGCAGCGGGTGGGGCCGGCGGACGCTCTCGAACCGCCGCACGAGGGCCTCGTCGGTGGAGTCCACGAAGATCGTCCGGGGGTTGAAGCCCTTGGCGCTGAGGTCCCGGATCGCGTTGCTCAGCTCCGTGGTGAAGTCCCGGCTCCGCACGTCGACGACCGCCGCGAGCCGCTGGGGACGCACGCCGCCCGAGACGACGTCCACGAGGTCGGGGAGCATCTTCGGCGGGAGGTTGTCCACGACATACCAGCCGCGGTCCTCCAGGACGTTGGCCGCGGTGGACCGGCCGGCCCCGCTCATCCCGGTGAGGAGCACGAACTCACGGTGCCCGTGTCCCTCCTGCTCCTCCGCTGCTGCCGCCTGCGTCGTGGTCGTACTGCCAGAGATGTCGGCATCCGCCCCGAGCTCAGTCATGTGGGTCTCCCTCAGTCCATCACTTCACCGGTGGCCAGATTAACCCGCGGCGCCACCGTCGTCGCCTCACCAGTCAGTTTCTCGTGAACCAGCGTGGCCAGGGCGGGTCCGATCCCGGGGACGCCGGCCAACTCATCGACCGAGGCGGCCTCGATCTTGCGCACCGAGCCGAAGGCGCGCAGCAGGGCCTTCTGACGCGCGGGCCCGAGCCCGGGGATGCCGTCCAGGCGACTGACCGTCATCGACTTGGAGCGCCGCAGCCGGTGGAAGGTGTTGGCGAACCGGTGCGCCTCGTCGCGGACCCGCTGCAGCAGGTAGAGACCCTCGCTGGTCCGGGGCAGGATCACCGGGAACTCCTGCCCGGGCAGCCACACCTCCTCGAGGCGCTTGGCCAGGCCGATCACGGTCACGTCGTTCACCCCGACCTCGCTGAGGGCGGCGGCCGCGGCGTTGACCTGGGGGAGGCCGCCGTCGACGACCACGAGGTTGGGTGGGTAGGCGAAGCGGGCGGGTCGGCCCTCTGGGGTCAGCGGCTGGCCGCCAGGGGTCGGTGCGCCCCCTTCCCCTGCCTCACCCTCGCCGTCCACGGCTCCGGGGACGGCGCCGTCGTCGGTGGCGGACGGCGCGTTGACCAGGTGCCGGAACCGCCGGGTGAGCACCTCGTGCATGGCGGCCGTGTCGTCGGAGGTCCCGTGCCGGACGATGAAGCGGCGGTACTCGCTCTTGCGAGGGAGTCCGTCCTCGAAGACCACCATCGACCCCACCACGTCGGTGCCCTGCACGTGGCTGATGTCGAAGGACTCGATCCGCAGCGGCGCCTCGTCGAGCTCGAGCACGTCCTGGAGCTCCTGCAGCGCCTGGCTGCGCGCGGTGAGGTCGCCGGACCGGGCCACCTTGTGGCGCGCCAGCGACTGGGTGGCGTTGCGGGCCACCGTCTCCAGCAGGGCCCGCTTGTCACCCCGCTGCGGCACCCGGATCCGGACCCGGGCGCCCCGCAGCCTGCTGAGCCACTCCTCCAGGCTGTCGCGGCCGTTCGGCTCGACCGGGACGAGGACCTCCCGCGGCACCGCCTCGGCCGACTCCCCGCCGTAGACCTGCTGCAGCAGGTGCTCGACGATCTCGCCGAGCTCCTCCGCGCCCTTCTCACTGACCCAGCCCCGCTGGCCACGGACCCGCCCACCACGCACGTGGAACACCTGGAAGGCGACCTCGAGCTCGTCGTCGGCCAGGGCGAAGACGTCGGCGTCGGTCGCGTCGGGCAGCACGACCGCGGACTTCTCCAGGGCCCGCTGCAGGGCCACGATGTCGTCGCGAAGCCGGGCGGCGGTCTCGAAGTCCAGCTCGGAGCTGGCGGCGCGCATACGCCGCTCCAGGTCCTTGACGAACCGGCCCGTGTTGCCGGCCATGAAGTCGCAGAAGTCCTCGGCGATGGCCCGGTGCTCGTCTGCGGTCACCCGCCCGACACAGGGTGCCGAGCACTTGTCGATGTAGCCCAGCAGGCACGGCCGACCGACCTGGCCGGCCCGCTTGAAGACGCCCTTGCTGCAGGTGCGCACCGGGAACACCCGCAGCAGCTGGTCGAGGGTCTCGCGGATCGCCCACGCGTGCGCGTAGGGACCGAAGTAGCGGGTCCCGCTCTTCTTGGCGCCCCGCATCACCTGAGCCCGCGGGAACTCCTCCCCCATCGTCACGGCCAGGTAGGGGTAGGACTTGTCGTCGCGGTACTTGACGTTGAACCGGGGGTCGTACTCCTTGATCCAGGCGTACTCCAGCTGGAGCGCCTCGACCTCGTTGCGCACGACCGTCCAGTCCACGGACGCCCCGGTCTGCACCATCGTGCGGGTCCGCGGGTGGAGCGCGGAGATGTCCTGGAAGTAGGAGCTCAGCCGGGAGCGGAGCGAGACCGCCTTGCCCACGTAGATGACCCGCCCGTGCTGGTCGCGGAACCGGTAGACACCCGGCTCGGTCGGGATCTCCCCGGGGCGGGGACGGTAGCTGGAGGGATCGGCCATCGGTCAGGCGGACCGCCCGCGGGGACGCGAGCGGGCGCTGTCAGCGCTGCGGCCGCGCTCCAGGAGGGGGGCCAGGAAGCGCCCGGTGTGGCTGTCCGGGTTGCCGGCGATAACCTCGGGGGTGCCCTCGGCCACGACGGTGCCCCCGCCCCGGCCACCCTCGGGTCCCAGGTCCACCACCCAGTCGGCGCTCTTGATGACATCGAGGTTGTGCTCGATGACCAGGACCGTGTTGCCCTTGTCGACCAGCCCCTGCAGGACGCCCAGGAGCTTGCGGATGTCCTCGAAGTGCAGCCCCGTGGTCGGCTCGTCCAGGACGTAGACGGTGCGGCCCGTGGAGCGCTTCTGCAGCTCCGCCGCCAGCTTGACCCGCTGGGCCTCCCCGCCGGACAGGGTGGGAGCCGGCTGGCCGAGCCGGACGTAGCCCAGCCCCACCTCGACCAGCGTGGTGAGGTGGCGGGCGATCGCGGGCACTGCCGCGAAGAACTCAGCCGCCTCCTCGATCGGCATGTCCAGCACCTCGGCGATGGTCCGCCCCTTGAAGTGCACCTCGAGCGTCTCCCGGTTGTAACGGGCGCCGTGGCACACCTCGCACGGGACGTAGACGTCCGGCAGGAAGTTCATCTCGATCTTCAGCGTCCCGTCACCGGCGCACGCCTCGCACCGGCCGCCCTTGACGTTGAACGAGAACCGCCCGGGCAGGTAGCCGCGGACCTTCGCCTCGGTGGTCTCGGCGAACAGCTTGCGGATGTGGTCGAAGACGCCGGTGTAGGTCGCCGGGTTGCTCCGGGGCGTGCGCCCGATCGGGCCCTGGTCGACGTGGACCACCTTATCGAGCGCACCCAGGCCCTCGACCCGCTTGTGCCGGCCCGGCACCTGACGCGCGCCGTTCAGCTGGTTGGCCAGCACCTTGTAGAGGATGTCGTTGACCAGCGTCGACTTGCCCGATCCGGAGACCCCGGTGATCGCAACCAGGTTGCCCAGCGGGAAGCTGACGTCCACGCCCTGCAGGTTGTGCTGCCGGGCGCCGACGACGGTGAGGGACCGCCCGTCCTGCGCCCGGCGTCGCTTCGGCACCGCGATCTCCCGCCGCCCGGACAGGTAGGCACCGGTGAGCGAGGTGGTGTGGGTCAGCAGGTCCGCGACGGACCCGGAGTGCACCACCTGGCCACCGTGCTCGCCGGCGCCGGGGCCGATGTCGACCACCCAGTCGGCGGCCTCGATGGTGTCCTCGTCATGCTCCACGACGATCAGCGTGTTGCCCAGGTCGCGGAGCCGGGTGAGGGTCTCGATGAGCCGGTGGTTGTCGCGCTGGTGCAGCCCGATCGACGGCTCGTCGAGGACGTAGAGCACCCCGACCAGCCCCGAGCCGATCTGGGTGGCCAACCGGATGCGCTGGGCCTCGCCGCCGGACAGCGTCGCCGCCGGCCGGTCCAGGGAGATGTAGTCGAGCCCGACGTCGAGCAGGAAGCCCAGCCGGGACTGCACCTCGACGATGACCCGGTCGGCGATCTGCGCCTCGCGCTCGCTGAAGTCGACGCCCCGCAGGAACTCGGCGCACTGGTCGATCGGCAGGGCACACACCTCGGAGATGTTCCGGCCGCCGATCGTCACCGCCAGGATCTCCGGCTTGAGCCGGCTCCCCCGGCAGACGGGACAGGGCACCTCGCGCATGTAGGACTCGTAGCGCTCGCGGCTAGTGTCCGAGTCGGTCTCGGCGTGCTTGCGCTTGACGTAGGGGATGACGCCCTCGAAGCCGGTGCTGTAGGCCCGCTCCCGCCCGAAGCGGTTGCGGTAGCGGACGTGGACCTTGTGCTTGTAGCCGTGCAGGATGGCGTCGCGCGCCCGCCCCGGCAGCGCCCGCCACGGGGTGTCCAGGTCGAACTTGAGGTCCTCCCCGAGCCCGCCCAGCACCCGCACGAAGAAGTCGCTGATCCCCTGCGCCGTCGACCAGGGCGTGATGGCGCCCTCCATGATCGTGGCGTCCTCGTCCCGGATCACCAGCTCGGGGTCCACCTCCAGCTCCACGCCGATGCCGGTGCAGGAGGGGCACGCCCCGAACGGGGAGTTGAACGAGAACGACCGGGGCTCGATCTCGTCGATGGCCAATGGGTGGTCGTTGGGGCACGCCATCCGCTCGGAGAAGCGCCGCTCCCGCGGCCGCCCCTCGGGGTCGTCCTCGGCGATGTCGACGAACTCGACCACCACCAGACCGCCCGCCAGGCCCAGCGCGGTCTCCACCGAGTCGGTCAGCCGCTGCTTGGCCTTTCCGTCGCTGCCCTTGGCCACCAGCCGGTCGACGACGACCTCGATCGAGTGCTTCTTCTGCTTCTCCAGGGTCGGGGGCTCGGTCAGCGAGAGCACCTCGCCGTCCACCCGGGCCCGCGAGAAGCCCTTGGTCTGCAGCTCGCTGAACAGGTCGACATACTCCCCCTTCCGGGCCCGCACGACCGGGGCGAGGACCTGGAACCTGGTGCCCTCGGGCAGCTCGAGCAGCCGGTCGACGATCTGCTGGGGGGTCTGCCGCGCGATCGCCTCGCCGCAGACGGGGCAGTGCGGCCGGCCCACCCGGGCGTAGAGCAGGCGGAGGTAGTCGTAGACCTCGGTGATCGTGCCCACCGTCGAGCGCGGGTTGCGGTTGGTGGACTTCTGGTCGATCGACACCGCCGGGGAGAGCCCCTCGATGAAGTCCACGTCCGGCTTGTCCATCTGCCCCAGGAACTGCCGCGCGTAGGCGGACAGCGACTCGACGTAGCGTCGCTGCCCCTCCGCGAAGATCGTGTCGAAGGCGAGCGAGGACTTGCCCGACCCGCTCAGCCCGGTGAACACCACCAGGGCGTCGCGCGGGATGTCGACGGACAGGTCCTTGAGGTTGTGCTCGCGGGCGCCCCGCACCACCAGCCGGTCGTGGCGGTGCGGGAGCGAGGTGGCGGCAGTCGTGGATGGCACGCTCTCGATGGTAGATCGTGGCACCGACACTCCCCACTTCGCGCGGTCCGGCGCCGGGTGGCGACCGACGCGCCAGCGGCCACCGGTGACAAATTATGCCGTCACCTGCATACTTATGTGACGCTCGACACGGTTACTTCCGGTGACCGGCGTCAGCGTTTACAGTCACCGCAGCACTTTTTCCGGCCAGTCGGACACGGTGCTGACCCACCGGGCCGACGCCGTCCCGGGTTATGTACACGCGGCTACAGGCTGCCCGCCCCTGGACGGTGCCATGAACCAGAGCCACCCTCACGCGACCCCGCACTCCGCCTCGCCCGCAGGCCGGCCTCCCGGCCTCTACGACGGCGCCCACGAGCACGACGCGTGCGGTGTGGCCTTCGTCGCCACGCTCCGCGGCTACCCCGGCCACGACATCGTCGCCCACGCCATCACGGCGCTGCACAACCTCGACCACCGGGGCGCCGTCGGCGCCGAGCCCGACTCCGGTGACGGCGCCGGCATCCTCACCCAGGTCCCCGACCGGTTCCTGCGGGACGTCCTCGACGTCGCCCTCCCCGAGCCCGGTCAGTATGCCGTGGGGCTGCTCTTCCTGCCCCGCACCGACCCCGAGGGGTCGGCTGCGGCGGTCGAGTCGATCCTGGCCGAGTCCGGCCTCGACGTGCTGGCCTGGCGCGAGGTGCCCACCCGGCCCGAGATCCTCGGCCCGATGGCCCGCTCCGCGATGCCGGTGATCCGTCAGCTCGTGGTCGCCTCCCGCACCGGCGAGAGCGGCCTGGAGCTGGAGCGCCGCGTGTGGCTGGCCCGCAAGGTGATCGAGCGCCAGACGGAGGTCTACCCCGTCTCGCTGTCCGGGCGCACCCTGACCTACAAGGGCATGCTGACCACCGGCCAGCTCGCCGAGTTCTTCCCTGACCTGGTCGACGAGCGCTACGAGTCCGCGCTCGCCGTGGTCCACTCGCGCTTCTCGACCAACACCTTCCCGTCCTGGCCGCTGGCCCACCCCTACCGGGTCGTCGCGCACAACGGCGAGGTCAACACCGTCCGCGGCAACCGCAACTGGATGAACGCCCGGGAGAGCAACCTGACCACCGAGGTCTTCCCCGGCGACCTGGCGCGGGCCCTGCCGATCTGCACGCCGGGGGCCAGCGACAGCGCGACCTTCGACGAGGTCGTGGAGCTGCTCCACCTCGGCGGGCGGTCGCTCCCGCACGCGGTGCTGATGATGGTGCCGCCGGCCTGGGAGAACAACACCGAGCTCGAGGACGACCTCCGGGCCTTCTACGACTTCCACTCGATGATGATGGAGCCGTGGGACGGCCCCATGAACCTGGTCTTCACCGACGGCACCCAGGTCGGCGGCGTGCTGGACCGCAACGGGCTGCGGCCCTCGCGCTACTGGGTCACCGACGACGGTCTGGTCGTGCTGGGCAGCGAGTCCGGGGTGCTGCCCATCCCCGAGTCCTCGGTGGTCCGCAAGGGGCGGGTCGAGCCGGGGCGGATGTTCCTGGTCGACACGGCGGCCGGCGAGATCGTCGACGACGAGGCCCTCAAGCGTGACCTGGCCGCCGCCCAGCCCTACCGGCGGTGGGTCGACGACAACATGGTCCGGCTCGAGGACCTGCCCGAGCGGGTCCACGTCCGGCACACGCACGCCTCCGTGACGCGCCGCCAGCAGATCTTCGGCTACACCGAGGAGGAGCTGCGCATCATCCTCTCCCCGATGGCCCAGTCCGGGACCGAGCCGTTGGGCGCCATGGGGTCCGACACCCCGATCGCCGCCCTCTCCGATCGTCCGCGGCTGCTGTTCGACTACTTCGTCGGCGCGTTCGCCCAGGTCACCAACCCGCCGCTGGACGCCATCCGGGAGGAGATCGTGACCTCCCTGATGACCACGACCGGACCCGAGGCAAACCTGCTCACCGAGGGGCCCGAGCACGCGCGCCAGGTGGAGCTGGACTTCCCGGTCATCGACAACGACCAGCTCGCCGCGCTGCGCCACATCAACCTCGAGGGGCAGCACCCCGACTTCGCGCCGGTCGTCATCCGCGGCCTCTACCGGGTCGACGGCGGCGGCGCCGCTCTGGCGGAGCGGCTGGAGGAGATCTGCGCGCAGGTCTCCGAGGCGGTCGCCCGGGGGGCCTTCTTCGTCGTGCTGTCCGACCGGCACGCCGACCGGGAGCACGCCCCGATCCCCTCGCTGCTGTTGACCAGCGCCGTCCACCACCACCTGGTCCGGGAGCACACCCGGACGCGCGTGGGCCTCCTCGTGGAGGCCGGCGACGTCCGCGAGGTGCACCACGTGGCGCTCCTCATCGCCTACGGCGCGGCGGCGGTCAACCCCTACCTGGCCATGGAGTCGGTCGAGGACCTGTGTCGCTCCGGTCAGCAGCTGGACGGGCTCGACCCCGACGTGGCGATCGCCAACCTCATCAAGGCGCTCGGCAAGGGCGTGCTGAAGGTGATGAGCAAGATGGGCATCTCCACGGTGTCCTCCTACCGCGGCGCCCAGACCTTCGAGGCGGTCGGGCTGTCCCGGGAGCTGGTCGACCGGTGGTTCACCGGCACGACGAGCCAGCTCGACGGCGTCGGCCTGGACGTCATCGCCGAGGAGGTCGCCCGCCGGCACAGCGTGGCCTACCCGCTCAGCGGGATCCCGCCCTACCACCGCAACCTGGAGATCGGCGGCGAGTACCAGTGGCGGCGCGAGGGCCCACCGCACCTGTTCAACCCCGAGACGGTCTTCCGGCTGCAGCACTCCACCCGCACCGGGCGCTACGACATCTTCCGGCAGTACACCGACCTGGTCGACGACCAGTCCGAGCAGCTGATGACGCTCCGCGGGCTGATGCGCCTGCAGGGCGACCGGGACCCGGTGCCTCTGGAGGAGGTCGAGCCGGTCAGCGAGATCGTCAAGCGGTTCGCCACCGGCGCGATGAGCTACGGGTCGATCTCCCGGGAGGCGCACGAGACCCTGGCCATCGCGATGAACCGCCTGGGCGGGAAGTCCAACAGCGGCGAGGGCGGCGAGGAGCCCGACCGCCTCTTCGACCCCGAGCGGCGCTCGGCGATCAAGCAGGTCGCCTCGGGACGCTTCGGCGTCACCAGCGCCTACCTGGTCAGCGCCGACGACATCCAGATCAAGGTGGCTCAGGGCGCCAAGCCGGGTGAGGGCGGCCAGCTGCCCCCGGGCAAGGTCTACCCCTGGGTCGCAGCCACCCGGCACTCCACACCGGGGGTGGGCCTGATCTCACCGCCGCCGCACCACGACATCTACTCCATCGAGGACCTGGCCCAGCTGATCCACGACCTGAAGAACGCCAACCCGCGCGCCCGGGTCCACGTCAAGCTGGTCAGCCAGGTGGGCGTGGGCACGGTGGCCGCGGGCGTGTCCAAGGCGCACGCCGACGTGGTGCTCATCTCCGGCTTCGACGGCGGCACCGGCGCGAGCCCGCTGACCTCGCTCAAGCACGCCGGCACCCCCTGGGAGCTGGGCCTGGCCGAGACCCAGCAGACGCTGCTGCGCAACGGGCTCCGCGACCGGATCACCGTCCAGGTCGACGGCCAGCTCAAGACCGGCCGCGACGTCGTCGTCGCCGCGCTGCTCGGGGCCGAGGAGTTCGGCTTCGCCACCGCCGCCCTCGTGGTCTCCGGCTGCGTCATGATGCGCGTCTGTCACCTCGACACCTGCCCGGTGGGCGTGGCGACGCAGAACCCCGAGCTCCGGGCCCGCTACACGGGGCAGGCCGAGCACGTGATCACCTTCTTCGAGTTCATCGCGGAGCAGGTCCGCGAGCACCTGGCCGCCCTCGGCTACCGCTCCCTGGACGAGGTCATCGGCCGGGTCGACCTGCTTGACACGCGTCCTGCCGTGGACCACTGGAAGGCCGTCGGCCTCGACCTGGCCCCGATCCTGCACGCCGAGCCCGTGCCTGACGGCGCCGCGCTGCGCCGGACCACCGGGCAGGACCACGGTCTGGACCGGGCACTGGACCACCAGTTCATCGCCGCAGCCGCCCCGGCCCTGGAGCACCGACGTCCCGTGTCCGCAGAGTTCCCGGTCCGCAACGTGAACCGGACCCTGGGCACGATGCTCGGCCACGAGGTCACCCGCCGGCACGGCGGCGACGGCCTGCCCGACGGCACCATCGACCTCACCCTGACCGGGTCGGCCGGTCAGTCACTGGGCGCCTTCCTCCCGCGCGGCATCACACTGCGCCTGGTGGGGGACGCCAACGACTACGTCGGCAAGGGCCTGTCCGGCGGTCAGATCGTGGTCCGTCCACCGGAGGAGGCCACCTTCGCCGCCGCCGACCAGGTGGTCGCCGGCAATGTCATCGCCTACGGCGCCACCTCGGGTCAGCTCAACCTGCGCGGTCTGGTCGGCGAGCGGTTCTGCGTGCGCAACTCCGGCGCCATCGCGGTCGTGGAGGGGGTCGGTGACCACGCCCTGGAGTACATGACCGGCGGCACGGTCCTGATCCTCGGGCCCACCGGACGCAACCTGGGCGCCGGGATGTCCGGTGGCACGGCATACGTCCTCGACCTGGTCCCCACGCGGGTCAACCCGAGCGCCCTCGCAACCGGTGACCTCCTGCTGGATCCGGTGGAGCCCGGGGGCCCCACCGCCGGGGTCCTGCACGAGCTGCTCACCGAGCACATCGAGCTCACCGGGTCCACCGTCGCCCAGGGGATCCTGGACACCCCGGACTGGCCGGCTCGCTTCACCCGGATCACGCCGAGGCAGTATGCCGGGGTGCTCCGGATCCGCGAGGAGGTCCGGTCCCGCGGGGAGGACCCGGACGGACCCCACGCCTGGCAACTGATCCTGGAGGACTCCCGTGGCTGACCCGCACGGCTTCCTGAACCACCGCTCGCGCGAGGGCCAGCCGAGCCGGCCCGTCCCGGTCCGCATCATGGACTGGAAGGAGGTGCACACCGCCCAGGAGGACGGGGTGCTCCGCCGGCAGGCCGGCCGCTGCATGGACTGCGGCATCCCGTTCTGCCACCAGGGCTGCCCGCTGGGCAACCTGATCCCGGAGTGGAACGACCTGACCCGCCGCGGCAACTTCCGGGAGGCGATCGAGCGGCTCCACTCGACGAACAACTTCCCGGAGTTCACCGGCCGGCTCTGTCCCGCCCCGTGCGAGACCGCGTGCGTGCTCGGGATCAGCCAGCCCGCGGTCACCATCAAGCAGATCGAGGTCTCGATCGTCGACCGGGCCTTCGACAACGGCCTGGTGACCCCGCAGGAGCCGGAGTGGCTCAGCGGCAAGACGATCGCCGTGGTCGGCTCGGGCCCCGCCGGGCTGGCGGCCGCCCAGCAGCTCGGGCGCGCGGGGCACACCGTCGTCGTCCACGAGCGGGACGACGCGGTCGGCGGGCTGCTCCGCTACGGCATCCCCGAGTTCAAGATGGAGAAGTCGGTCCTGGACCGGCGGCTGGTGCAGCTGCGGTCCGAGGGCATCCGCTTCCGGACCGGGGTGACCATCGGCGGGGACGGGCCCGGCGACCTCAGCCTCGCCGAGCTCTCGGAACGCTTCGACGCGGTCGTCCTCGCCGTCGGGTCCACCGTGCCCCGGTCGCTCGGCGTGAACGGTCAGGAGGTCGCGGGCGTCCACCCGGCGATGGACTACCTGGTCCCGGCGAACCGCGAGGCCCTGGGGGCCGAGCGGGGCATCGACGCCGAGGGCAAGCACGTGGTCATCGTCGGCGGCGGCGACACCGGCGCGGACTGCTACGGCACGGCCATCAGGCAGGGCGCGGCGAGCGTCACCCAGCTGGACATCCGCCCGCAACCCCCCACGGAGCGCCCCGACCACCACCCGTGGCCGATGTACCCGCTGATCCACCGGGTCGGTGAGTCGCACGAGGAGGGCGGGGAGCGCGTCTTCGGGGTCAACACCCTGGAGGTGGTGACCGAGGACGGGGCGGTGACCGGGGTGCACATCGTCGACGGCGAGCGGATCGACGGGCGCTTCGACGCCTACGCCGGCACCGAGCGCACCATCCCGGCGGACCTGGTCCTCGTCGCGCTCGGGTTCACCGGTCCCGACCCCGTCGTGGCCACCGGTTCTCCCCTGCCCACGACGGCGAAGGGCACCTTCGTGCGGGACGAGCAGTACGCCACCGACCTGCCCGGGGTCTTCGTCGCCGGCGACGCGGGTCGCGGACAGTCGCTCATCGTCTGGGCCATCGCCGAAGGACGTGCCTGTGCGGCGGCCGTCGACCGGTTCCTCACCGGCGACACGACCCTGCCGTTCCCGGTGCGGCCGACCGACGCCCCGATCGCGATCTGAGCCGCCTAGCGGCTGGCGACGGCCAGCAGGTGCGGGCTCACCCCACGCAGCGACGGCTCCGACTCGACCGCCCGGGCCGACTCCAGCACGACCTCCAGGTCGGCCGGGTCGTCCAGGTGCTCGGCGACCGGCAGCAGCCAGCCGGCCACGCCCTGGACGCCATAGAGCGCTCGGACGTCAAACCCGGCTCCGGTCAGCTCGGACTCGAGCTGGTCCGGGTGATGGAAGAACGCCGTGGCGAACCAGCCCGGCCTGTCGGTCGGGTTGCGGTGCTGGCCGTCGACCAGGTCGCGTTGGGCGATCCGCCGGAACTCGGGGTCGAAGAGCATGCCGTTGGCAAGACCATCGAAGAGCGAGGCGAAGCGCGAGATCCCGATGGCGAAGAGCAACCCGCCCGGCGCCAGCACGCGCCGCGCCTCGGCCAGCGCCCGCATCCGGTCGGTCTCGTCCACCAGGTGGTAGAGCGGCCCGAACATCAGGACGACCGCGACGCTGCCATCGTCGACGGGCAGATCACGCGCATCGCCGAGCGTTGCCGTGAACGACCGGTCGAGACCGGCGGCCGTGCGCCTCGCCTGTTCGATGTGCAGCGGGACCGGATCGACGAGCCGGACCGCGTGCCCATCGCCGGCGAGCCAGGATGCGTGGATCCCAGCCGCGCCGCCCACGTCGAGGATGCGGAGCGGTCCGTCCGGCAGGTGACGCCGGACCAGTTCCTGCACCCTCAGGAACTCCACGCGGCCCAGCCCCTGCACCAGGCGCTGACCTTCGGCGACCCGACGCTCGTAGTACGCCCGGATGTTCTCGTCGAGCATCGGTCGCCTGCCGTCCATCTGGCTTCCTTCACCGTCCGTGTCCCCTCCCTGAGCATACGGTCATCAGCAGCGGTGGTGTGCAGACGAGCCGACCCGTGGCCCAACCCATGGGCCTCATAGACTCGGGGCATGTCCGAGCCTGTCGTCAACCCCGCCCACGTCGAGCCCGGCGGCACCTCGTGGGTCGCCCACCTGGGCACGGCGATGCTGCGTAAGTGCAGCGTCTCGACGATGGACAACAACGCCTATCTGCTCACCTGCCGGCGCACCGGTGCGCAGGTGCTGATCGACGCCGCCGACGACGTCGACCGGCTGCGCACCCTGGTGGCCGAGGGGTCGGGTCGGCTGGACCTGGTGGTCACCACCCACCAGCACTGGGACCACCACCGAGCCCTCGCTGCGGTGGTCGAGCACTTCGGGGTCCCCACGGCGGCCGGCGCCGAGGACGCCGAGGCCCTTCCGGTGCCTCCCACCACACTCCTCCGGCACGGGGACCAGCTGGCGGTCGGTGAGCTGCGGCTGGACGTCATCGCCCTGCGGGGACACACCCCGGGGTCGGTGGCCCTGGCGCTGCGCGACGGGGCCGGAGGGGCCCACCTCTTCACGGGTGACAGCCTCTTTCCTGGTGGCCCTGGCAAGACCCAGGACGAGGCGGCCTTCACCTCCCTCATGGACGACCTGGAGACCCGGGTCTTCGGGGTCTACCCGGACAACACCGTGGTGCACCCCGGGCACGGCGACAGCACCACCCTCGGCGCGGAGCGCCCGCACCTCGCCGACTGGCGAGCCCGCGGATGGTAGCGCCCGGCTCACCCGGACCCGACTCCCCAGGCAGGGGCGGTGGACTCTCCGCCGCCCTGCAGCAGCACCCGGTCGGCCTCGTCCTGGTCGCGGTGCTGTCCGTCCAGTTCGGCGGGGCGCTGGCCGCCACGTTGCTGCCCCTCGTGGGGGTCGCCGGCTCGGTGCTCCTGCGGATGCTGCTGGCCGCGGTGATCATGCTCGCGGTCATCCGACCGCGCTGGAGCGGGCGCAGCCGCCAGGACTGGGCCACCGTGGTCCTGTTCGCCGGTGCGCTGACCGCCATGAACCTGTGCTTCTACGCCTCGCTCCAACGGTTGCCGATCGGTGTCGCGGTCACCATCGAGTTCCTGGGGCCGCTGCTGCTCGCGGCCGCGACCTCCCGCCAGGTCCGCGACCTGCTGGCGGTCCTGCTCGCCCTGGCGGGCGTCGTCCTCATCTCCGAGGCCCTCTCCGTGCCGTGGTCGGAGATGGACCTGGTCGGCATCGCCCTGGCCGCCGCCGCCGGAGGCTTCTGGGCCTGCTACATCGTGCTCAGCGGTCGGACCGGCTCCCGGTTCGAGGGGCTGGACGGCATGGCCATCACCCTCACCATCGCCTCCGTGGCACTGCTGCCCCTCGGCATCGTCCAGGCCGGAACCTCGCTGCTGGAGGGCGAGGTGCTCCTGCGGGGACTCGGGATCGCCCTGCTGTCCTCGGCGATCCCCTACTCCCTGGAGCTCCTGGCCCTGCGCAGACTGTCGGCCGGCGTCTTCGGAGTCCTGCTGAGCCTGGAACCGGCGGCGGCGGCCCTGGCCGGTCTGCTGGTGCTCTCCCAGACCCTGACCGTCGTGCAGGTCGCCGGCATGGTGATGGTCGTGTGCGCCAGCATCGCCGTGCTGGGCCGGCGCGGCCGCAGCACCTAGCCCTCAGCGCCCCGAGGGGTCCCCCGGGTCGCTCACCTGCGGGTCGCTCTGGTCGTCCCGGCCGTAGAAGCCGGTGGTGGACACCTCGTCCAGCTCGAGCTGCTCGCGCTCGCGCTGCCGTGCGTCGCGGCCGCTCTTGATCAGGCTGGCGACCGTGGTGATGCCCAGGATGCCGACGATCATCGTCAGGGACAGCCAGATCGGGATCTCCGGCGCCCACAGGAAGGGCTCACCGTTGTTGAGGAAGGGCAGCTCGTTGACGTGCATGGCGTGGAAGATCAGCTTGACCCCGATGAAGGCCAGCAGGACGGCCAGACCGATGCCGAGGTAGACCAGCTTCTGGAGCAGGTTGCCGATCAGGAAGTAGAGCTGCCGCAGACCCATCAGGGCGAAGATGTTGGCCATCAGCACCAGGAACGGGTCCTGGGTCAGGCCGAAGATCGCCGGGATCGAGTCCAGCGCGAACAGCAGGTCGGTCATGCCGAGCGCCAGGATGACCAGCAGCATGGGGGTGAAGACGCGCTTGCCGTTCTCCACGGCCCGCATCTTCTTGCCGTGCTCCCACGACTCGGTGAAGGGCAGCACGCGCTGCACGAACTTGATGAGCTTGCTCTCGCCCTCGTCCTCCTCGTCGTCGTCGCTGAGGTTCTCCATGGCGAGCTTGACCGCGGTGTAGATCAGGAACGCCCCGAAGATGTAGAAGACCCAGGACCACGCCTCGATGGCCTGGGCACCGAGCATGATGAAGATGGCCCGCAGGATGAGCGCGATGACGATGCCGACCAGCAGGGCGTACTGCTGGTACATCCGCGGCACCTTGAGGTTGGCCATGATGATGATGAAGATGAACAGGTTGTCGACGGACAACGAGTACTCGGTGAGCCAGCCGGCGAAGAACTCCCCACCGAGCTGGTGGCCGCCCACCACCCAGACGTAGATGCCGAAGGCCACGGCCAGGCCCACGTAGAACCCCAGGGCGGTGCCGGTCTCACGGTTGCTGGGGACGTGGGGCCGACGGCCCAGGATGATCACGTCGAAGAGGAGCACCACGATCATCGCGCCGACAAAGATCATGGCGGTGGTGGCAGGGACGAACGAATTGTCAAACAAGGCGATAGGGCCTTCCGGTCAGCGGGTTACGACAACCGGAGGTCTCTCCCACCGGTCGTGCTTGACCGGCCGAGGGCCCGGGCACCGCGCTGGGTGCCGTGATGACGGACCATCGTTGAGATGGGGATACTCCCCTCCGCACCGGCCAATCCTCTCACACCTGCGGGTTCCTGGCAGGCGCTCGGCGACCACCGGCGCGCCCCCGGCCGGGGACCCGACGGGGGCCGACCGGGGGGCCGCACGGAGGGCCGACCGGAGAGTCGGGCCGCTCAGCCGGCGTGCTCCCTCATCTGCCGCAGCTCCTTCTTGAGGTCGCCGATCTCGTCCCGCAGCCGCGCGGCCAGCTCGAAGTGCAGGTCGGTGGCCGCCTGGTGCATCTGCCCGGTCAGCTCCTGGATCAGCTGGGCGAGCTCGCTCGCCGCCAGGTTCTCACGGCGACCGCCCAGCGCCACACCGGCGTCCGCGGCGACCGCGCCCGCGTTGGGGCGGCCCCGCTTGCCGCGCGACTGGGAGCGGCCGCTGCCCATCAGCGCCTCGGTGTCCGCGTCCTCGCGCTCGAGCATGTCGGTGATGTCGGCGATCTTCTTGCGCAGGGGCGTCGGGTCGATCCCGTGGGCGGTGTTGAAGGCGATCTGCTTCTCGCGGCGCCGGTTGGTCTCGTCGATCGCCTCCGCCATCGACGGGGTGATCTTGTCGGCATACATGTGCACCTGCCCGGACACGTTGCGGGCTGCGCGACCGATCGTCTGGATGAGCGAGCGCGCGGAGCGCAGGAAGCCCTCCTTGTCGGCGTCCAGGATGCTGACCAGGGACACCTCCGGCAGGTCCAGGCCCTCCCGCAGCAGGTTGATGCCGACGAGCACGTCATACTCCCCCAGGCGCAGCTCGCGCAGCAGCTCGACGCGGCGCAGCGTGTCGACCTCGGAGTGCAGGTAACGCACCCGCACCCCCTTGTCGAGGAGGTAGTCGGTGAGGTCCTCGGCCATCTTCTTGGTCAGCGTCGTCA
>Ga0123333_10000153_pt1 | contig 73628 bp, 36 predicted proteins | sample BioC12SIPDNA_3_FD_89957 | JGI IMG/M metagenome (GOLD analysis project Ga0123333, IMG submission 89957) | Anaerobic biogas reactor microbial communites from Washington, USA - Biogas_R2_B C12 SIP DNA | ecosystem: Engineered > Bioreactor > Anaerobic > Unclassified | place: Washington, USA...
AAAACCATCGTGTCATCTCCTCGATTGTCCTAACTTCAAGTAAGATGACACCTTAACCGAATACTGCTGCATTACCAACACACACGAATGCACTGCTAGCAGTGCTGCCTATAAATGGCTGCCTCTGAAGGTCATCGTCGCCAATAGGAGTGCTTGCTCCTCGACCTCCTGCTCAAGCCGCTTCGCTTTCGTCTTCAGTGTCTTCTCTTTGGCGGCAAGCTGATCCCTCTTCGCGAGCTTGGCCATAGCCCCTTCCTTCGAGTCCTTGGCGCTCTTGCGGACGGCCTTCTTCTTTTCCTTGACGGCATCGAGTTGGACCTTGAGGTCAACGAGGGCGAGCTTCTTGTGCTCGATCTCCTCGGCGAGCGATTCCTCGTCAGATTCACTGGAACCGCTGGATTCCTCATCGCCGCTGCCAACTGTGTCAGAGTCAGCTGCGGTGGACTCGTCCGGCTCAGCAAACCGCTCGGCCAGAGCTTCGGTGATCTCCTCGGGTAATTCGGTCTCGTCGATGTCACCATCAGCCGGGGCCTTGTCGATCAGCTTCTGAATCATCTTGGCATAGTCGGGTGCCTTGTCTTTAACCGAATCCTCGACGGCCTTGATCTGCTTGAGTTCATCGTCGGTGTACTTCTGGATGAACAGGACGCTGGTCTTGGTACCCGTGTGCGGCTTGAACGTATTGGGGTGCAGGCCAACAACTGCCAACAACCGTGCACGGCGCAGAATCCACTCACGAATAAACGCGAGAGACGAGTTGTTGAACTTGCCCTGCGGCAAGACAATGGCGGCCCGGCCGCCCGGCTTCAGGAAGTGCAGCACCCTCTCGATGAAGAGCACATCACGCTCTTCCTTCGCGCCCTTCTTGCTGCTGCGCGCCAGTGCCCGCTCAGCCAGCTTGTACTTTTTAAGCAGGTCGCGGTCTCGAATCTCCCCGGCAAAAGGCGGATTGGTTAGAATCACGTCGAACTTCAGGTTGCTGTAGTAGTCCCAAGCCTCGGATTCCTTGACCACCTGATTGCCCGCCGGTCGCGTGGCCAGGAGCTTCTCGTCACGCAGGGCATTGCGAAGGGACTCCCCCTCTTGGTCGTTGAACCACTCTCGCGGATCGAGGGAATTGATGCGGAAGATGTGGCTACGGCCGTCGCCTGCGATGAGCATCAAGGCGCGGGATACCTTCGACGACCGTTCGTCGAAATCGAAGCCCCAGAGGTACTTGCCCGCATACTGGTGCTTGCGTTTCTCCTTCTTGGAGTCGTCCTCGGCGGGCCAGACATACTCCATCGCGTGGATCAAGAAACCTGCGGAACCGCACGCCGGGTCGAGCACGTATTCCCGCTTTGTCGGGTTAAGCATCTTGACGCACATGTCGATTACGTATCGCGGCGTGAAGAACTGACCGTTCTTCTTCTTGGCGACACTGGGCATCAAATACTCGAAGGCGTCGTCCATGATCCGCATGTTTGCGCCCATCAGGCGGATGCGTTCGAGCGGGCCGATGCAAACCTGGAGGTGCGGCGCGGAAAGCTTGATGCGGTCGCCCTCGTCGAAAATGCCGGGCCATTCCTCCATCGCCTGCTGGAACAGGCCATTAATCTTAGAGTAGGTGACATCCGGGTTCTCGGTCTTGCGGAACTGGACCTCCTGATTCTTGCGGTTGTTCCAGCCCTCCTTGGCCGCAAGCTCGTCGTAGATTTTGGCGAAGATGATCTTGAAAATCTCGCTGAACTCGTCGTGCCCGGAGTTGGCCAAGACCAGCTCTTCGAGGTTCTGGATGATGCCCTTGAAGTCGAACTCGCGGCGGAGGTGGCCAAGCGTCAGAGCGGCTTCGAGAACGTCCTTCGGTTCCTGATCGAACCGGGGAATTTCTGTTAGCGTGTCTTCAAACTGTCGCGGATAGGGTCGGTAGAGGATGATCCGATCGACGCCATTCGACCAGACGCCAACCGGAGATCCTTCCGCGTTGAGGTAGCTCTTCAATTGTTGGAGGCCGTCCTTGCGGTCGGGCCGCTTGCACTCGACGACGATCTTGGCGGTCTTGCCGTCCTTCTGGAAAACGACAATGTCGGCGGGCTTGTCGGCCGTCACTGTGCCAAACTGCACGTGGTACTCGACGTCGATGTGATCCCACGGGTACTGGTAGACGTGGTGCAGCTTGTAGAGCCAGAGCTGACGGACGATCTCTTCGGGATTGGACTTCTTCTCGCTGCAAACCTGGATGTCTTGCTGGCGCTTGAGGCACTTGAGATAGTAGCGTGTCTCACCTTTGGCTTTGCCAGACTCGACAATGACCGGATAGATCGACAGCACCTGGTGCGGCTTCTTGCCGAGGTCGCCAAATTCGGTCAGGCCGTGCTTGACGCTCGGATCCTTAAAGACCAGGTCGATGACCTGTTGCGCGGTCAGGTTGGGATCGAGCCCAGTTGTTGCGTTGCTCATCGGCAGCGACTCTCCCTGTAATCTGCACTATCGGTTGTTTCCAGTCACGCGATTGTCCGCCGCGCCCCCAGAGCGGACCCAGTCGTCGACATCCTCTTTGCGGAACTTCCACAGCCGGCCAACCCTATGCGCGGGCATGCCCTTGCGGTGGATCCATTTGTAGACGGTGTCCCGATTGATTCCGAGATACTCCGCCACCTCGTCAACGGATAGCCAACGGTCATCCATTCAAGGGTGCCTCAAGAACGACATTGCCTGCACGACCCCACGTTAGGGTACGTCGACTGTCAGCTATCTGAGCGAACTCAACCGTCATTGTCAACTGTCCCAGTTGGGTTCATGCCGTTCCAAGTCGCCTCTATTGGACAACGTGGTGACCTGGGCACCTTCTTCGGGTACGGTCGGGATGGGTAGAAAGTTGAAACGCGTGTGGTTGTGGCACCCATTTCAGGCTATGAACCGCGCAGATTCCCTGGACCTCGTATTTCGTTCGCCAAGCATCGGAGACCGCGCCAGAGACGGAGCCAGTACGCCCTGACTACACCCGCAACAACAGCGCGGACAACTTCCCGACAGTATTAAGGATTGGCGTTGCGATTTCGCCCACCGCTTGCGCCGTTTCCCTGATCCCCTCGAGGCTCACCTCGTACCAACGGCGTTCGGGCTCGTCGCTGGCGACCTCCTTGCTGAGCGCTTCGAGGTTTTTTCCCATTTTCTTGATCTGACCCGGATCAGCCTTTGGCGCGACGCGATCGATCTGCTCGGTGAGCTCTTTGATTAGCATCTTGACGTGCATATCTGCGTCCGATTCGGCCAAGTTGTTGTTGACCGTGTTCGTCACATTGGACATGTATTCCGCGACATTGACGATGTTCCCTGTGCCGCCAACATTGACCTGTTTGTCTACCATGACCCATCCTTTCTCTACGTTGAGTACATAGACCAGCCGCGTAGCGCGTCGTTGTTCCTGATAGGCCGCGATCTTCTTCCACACTTGCCTACGAGACCCTTCATATCTCGATATCAGTTGGGTCTGCGAAGCGGGGCGAACCATTGCTTGCGTAGCGTCGAATGCCGCGACGATCTCCGATTGTTTCACGCCACCCCAAGTGTCGCGATTGATGATCCTGATCCGCTCGTTGAAATACAGATCAAGCAGGTTGACAGATTCTTCGTCCGGCGGAGCCAACAGACGTTTGCGGTGGATCTGTTTGAGGATGAGATCGAGCACCTCGCGTTCCGCGTGCAGACGGGTTAGGCAGAGCCGTAAACTGCGCAGTTGACCCACGCTGGCCCTGCCCCTTTGTAGAATCCAAGCTGACACGATTCCCCCTCGCGTGTTCAGCCGACAGAACAGGGCGTTCGCACCTTTAACCGATTCGCGGGCCACTGCGGTGAGGCCGTCTGCTGGCCGGGAGGCCAGATCAAGGTTCGCCTCCTCGGGCCTCAGTTGCACTAGAATCATGGGGTCGCCCGCCTCAACCAGCCGCAATCCCACGGATTGTCCGGTTGCGGCGCGATTCATCGAGGCATGCGCATACAGTCGTGCAATGTGCTTTCCCTGTGCCAAAATCGGCCTAGGCTTGGAATCGCCGTCAATACTCGGAACCAACGTCGGCAGTTCAGTCGTCTCGCGGGCAATGCTCAGAACTTCTTCGATCTCCAAGTTCTCAAGGGGGTTCACCCAATGCTTGTTCGAAATGCCGATCTCCACTCTCACGACCGCCTGTCCGTCACAGAAGAGCCTGCGAAACGCACATCGCGGCCGGAACATACGATCCGGAAGCCCGGCGTGACGCTTCTCCAGCCGATCGAACCGGAGTGCCCCTCTGGCATGGCAATACTTGATCTCGTCCGGCCAAGCTTCATCAGGTCCCCCGATCCGCTCGCAGGCGCTGCCGAAGTGATGGACGAACTGGGGATTGACTGATGTGTCCGGTTCAGGCCAGTCCGGCAACGGCAAACACAGATCCAGTCGTGGGACGAACCGGCGTGCGTCGGCAATCGGAAATTGAAAGGTCACCAACAAACTGGGGGCCTCCCACAACAGGGAACCCCCTCAGGAATATCCATCGGGGGAGACCGCGGATAGTCTAACCCGCGGGGAAATTGCCTCTGCACCCGAACGATCGGAAGTCATTCGATGCAGGGCGCACGAATTCTAGCACTCCGGTGTAACGTGTTCAAGAGTCAGTCTGGTTGGCTGACTGGCCTGGCTGCGACGCCACGAGATTTCCTCAAGAGGTCCTTCTCCTGAGGTGCACTTACCGTTTTCGTAAACCTAAAGAGACTTGTGCGATTCCAGGTAGATTAGGCAAAACAGGGACTCGCAATCGCTTGCGTCGCTACAGCGACATCGAAATGAAACGAGTCCCTTATCAAACTTCGAGTCAGGTTCAACAAACATGGCAGACGCTGTCAAGCCACGAACGCAAGATCATACGCTTGTACGGCGGGGGATTGCTCGACCCCAGGTTGCTTGTTCGGTGCGAGATTGTCCTGGCGTTGGTTTGGCGGAGATCTCTCACTGATCTCGACCGGTCTGGTATGGCTGCCTCTTCCTTGGTGTATGAGGTGATGCACCGCTTCATTACCCAGTCGCTCTTGGGGCTGAGCGGGTTGTGTTTCTGCTGCCGGCGAACGGGTCAAACCGTCTGCCCCGTCGCAGATTATCTGACCGCACAACTCCCGGTTTGACTGTCCGCCACGAGTGAGGGGAGGCCGTGGTCTGCAAGGGCGCAAGCGAACACGGATGCCGGCTGTCGGCATCCGTGTGCTGGGTGAGGGGATTGAATGGGTTCAGTTCGTCGGAGGCGTTGGCCCGTCGCGTGGCAGGAGCTTTGTGAGGTAGTGGACGGCTTCGACGAAGTCGCATTGCCGGGCGGCGATGAGGAAGTCGATGGGGTTGAAGTTTGTCTCGCAGTGGAAGCAGCGGCCGAGGTTGGTGCGGGGGTTGACGGCCGACAGGTAAGCTTGGCAGCGAGGGCAGAGGAAGGCGACTTGCCCGTTGCGTTGCTTGTGGGGCCACTCGAGCAGTTCCAGGAGGGTGGCCAGGGGGATGTTGTTGCGCAAGCGGCGCAGGTGGTTACCTGTGACAAGCCCGGTGAGTAGTCCGTCTGTTGCAGGCAATTGATCGTTACAGCCCGCGACGATACTGTGGACCGTGGCAATATTGCCAACTAGTGGAACTACAGATTGCCGATCCACCCCAAATTGAAGATTTGGCCATCTAGGTCGCGACTTTGAACTGGTGATCTGTTGGAGATATTCTACGTGTCCCCGGCTATTGCCCGAAGTTCGATCCTAACGTTCAATGGGGGCAACCTGCATTACCCAGAGCGCACTCGTTGGCTGAAGGGGAATAAGGAGATGGAGAAGCTCGTTCTGTGGTCTATGACCGGCCTGCTCATCGCAGTAGTTCTTTCCTGGCTTGCCCTTTGTGAAGTCGGCAATTGGCGAATGAGGAACATTGATGAGCAGTTGAACGCAACGGCCGATGAGATCGACTCGCTGCTTGCCGCGGTAGGGCAAACGCCGCCGTCTGATCCTGTTGACGCCTTTCGCTTCGCACTGGAACGGCCTGATGTGCTCTTGGATGCGAATTCTGACCTGCCGCGACTAGCGGCAAGAATCTCAGAACTTGAAGCCAACCTGAGCGTTGAGGCGTCGAGACTTGACCGCCTCAAGGCATTGCGCCAGTATCGACCACAAAGCACAGGCCACGCCAATGCCTCCTTGGCAACTGTCCCCGCAGTGCTCAAGTCTGCGACCATTGCCCTACCTCAGTTCTGCGCTGAAGCAACCCCGGAAGCCTATGTTGTCCTATTCTCACGAGTATATGAACGCGATAACGCCGTAAAGGGTATTTCAATCAAGGCCGTTGCCGAGTGCGCCCAAGAACTGGGCACCTTTTCCGCGGACACTATCAAACTCAGTGACGCTCTCCGGGGGACTCAAGAAGTAATTCTCAGAAGCGAGGCATCAGATATCACAATTCAACTAAAGGTAATCGAAAGCTATGGTCGCCGGTCACTTCAAACCGGAAAAGAACTGGCGTGCGTTTGTAAGGACGCTGTCAAAATCGTTGGGGAAGAAAAGGCGGCTATCCTCACGAGCGTTTCGCAGGTCAGTGGCGGTAACGCAATTCCACAACCGGATGCGTCGGTCGAGCAGATGGCCCCAACTGTCGAAAGATGGAATACTGCCGTTCACTCCATCCACGATTCCATGATCCGGCTTCAAGGCGAACGGTGGTGGATGCAGAAGCCCTCTGACCGTGTACTTGCCAAGAGAAGCCTGCCCTCATACGCAACACCCCATCAGACGAAGTTGTTGGAGGAAGTGTTATACACTGAATCCCTTCCTCTCGAGAAACCGGCTAGGCTGATAAGAGACAACCTTGTAAAGATTGGGGCGTTGTACGAACAAGCAATGGAGGAGGAGAGTAAGCCGTTCGGATCGCTCGCCAGGGCCTTTCGTCGCGGAACTCGAAAGGCCGGCGAGAGCCGTATCGGGCAGGAGCTGCAATTCACATTCAAGAACTTAGTTTTGGGTGCGAAAGTCTATTTCGAGATCATGGATGCGCACACCCCGGGCGAGATTATGTCCATTGCCGAACAGCACGAAGGTGACATGGAGAACTTGCAGCAGAACTTCGAGGAGATTCAGGGCATGGACGGCTGGAGCCTTACCGGCAAGAATACACCGTTGGAACGCGTGGTCAACAAGCTGTACGAGCAACAGTTCCAGGAACAATAGGAGAGCCATAAAGACGCTCAAGCCGCTGTCTCTTTTCTAACGCTTCCCTGTTTCAAGAACTACGGCGGTGCCTCGTTTCGTTACCGACGTCGCCGTGTGGTGCGTTACAGCAGCCTGAGGCGGTAGTCGGGCCGGTTGTACTTCGTGGTCTAAGGAAATGTGCTCGTCTCGGCGGTTGTCGCGACAACCGCCAAAAATAGATGAGTCTGTTTTTCCCGGGATTATTTATCACACAAAGTTTTTTCCAGTCTTTTCAGAAGTATTTGTAACACCTTTGTTGGCAAGCAGTTGCGTCGACCCCCACTCGCTTGTTTTTGGTTTTCGAATCCTCTCCCATCCGCCTGGGTGTTGTCTACTACACCCCAAGCCCTGCAATTCTCGGGAATTACAGGGCTTTTTTGATTTCTTGGTGAGGGCTGGTTAGCCCCGACAAGCGTTGAGTGTGCCGGAATGTGTGCCGGTAACTTCACACCGTTCTCGCGTCGACAGTTGAGGCGGAGAATATCGGGGCGTGGTCGCGATGCTCGCGACCACGCCGGGGTCGCTCCGCATTATCCGAGAGAAGAGAGGCCGGCGTCACCCACATCGCAGTACCTACCCAATTCGCCGCCCGACCTTCGGCGGCTACATCGCCACCGGCTCGTTCGGGGCGGTTTTCCGGTCAGAATTGCCGGTTTGCCGTGACTGAAGCGATGCTTGCGGCGGCTATGCAGTTTCGTTATAGTGTGGCGCATCGTCGATTGCCGAGGGGGTTCGGTTTGCGCATATCGGTCCCTCCCGCCAGGAAGATCCCATGATGCGAGACCACGAAAGGACCAGCCGTGCCGGACGACAGCAAATTGACCCGAGTCCAATGGTTTGTGTTGATCGCCGCGTTTCTGGGCTGGATGTTCGACGGCCTGGAAATGGGGCTGTTTCCGATTGCCGCCCGTCCGGCCTTGATTGAGTTGCTGAATTCTCCGGCCGAGTCGGTGATTGGCGAGTGGTACAGCTACATGGTGGCCGCCTTTTTGATCGGTGCCGCCCTGGGCGGATTGGTTTTCGGCTGGCTTGGGGACCGCCTGGGACGCGTGCGAACCATGGCCCTCAGTATTGCCGTCTATTCCATATTCACCGGGCTCTGTTTCTTCGCCCAGTCGCCGGTGCACCTGATCATCTTCCGATTTCTTGCCGCCATCGGAATGGGCGGCGAATGGGGGCTCGGCGTGGCGCTAATCATGGAGTGTTGGCCGGAGAAGTATCGTCCGGCACTGGCGGGTGTGATCGGTGCGGCGGCCAACGTCGGTTTTCTTGCGGTTTCCCTGGTTGCAGTGCTGTTCGTCATCGACGAGCACACGTGGCGTTATTTGATGTTGGGTTGCGCCGCGCCCGCCATCCTCTGCTTCTTCATCCTGGCTCTGATTCCCGAGTCGGAACGCTGGAAAGCGTCGGTCAAAGCCGGATCAGCCAAGCCGCTTCGGGAGATTTTCGGCACGAGCCTTATCAAGCCGGCCTTGTTTGGGATCGTCTTCTCGTCGGTGGCGCTGATCGGAACGTGGGGAGCCATCTCTGCATTCCTGCCGCCCTGGACCGACCAGATCGTAGGCGGTGATCGCATCCTGACCATCACGGCGAACATCCGGGCCGACGCCACCGAATCCATGACCCCGGCAACCGTCGAGAAGTCGGGCAAGCCGCTGGTGACCGACGCCGGCTCCGGTTCGTCGGCCGCGGCAGAGGGCGGGAAACCCAAGTATCGCGTGGCGAAGCTGCATGCCCTGGGACGAGACGATTCGGTCACGGCGGGACAGAGCCTTACCTATCGCGTCAAGGTGACTAACCAGGGGAGCGAAGCAGGAACTTCGGTAACCTACACAGACATCCTGAACGGCGAGATCATCGATCTTGCCAGTGTGACGACCGAGGCAAAGCAAGGGCAAGCCAAGGTGAACGCGGAGACTGGTGAGTTGGTCTGGACGATCGGGGATGTTGAGTTCAAGAACTCCAGGGCCAAGGGATGGGTCCAGACGCTCATTTCCATCGGAGCGATCCTCGGCTGCTTCGTCGGCGCGTTTCTGGGGAACTGGCTGGGACGTCGCCCGGCCTATTTCCTGCTCTGCCTGGTGTCGTTCCTTTCTTGCCAGTATTTATTCCGCTGGTTCGACGAATACAACGCCGGATTTCTCCTGCTCACTGGATTTGTCGGCCTGGTGACCGCCTCCTTCTACGGCTGGTGCCCCCTCTACCTGCCCGAGCTGTTCCCCACTCGCGTTCGTGCGACCGGCCAGGGCGTGAGCTTCAACTCCGGACGAATTCTGGCGGCGGTTGGAGCCATGTCCACCGGCCAAATGATCGTCCTGTTCGACGGGAGTTACCCCCGGGCCTGCGCGACAATCACTTTCGTCTATCTCATCGGTATGGTCGTCATCTGGTTTGCCCCGGAAACCAAGGGCAAACCTCTTCCGGAGTAGGCCATCAGCCTGCCAAGCACTGTCGGCACGCGGAGCCAAGGGACGTGACTCCATGAGCAGAGCAACGGAAAAGAGAGTCCGTGAGATCTGCCACAAGTTTGGCAAAAGCGGGCATCGTGTTCTGGACGCTGCGGAGGCCGTCCAGGGGGAGTTTGGCTGTGTGGACTCGGCTGCTATGGACCTCATCGCTGACGAAATGAGAGTCCAGCGAGTCGAGGTCGAGGGGGTGGTCACCTTCTACGCGTTTCTGTCGGAGCGTCCCTTAGGCAAGGTCGTGATTCGACTGTGCAATGATGTGATCGACCGCATGAAAGGCGTCGATCAGGTCGCGGCAGCATTCTCGGAGGAATTGGGAATCGATTTCGGCCGGACGACCCCCGACGGCATGATTAGCCTCCAGAAAGTGCCGTGCATCGGGATGTCGGATCAGGCGCCGGCCGCTTTGGTCAACGACACCGTCATCACGTATTTGGGGGGAGACCAGGCGCGATCGATCGTGCGTCGACTCCTCAAGGATCCGGATCCCAGAAAATTGCTGGGCCGGCTGGGCGACGGCAACAACGCCCACGACCTTGTGCAGTCCATGGTTCACAACAACATCCGCCAGGCCGGAGAGGTGATTTTTGCGGGCATGGAGCCGGGAGCCGGGTTAAAGAACGCCCTGGCCATGAGCCCCGTGGAAGTCATCAACGACGTGAAGACGTCGCGGCTTCGCGGGCGGGGTGGAGCCGGCTTCCCGACCGGGATGAAGTGGGAGTTCACTCGGGCCGCCGATGGCGACGAGAAGTACGTCCTCTGCAATGCCGACGAGGGGGAACCCGGGACATTCAAGGATCGCGTGGTCCTCACCGAACAGCCCGAGTTGTTCCTGGAGGGTATGGCGATTGCGGGCTACGCCGTCGGCTCCCGGCACGGCATTCTCTACCTGCGGGCCGAATACGCCTATCTTCGCCGGTTTCTGGAACACACCCTTCAGAATATGCGCGATCGCAACTTGCTCGGCCCGTCGATTCTGGAACGCGAGGGCTTCGACTTCGACGTGGAAATCCGCATGGGAGCCGGGGCCTACGTGTGCGGGGAAGAGACGGCCATGATCCGCAGTTGCGAGGGACGCCGGGGCGATCCCAAGACGCGACCGCCGTTTCCCGCCCAGAAGGGTTATCTGGATTATCCGACGACGGTGAACAACGTCGAGACCTTCTGCAACGTCGCCCGGATCCTGGAAATGGGGCCCGGCTGGTTTGCCAAGATGGGGAGCCCGGGCTCGAAGGGCACCAAGCTGCTGAGCATTTCCGGCGACTGTTCCAAACCGGGGGTCTACGAGGTGCCTTTCGGCATTCGATTGAGCGAGGTTCTCGGGCGATGCGGTGCGACGGACCCGGCGGCCGTGCAGATGGGCGGCCCCAGCGGGCATCTCGTGGGACCGGCCGATTTCGATCGGCCCATCTGCTACGACCATCTGGCCACCGGCGGATCGGTGATGGTCTTTGATTCGACGCGCGACCTGTGGGAGATCGTCGATCAGTTCCTCGACTTTTTTGCCGACGAGAGTTGCGGATATTGCACCCCCTGCCGCGTTGGAAACGTGCTCATGAAGGAACGGGTGGAACGGCTTCTGGCCGGGCACGGCGTGCCGCAGGACCTGGACTACCTGGAGCAACTGGCTGCGACCATCAAGAGCGGCAGCCGCTGCGGATTGGGACAGACTTCGCCCAATCCGGTGCTGTCGGTCTTGAAGGGTTTTCCGGAGGCATGCCGCTCGAAGGTCCGTGAGGTCGAGTCCGAATTCCAGCCCAACTTCGACATTCGTGCGGCCCTCGGCGAAGCCGAGAAGATCGCCGGACGCCAGACCGCCTACCCTTGGGAATAGAGGAATCGCTACTCATGGGTGACCCGATCCGCTTGGTTGTCGACGGAGTCGAGATCGAAGCATCTCCCGGCCAGACGATCCTGGAGGCCGCCGAGGCGGCGGGGATCTATATTCCGCGTCTTTGCCACAAGAAGGGTCTGGAGCCGTTCGGCAGTTGCCGGGTTTGCACGGTCATTGCAAACGGCCGCTTCCAGTCGGCCTGCACGCAGCCCGTTGCGGAGGGGATGGTTGTCGAGAACGATACGGAGAAGCTGCTCGCGATACGACGCGACATCATCGAAATGCTGTTGGTCGAAGGCAATCACTTCTGCATGTTTTGCGAGAAGAGCGGCAACTGCGAGCTGCAGGCATTGGCTTATCGTTTCGGCATCACGGCACCGGAGTATCCTTACCTGTGGCCCGAGCGGGAAGTCGACGCCAGCCACCCCGACGTGTTCCTCGACCGGAATCGCTGCATTCTCTGCGGCCGCTGTGTCCGAGCGTCCCGCGATCTGGACGGGAAGCACGCGTTCGATTTCGTGGGGCGAGGCGTCTCGCGGCGGATTGCCGTGAATGCGGAGGGCAAATTGGCGGAAACCACGGCGGCGGTCACCGATCGGGCGGTGGAGGCCTGCCCGGTGGGGGCCCTGCTACCCAAGCGAGTCGGCTTCCAAGTGCCCATCGGCAAACGGCTCTACGACGTGGAGCCGATCGGCTCGGAGATCGAGCGAAGAGGCGGGAGGCCGTAGGGCGCCACAAGGAGGAGGATTTCATGACGAAGCCCAAGATAGCGACGACGTCCCTGGCCGGCTGTTTCGGTTGCCACATGTCGCTACTTGATATCGACGAGCGGATCCTCGACCTGGTTGAGTTGATCGAATTTGACAAATCGCCTATCGACGACAAGAAGGAATTCGACGGGCCGGTCGAAATCGGGTTGATCGAGGGGGGGTGCTGCAACGAAGAGAATGTGCGGGTTCTCAAGGATTTTCGCGAGCACTGCGCCATCCTGATTTCGATTGGCGATTGCGCCACGATGGGCGGCATCCCCGCCCTGCGGAACAACATCCCGCTCGCGGAGTGTTTCGACGAGGCCTATCGCAATGGGCCGACGGTGCATAATCCGTCGGGACGTCTGCCCGACGACCCGGAGATCCCCCTGCTGCTGGACCGGGTCTACATGTGCCACGAAGTGGTCAAGATCGACTACCACCTGCCCGGCTGCCCGCCGCCGGCCGAGACGTTGTGGCAAGCCCTGACGTCGCTGCTCGGCGGCAAGGAAGTCGAGTTGCCCTACGCGCTGGTCAAGTACGACTGAGACTGAAGGCCAACATGACGACTACCGCCCAGAAACGCCTCGTGATCGAGCCCGTCACCCGTGTCGAAGGGCACGGCAAGGTTTCGATTCTGCTGGACGAGAACAACCGAGTCACGCAGACGCGACTGCATATCGTTGAGTTTCGCGGGTTCGAGCGGTTCATTCAGGGCCGGCTCTACTGGGAAGTGCCCGTGCTCGTGCAGCGACTTTGTGGTATTTGCCCGGTCAGTCATCATCTGTGTGCGGCCAAGGCGATGGACTGGATTGTGGGGGGGGAGAAGCTCACGCCGACCGCCGAGAAGATTCGCCGGTTGATGCACTACGGGCAGACCTTCCAGTCCCACGCGCTGCATTTCTTCCACCTGGCCTCGCCCGACCTGTTGTTCGGGTTCGACGCCGATCCCGCCAAGCGCAACGTGATCGGCGTGGCGGCCGAGTATCCGGAGTTGGCGAAACAAGGCATCCTGATGCGCAAATTCGGCCAGGAGATCATCCGGGCCACGGCGGGAAAGAAGATCCACGGAACAGGGGCCGTTCCCGGCGGCGTGAACAAGAATCTCTCGATTCCTGAACGCGACGAGTTCCTGCCCCAACTGGATCAGATGACGGCCTGGGCGGAAGGGGCCGTCCGTGTGGCGGCCGACTACACGACAGAGAACCTGGCGATCGCCGCGCCGTTCGGCTCTTTCGACTCGAACCATCTTTCGATCGTGGCGCAGGACGGGGCACTTGACCTCTATGACGGCAGCCTTCGTGCGATCGATTGCGGCGGGAAGACGATTTTCGACCATGTCGCCCCCCAGGATTACGATAAGATGATCGCGGAGGAGGTGCGGTCCTGGTCGTATATGAAGTTTCCGTTCATCCGCTCGCTGGGCCCCGAGGAGGGATGGTACCGGGTCGGCCCTCTGGCGCGGCTCAATACGTGCAGCCGGATCGACACACCGAAAGCCGAGGCCGCGAGGAAGGCCTTTTTTGCGGCCGTCGGCGGGGCGCCGTGCAACGTCACCCTGGCCTACCACTGGACGCGGATGATCGAGTTGCTCCACGCCATGGAGAGGATCGAGATCCTGCTGAACGATACGGACCTGCAGGGGGACGACCTCGTGGTGGCGGGCGATCGCCGAGAGGAGGCGGTCGCGATTCTCGAAGCGCCGCGAGGGACGCTGTTCCACCACTACCGGATCGACTCGAATGACCAGGTGGTGATGGCCAACCTGATCGTGTCGACGACGAGCAACAACGAGCCGATGAATCGGGCGGTCCGCAAGGTGGCCGAAGATCACTTGTCGGGCAAGCCCGAGATCACTGAATCACTGTTGAACCACGTGGAAGTGGCCATTCGGGCCTATGATCCGTGTCTGTCGTGCGCAACCCATGCCATGGGGCGGATGCCGATGGAGCTTGTGTTGATCGACGCCGGTGGGGACGTCATCGAGCGGAAAGCAAAGTCATGAGCGGCACGGCGACCGGCATTCTGATCATCGGCTACGGCAATCCCGGGCGTCAGGACGACGGTCTGGGACCGGCGCTGGCCGACGCGTTGGAACGGCTTGGTTTGCCCGGAGTGACCGTTGAAAGCGATTACCAGTTGACGGTGGAACATGCGGAAATGGCTGCCCGGCACCGGGTCGTCGTCTTTGCCGACGCTACCGTGAAGACCGCGGAGCCGTTCCGTTGGAATCGAGTCGAACCGGGGACTTCCGGCATTCGTTTCACCAGCCATCACCTTGGTCCTTCCGACGTGCTAGCAATCGCCCGAGACGTGTTTTCGGCCGAGCCGGAAGGCTATGTGCTGGCCGTGCGCGGGCAGTGCTTCGACGCGTTTCAGGCAGGTCTCTCGCCCGAAGCCCGATCATCCCTGGAACAAGCTGTCGAGTTTCTTCGAGCTATGAGCAGTGAACTACGTGGCTCAAAGCCCAAGAGGACATGCCATGCAAGACGGAAAGCACGTGATTCTGTGCATTGATGACGACGACGACATCCTTTTCTTCCTGCGGACGATCCTGGAGGCCGGGGGATACAAGGTGTTGACCGCCGGCACGGCAGAGGAGGGGCTTCGCCTGTTCAAGTCGACTCCGCCGGATTTCTTGATCATTGACCTGATGATGGAGGAGGTCGACGCGGGTACGCGCCTGGTGAAGGAGTTGAAGCTGCTCGGCAACTCGGCCCCTGTCTACATGCTCAGCAGCGTGGGCGACCATCTCAATCTGACGGCCGACTACTCCAGTCTGGGGCTCTCCGGCGTGCTCCAGAAGCCCGTTGACGAGCAGCAGTTGTTGGCAATTCTCGAAGCCAAACTCGCCAAATGAGTCCTCGATCGGCGGCGCCACCGCCCTGCGGAGTCTCAATTGTGTTCTTGCCGCGTCGCCTCCTCCAATAATCGTCCGGAAATTGGTTGAGTTCACCTTGCCGACTTGTTAGGCTGAAGGTTTAAGGGCCGATGTCCGGAGAGCAAGGCTCCCGCCTAGAGAGGGGTGTCTGTCGGGCTGATCAGACGGACTGATCGGCAGAAGCGGAAGACAGATACCCCGTTTGTGGTGGACTTTTCAAGCGATACCTTGCGGTGGGAGTGTTGCGCTCGAACATGTGTCCCATCGGGGACCGTGCGTAGCTCTGTCGTTGGGAAAACTTGGAACTTTTGAAACTTCGTGCGCCTCTATAGACCATACTGTGCGCGCAACCCCTCTGACCGATAAATCCGGCGAGAGAACACAACGTGGACCCAGTTCCGCCGCAATATGGTGGGAATGAATCCCCCTCGATCAGATGGGCTCCAGTCGTGTGGCTGAGCCCGCTCTTCGCTTTGCTAGCACTGCGCGCAGCATCGTCTTGGGTCCGCTCACAGTCGTTTAGGGTGCGGACCCCCGCTCGTTTTGTTCGTCATTGTGCGAAAACACTTACCATACCAGACCTTGCGACCGGGGTTTGGATGGCGAAGGTGTGCGGTTTAGGCAATTTGGGTGTTGACTTTCACCCGGCCCCCAATTTTAATCGACTCGAATAGACACATATTCCCTAAATACTCAGGACGCTTAAGTTTTCGCCGGTTTCACATCCGGCGAGAACCCCACTCATCCGAGCAAAAACCGGCTCCGGCTGTGTGCCGAGATCAATTCTGAAGGAGACCAATCGATGGGGATTTGGGACTCATTGCGCCGTTTCTCCACTCGCGGAACATCCAGTCGAGGAAGTCTGACCAAGCAGCGTCAGCGAGTCGGTAAGAGCCGGCTCAAGGAACGCGGCCTCCGGTTGGAGCAGTTCGAGGACCGGGTGCTGTTGAGCATCACGAATCCAGGGCTTGACGAAACGTACTTCGTGGATGGCGACGGCCGCGGGTACTATGTCGACCCGCCCTCGGATGCGGGGCTCCCGAACGGAGAGGAATACACGAATGCGGCCGGCCCGGCCCGGTACCCATTTGCGGATACGTTCAGCCTTCACAGCAACCCGGGCGCCTCGAAGGTCATTTACCTCGACTTCGACGGCCACACGACGACGGGTACCGCCTGGAACACCCTCTGGAGTATCGATCCAATCGTCACGCCAGCCTACGACTTCGATGGCGATGTGACGACCTTTTCAACCGCCGAACTGCAGCTAATCCAAGACTCCTGGGATTTAGTGTCGGAGGATTACCTTCCTTTCGATGTCGATGTCACCACGGAGGATCCCGGAGTCGAGGCGCTGAGAAACACCGGCGGCGGCGACACCGAATGGGGGATACGCGTGGTCATCGGGCCCGACCAGGCGAACACTGGGGCCGGAGGGATGGCCTACGTCGGTTCATTCGCTTGGGATTCCGACACGCCGGCATGGGTATTTAACACCAGCTTCAAAGGCCTGGCAGAAGGGGTCTCCCACGAGGTCGGCCACACGCTAGGTCTATATCATGATGGCGACAGCACACAGGAATATTACCCTGGCTACGGTTCGGGGCCGACCGGATGGGCGCCCATCATGGGGGTCGGTTACTACCAGGAATTGGTCCAGTGGAGCCAAGGCGAATATCCCGACGCCAACAATCAGGAAGACGATCTGAACATCATCGTTACTCAGAATGGGTTTGGGTATCGCGCCGACGACCATGGCAGCACCGTTGGCACGGCCGACCCGATGAACATAGCCGGCGACGCCATCTCGCAAAGCGGGATCATCGAGCTCAACACCGACGCGGATTTCTTTGAGTTCTTCACGTATCCTGGGCCAGTGACTCTGGACATCGATCCCTTCTATATCAGTCCCAATCTCGACATTCTGGCGACCCTTTACGACGAATCCGGCACGCCGATCGCCACGAGCAACCCGGTGGGGCAACTCGATGCCAGGTTCAACGTGAATCTGGATGAGGGCACTTACTATCTTTCGGTGGAGGGTACCGGTAAGCCGGTCACGACGGACCCTGGCTACAGCGATTATGGCAGTTTGGGATACTACTCGATCAGCGGTTCGATCACCTCAGTTCCCCCCATCCCGCCGGAACTCGTTCTCGTGATTCCGCAGGAAGGCGGGTTCGTCGATCGCGGCAGTAGCTTGAGCATCGCCCCGCGCGAACTGGTTCTTCGCTTCAACGAGGGGCAGGAATTCCTCGACGAGACGACGACACCTGCCCGCGATCCGAACGGATGGCTCTCCGGCGGCCGCGGCGGGATTCAGGTCACCCGCTCGGTCAACGGCGAGTGGCGCGACGGGGACGACGAGATCATCGAGATCGGCTGGATCGGGATCGGCGACCGGCCCAACGACGTCGTGCTGCGTTTCGCGGAGACGCTGCCGGATGACGAGTACCGGATCTCGATCATCGGCAGCGATAACTACGTGGGTCCCGACGGACAGCCTGTGGCCCCGCTCCGCAACCTCGAATACACGACGTTCCGTTACGGCCAGACCGTCGTCGACGAGCACTTCGAGTTCGAACTCGATCTGGGCGCCCAGGTCACTGCCGTGGTTCAGCAGCCGGTGGTCGTGACCGAAGCCACGATCTCCAACGGCAATACGAGTGTCGCCGACGGCCGCACGTTCACGCTCAGCGACGGCAAAACCACCACCGTTTTCGAATTCGACAGGAATTCAAGCGTCTCTGCCGGAAACGTGGCCGTCAACATCAGTTCCGCCACGTCGCAAACCCAGTTTGCCAAAGCGATCTATGACGCCATCTTCGACGCCTCGGTCGACGGCGGCGGCCTGCTTCGGCTCAAGGGTCTCTACTACGGCGGCTCGATCGTCAAAGTTCAGTTGTACGACCCGAACGAGTTGGGCCGGCGAGTTGAACTCTACGGGCGGAATCTCCCCTTCACGGTCACCGAGAAACGCGAACAGTTGACCGATACCATCGAGGTCTATTTCAACGACGACGATCTCGATCCGGCGTCGGCCACGAGCGCCAAGTTCTACCAGTTGATCGTGACCAACAATACGGCCACCGTCGACGACGACTTGCTCTACGATCCCGACGACGGCGATACCCCTGTGCGCAAATTGCAGCCCGTCGAGATTCGTTACGACGCGGAACTCGACAAGGCGGTTTTGCGTTTCGACAAGCCGCTGAGCGACTACGGCACCGGTGCATTCCGCCTGCGAATCGGGGACGAATACCGGAAGATCCAGACGGCGTCGTTGCTTCCCCAGGTTCAGGTGATCAGCGGTTCGCTCGAACAACACGGCGAAAATATCCTGGAGACGACCTCGGGCGGCCTGACCGTCGACGGCACCACGTTCCGCATCTCGGACGGCCAGTTTGACGCCACCGTCGAGATGGACCTCCAGGCCGTGGCGGTCGACGTCGTTTCCATTCCTGCCAACGGCACCGTGCTGACGATCGACGACGGGACCGGTCCGGTCGCCATCCCCCTGACGATCAGCCAGCCGACCGTCGACCTAGTCGCTGCGCAGATTCGCAGTCAGCTTGTTGCGCACGGCTACACGGTCGTGGCGGATCCGATCGACCCGAGTCGCATATTGATTGTCGACGCGATCAGTGCGAGCTCGGCCAGTGCCGCATTGGATATCTTTGCGGCGCCTTTCACGCTGCTGGAACCGGCCGACCTGGGCGACATGGTCGAGGGCGAGTGGGTCGAAGTCGACAAGGACGGCCCCGGAGGCTCGAGCGTCGTACGCTTCCAATTGCGATTGCCGGGCGGAACGACGGGCCTCCAACCGGGCAGCCATCAACTGGTCACGATCGCGGGCACCGGCCCCGGCGGCAGCCTGGCGGCCGGCGACGTCGTGCGCGATCTCGCTGCCGCGATGCAAAATCCAACCTACGGAATTTCGGCCCTGGCCGTCGGTTCGCGGCTCTACTTCCTGAATCCCAATCTGACGGTCAACGGCGCGATTCCCAAGGTGACGATCGACGATTCGGTCTTTTCGATCATGGCTCCGAGCGTCGTCAGCGAGGTGGACGACGGCGAGTGGCTCGAACTGAACGTGGGGCCCGAGGTGCTGCGATTCGAGTTCGACCGGGACGGCGTCTATACGCCTTCCACGGTCCAGGGCACGCGAACGTACCGGGTGGACATCGGCACTGCCGGCGCCGATATTCTGACTCCGCTCAAGACGGCGATCGACGACGCAATCGCGGACCTGGTGGCCGAGGGAGTCCTTGTCTCGGGGGCCGTGACGACGCAGCAGGTTTCCAGCCCTGCGAGGCTGATCGTGCGCGGCATCGGCAACGCCAAAGGCGGCGGCGTGGATCCCGACATGATCGTAACGCACGGATATGCGGCCGTGGTTCCCAACGGCGTCGACGACGGCGAATACGTGGAACTCTTCGACGCGGTGACGGGAACCTGGACGCGGTTCGAGTTCGACAACAACGCCCAGATTAGCGGTGCGATTGCCGTTCCACTCACCCAAGTGGGTGCTACTGACGCCGCGTCGCTCAATGCCGCGGTACTGGCGCGCGGGTTCGCCACGGCTCGTTTCGATACGGTCGTCTACATGTTCACTTCACCCACGGCCACTCTGACCGGGACGGTGGCGGGCGACGTGGCGGCATTGCACCTGGCGATCGAAAACCCGGCCGATCCCGAGACAGGCGTTCTTCAGTATCACGGCGGCATGTCGACGGCGGAGATGACCCAACTGATCGCCGACGAGATCGAGGCCCGGATCGCGGCCAAGGGACTTTACCTCGACGTGGTTGCCTTCTCGCCCTACGTGGCGGTGACCAGTGTGGCCGATGCCGGCAGCAGTTTCCACACGGCGAACGAACTGCACAACTTCGGCAGCCAGGACGGTGCGCAGAGCCTGATCGTGTCGGCGGCCATCGATCCGCAGGTGCTGCTGCTTGAATGGCCGGGGGCGGTCGATGAGCCGGGGCAGCGGGATTTGCAACTGCACAACCTGATATACGGTGAAGACCACTACATGACGGGTGATTCCTCGCCGGATTCGACGGACGGGATCGCGGAGATTCATTACAACTTCGCGGACGATTACGGAATCGATCCGTCCACGGGCGTTTGGCTCAAGAACAACATCACGGAGGCCCAGAAGAATCTCGCGCGGCAGATCTTTGCCCTTTACTCTGAGTACCTCGGTGTGAGATTCGTCGAGACGGAATTCGACGGTATCCAGGTCGTCACCGGCAATCTGGTGGTGACGGGCTATCTCCAGTCGGCGCCAGGGGGAGTGGCTGGCGTGGGCGGCGGAAATCTGGCGCTGATGGACCAAGCGGAATCCTGGGGAGCGAACGTGTTCGGCGGGTCGTGGTTCAACGTGGCCATGCACGAAATCGGCCATTGCCTCGGTTACGGGCACGCCTACGACCTTGCGGCAGGTGCGATCATGGGCAGTGCCGAAGATTCCTTGAGCGGAATCAATACGGAACCGGTGTTCCCGGGAGCGCATGATATCGTTCACGGGCAGCACATGTACCGGCCCGACAGCATCGATATCGACCTCTATCGATTTGACTTGAACGAACCGGGAACCCTCAATGCCGAGGTACTGTCGGAACGTTTGAACGATTCGAGCCTTCTGGACAGCGCGATCACGTTGTATCGCCTCGTCGAGGTTCGCGACGCCGACAACAACTTGAAGACAACCTATGAGTTGATTTCTAGGAACGACGACTACTACAGCAAGGATTCCTTCCTCGAGCTCTACTTGCAGCCGGGCACTTACTTCGTGGGTGTCTCCGCGAGCGGCAACAACGACTACGACCCGAATATCGAGAACACGGGGGTCGGAGGCACGTCGCAAGGCGAGTACAAGCTGCGTCTGACGTTCACGCCCGGCGGCGTGGATCCCGACAACCCGGCTACTTTCCGGGGCACCGGTACAAACCACCTTGTCGATGGAACCAAGACGAAGTTCGACGGCGACGCGGACGGCGTGCCGGGCGGGGCCTACAACTACTGGTTCAACGTCGAGAAAGACACCGTGTTCGTCGACAAGACGTCGACCAGCAGCGTGGAAGACGGCACGCTGGCCAATCCTTACAAGACGATCGACGAGGCCTTCCGGCAGAAGGGCACTCCCGGCACGATCATTCGCGTGCTCGGAAACCACTTCTACGACGACGATGCGAACAACCTTTCGACCTACAGCGACAACGTACCGTACCAGATCGGCGTCAATCCCGACACCTTCCAGGAACTGGCCGACGGCCGCCGCATGGAGGTGCCCCAGGGAGTCACGGTCATCTTCGACGCCGGAGCGGTGGTCAAGCTGAGCGGAGCCAACGTCGACGTCGGTTCGGCGGCAGAGCAGATCGACAGGTCGGGCGGTTCGCTGCAGGTGCTGGGCACGCCGCAGAACTCCGTGGTTTTCACGTCGTTCCGAGACGCGAGTCTCGGCATCGACATCGATCCCTCCAGCAAGCTTCCCGAAAAGGGCGATTGGGGGGGGCTGGTCTTCCGGAACGAGTTGGACTACGACTTCATCGCCGCCTACGATCCGAGTTCCGGGCTGGCGCCGCGCGAAGTGCTCGAAACCCAGGGGATCTTTCTCAACTACGTGAACCATGCCGACATGCGATACGGCGGCGGCGCGGTCGAAGTGGACGGAGTGAAATCGGTTTATGCGCCGATCCACATGGTCGAGGCCCGGCCGACCGTCGCCCACAACCGCATCAGTTTGAGCGCCGATGCGGCGCTCTCGGCCGATCCCAATAGTTTCGCCGATACGCGTTTTGAGAGTTGGGACGCCTACGCGCCGTTCACCGCCCGTTACAACCGCGTCGGCCCCGACGTCTACGGCAACTACATCGTGGAGAACTCGACGAACGGCATGTTTGTGCGGATTTCGACGGCTGCCGGTTCGGCGATCAAGGAACTCGAGGTGCCGGGCCGCTTCGACGACTGGGATATCGTTCACGTCATTCCCGAAAACCTGTTCATCAGCGGGACGCCCGGCGGGCCGGTGCTCCAAGAGGCCACCAACCCCCTGGTCCTCCTGGACGAAAACCACCTTCTGGCGGTGCCGGGATCGGCGATTCCCGATCAGGATACGTTCGCGATTTTCGACGGGGCGACGCGGGTGGTTTTCGAGTTCGACCTGGGGGCCAACGTGGCTCCGGGTCACATCCGGATTCCATACACCCTTGCGGATTCGGCAGAAGCCGTGGCGGCTTCCATTCGAACGGCTATCGAGCAGGCGCGGCTGCAATACGGGTTGTGCACTGGCGCCGACTTGTCGGAAACCGGCAGCGTGGTGAGCTTGAGCCATACAGGCCCGTCGGTGCAGATCGAGGGCTTTGCCACCTATTCGGCACGGCTCGATGCGCGGCTGCACATCGATCCGGGCATGATCGTGAAGATGGACGGCTCGCGGATCGAGATGGAGATGGGATCGCAACTGATTGCGGAGGGCCGGGTCGGCTCGGACGAAGGTGCGCCCGGCTACAAGGTCATCTTTACGTCGCTCCTCGACGATCGATACGGTGCGGGCGGCACGTTTGATACCAGTTCCGTCACCAGCGGACACGTGGCCGAGCCCGGCGATTGGGGCGGGCTCTATTTCTGGCCCACTTCGTCAGGCAGCATCAACCATGCGATCGTCGCCTACGCCGGCGGCACGACGGCCATCGAGGGCGGGTTCGCCAACTTCAACGCCGTCGAAATCCGCCAGGCGGAAGTGCGAATCGCCAATTCGCGATTCGAGCATAACGGCGCGAACGCCGTGACGAGCGACCGCAACGGCCGCGGGGCCAGCAACGCGGCAACCATCCAGATTCGCGGCGCCCAGCCGGTCATCGTCAGCAACGATTTCATCGACAACGCGGGGGCCGTCGTCACGGTCGACCTCAATTCGCTGGTTTCCGAATCGATCTCCGACTGGGGGCGGACGACGGGATTCATTCGGGATTTTGAGGAGTACGCAGGCAACCGCGGTCCGCTGGTTCGCGGGAACCGCATGACCGACAACGGCATCAACGGCATGGAAGTGCGGGGCGGTATTCTTACCACCGATTCCGTTTGGGACGACACCGACATCGTCCACGTCCTGTACGACGAGATCGACATTCCCAACTTCCACCACGAGGGCGTGCTGCGGCTTCAGAGCAGCGATACGGAAAGCCTCGTCGTCAAGTTGCTTGGAGCGAATGCCGGGTTCACGGCGGGTGGCGATCCGCTGGAGATCGACGACCGCATCGGCGGCACGCTCCACGTGGTCGGCAAGCCGGGACACCCCGTCGTGTTCACGTCGCTGCGAGACGACTCCGTGGGAGCCGGTTTCACGCTCGGCAACCTGCCGCAGAACGACACCAATAACGACGGCAGCGCCACGTCGGCGTCGCCCGGCGATTGGCGCAGCCTGCTGATCGATACCTACAGTAACGATCGAAACGTGGCGGTCGTCACCGAGACCGAGCTGCCCTACGGCTCGGCCTCGGACACCAACGGCGTGCCGAACAACGCTCAGGTCATCGGCAGTCTGGCGACCGAAGACAAGGCGGGCGACGACAATCTGCGTCTCGGCTTCGAGGTGCACGGCACGATCCGGACCGACGCCCCGACCGACGCCGACGTCTACACGTTCAACGCCTACGCGGGCACCGAGATCTGGATCGATATCGATCGTTCCAATTACGCCCTCGATCTGGTGGTCGAACTGATCACCGCCGACGGAACGGTGCTGGCCCGTTCCGACAACTCCTATTTCGAGGAACTGGCGGGCAGCGTCGAGGACCTGTCGGCCGAGTCGCACACCATGGATCGGGACAACTGGCTGCGCCACGACTTCTACACGGTCAACGAGCGCGATCCGGGTTTGCGCCTGGTACTGCCCGGTCCGGCAGGCCAGGTGCGGACGTACTACGTACGAGTCCGCAGCGTTCTGGCCATCGGCGCGATTCCCGCGGCCGACGAAATCTACAGCGCAGGCAGTTTCACCACGGGCAGGCGTTTCACGATTGCCGACCCCTACAAGTCGTTCATGTTCGAGTTCACCGCCAACGGCAGCGTGACCAACCCGGCCTACATTCCCGTGGTACTTCCCAGCGGCGCCGACGCTTCCGATCCGGCCAAGATGGCCGACGCGATCGTCGCGGCGGTCGCCGTGGCCCGCTCGCGCGGCCTGTTGGCAACGGCACGGGTGCTCGACGGCAAGGTCGTGCTCGACGGCGCCCATGTGCGGTTCAACGGGCTGGATACGTCGCTCACGCACCTGGCCAACACGTCGGGCGAGTACCAGTTGCAGATCCGCCTGGAGGAGATGCAGGAGATTCCGGGGTCGACGATTCAGTATGCCGACATTCGCTATGCGGTGAACGGCATCGAGGTCTACGGCCAGCCAGGGCATTCGCCGCTGCTTGGCGAGTCGGCCGAGGTGGAGCAAGGCAGCCAGAATCCCAATAACACGGTGGATCAGGCCCAGCAGATCGGCAATCTGCTCCAGGTCGATCGCAACGCCATTTCGGTGGCCGGTTACCTCGAGGGACGCACCGATGTGGACTGGTACGCCATGTCGGTCGATCTGGGCGGGATCCAGTCGATTGCCGGTGTCACCAATCTCGGCAGCGTCTGGGCCACGATTTTCGATATCGACTATGCCGATCAGATGACTCGGCCCGACCTGAACCTTTGGGTCTTCGATTCCAACCGCAACCTGATACTTGCGGGCGGATCCTCGAATATCGCCGACGACCGGCCCGAGCCGATTCCCAACGCGACGATCGAGGATCTCTCCCGCGGTTCGGTCGGCGCGCGGGATCCGTTCATCGGTTCGGCACTGCTACTGGAGGGCGACGGTAATCGGGGGGTGTACTACATTGCCGTCACCTCCACGCTGGCCGTCCCCAGCGAACTGGACCCGGTCCTTTCGCCGCTCACCCGCCGCGAGCCGCTCAGTTCGGTGAACCGCATCGCCACGGAGCATTTCGACGAGCTCCCCTATAATCGCGACAACACCACCGACCCGGACTTCACGGGCGTGCGTCTCGACCCCATTCCCTACGAGTTTACGCTCAGTGATACGATCCTCTACGTCAGCGTGGGTGAAACCCTTTATACGGTCAATCCGTTTACGGGCGCCTTCCAGACCGAAGTGACGTCGATGAACCCGAACACGTTCCTGCCCGGGGTGGGCGACCGGCTGTTCTACGACGACATCGACATGCGAAACGACGGGCGGCTGTTCACGATCCAATCGGGACAGACGGGCAACGGGATGGGGCTTCAGGAACCGGACACGCTCATGTTGAGCACGGAAAACGCACGAAACGTGCTGCAACAGAACGACACGGGAATCACCTTCTACCGGCGGGATCCGAACAATGCCAACGCGCTCCAGCGCGATCCCAACGGCGGCATTCAGTTCGAGGCCATCGTCCACGACCACGACAACACCCGCCGCAACATCTATGCCGTGGGAACGGCGGATGATTCGCTGCCCGAATTGGCCTACGAAAACTTGATGTACGTGTTGAATCCCGCCGGCGAGGCCTATACGCACCCGAACATCTTGAATGGGAGTCGTGCCTCCGGCGCCCGCGAGTACAGCGGCGAGAAGATCCCGCTCGGGCGCCTTTATACGGCGCCGACGATCGTTGTCGGACCGGCTACGCAGAGTTCGCCTGCCTATACGTCGGCGTCGGCGGGCGGCACCTACTACACGGACATGGACATCGAAGACGGCGAGTGGTTCACCGTTACCGACGGCTCCACGACGGCGCGGTTCGAGTTCGATCTGGGGCGGGAGTACTTCCTCGATCCGGGCGGCGCAAGCAAGATCTTCGACGGCCACTACTTCACGGTCACATCGCTTGGCGCCGCGCAACCGACCTCGTTCGAGTTCAACAGCGGTCCGGTTCTGCGGCGGACGGGCACGTTTGCCAATGGAGACACCTTCCAGATTTCAGGCTACGTGAACCCGAACGGCGGCGGCACCATCGTCACTGAGACCTTCGAACTGCACGTGACAGGTACGCCCGCGAGCACTTCCGGCTACAACGTAATCGAAGTGGCCAGCATCAGTTCGGCCGTCGTGATGCCGGCAATCGTTACCGCCATCAATGCGAACGCGAACTTCGCCGTGACGGCCTCGCTCAACGACGACGGAACCCGAATCTCGCTGCAGAACGACTCGCGCACGACCGCGCCGACCGTGCTTCTCGGCACCGGTCTTGCGGTCAGCGGAGACTATCTGCGTTCCGTGCCCAATAGCATCCTCATCGAATATGACGAGACGAACACGGGTACCGATCTGGGGGCGTCGATCGTCGCTGCGTTGGCCCCCTACGTCATCGAGGCAGGCTACGGCGAGCGATTCGGCACAGCCGCCGAACTGGGGAGCAACGGCGACCGGCTTTCGATTCGCGGCGCCGACGCCGTCGATATGTCGCACACGCCCGCCTTCCGCTACGAGGCGGCGAGCGACGACGGCCGGACTGCCGGCAGCGTGCCCGTCTACATTCACGCGGGAATGAACGAAACGCAGGTGGCGGTCCGAATGGCCAACGCGATTCGATTCGGGAGCGTCGAGTACGACGGTTTCACTCCAATCCCCACGGGGCTGGTCGGTGTGACGGCAACCGCCAGCGGCGACAGCGTAATCCTCGGCGGAAGCGTCAACAACTCCAGCGCCGTTAATCCGGGCGATCTGAACGAACCGCTGTCGGCCAAGGGTGAAGGCGGCGGCGGACGAATCACCGGCCTGGCCTACGTAGGCAGCACGATGTACGCCGTCAGCGATAACGGCGACCTGTTCCGTGTTTCCAACGAACACAACGATCCCGCCTCTGCGGGCACGTACGCCTATCAACCGGTCGATCCGAGCGGCACCTACAACCGGGTCAGCCATAACCCGAATGCGGGCCCGCAACTGCATTTCATCGCCAACATCAAGTATGGCGGTTCATCGATCGTCTTCAGCGGCCTGACCGACGGCCCGTCGAACGCCCAGGGCGGCAAGTTTGCGCAGACGGTGTTTGCCACGGACGTTCTCGGACACCTGTACGCCCTTGATCTTAACGGCAACTTGCTGCCGATCTTCAACGACGGCGCCGAGCGCGTGCAATTGGACAGCGGCGTGAACAGTAGCGATGATATGGGCTTGAGCCTCCTGTCGCAGTACAATGTCGACGGGACCGGCGGCAACGCCCGCCGCGCCGTTACCGGTCTGGCCTTCTCGCCCATCGACTTCAATCTGTGGCACATGACTCGGAACCGCGAGCACGATGCGGGGCACGGCGTCAATCAGACCCACGACGGAGTTCGCAACGGCGAGTTGCGCTACGGTCCGGCGGACAATTGGACGGAGGGCGACCTGAGCATGTACTTCGGGTTGGAGGACCCGAGCAACACTGCCACGGCATGGGATCAGCCTATCGGTGAGAACTTCGAACGAGGTCCTGCCAGCGCCAACATCAACACCAGCGCCTATCTGACCTACGACCTGCCGGGCGGGGCCCACGGCACGTTCACCACGACGACCTTCAGCCTGGACGGGTACAGCGAACAGGACAAACCCACGTTGTACTTCAACTACTTCGCCGAAACGGGGGGGAGCAACGACTGGGACGGCCTGCGCGTCTATGTCTCAAACGACGGCGCGAAGTGGGATCTGGTGGCGACCAATACGGACACCGACGACGGCACCCGGCGGCTCTACGGTTTGCACCAGGAGATGCAGACTCCCACGGTTCCGACGCGAGTTGTCGATGAGATCCTCGATACGGGCGACGCCTGGCGTCAGGCCCGCGTCGACCTCAGTCGCTACGCCGGCCAGGATAATCTGCGCCTGCGGTTCGACTTCAGCACCGCGAGCGATATGGACATCGGCGACCTGACCCACGGCACAACACAGGGCAACCAGCACCACTACATGTCGCCCGTGCCGGCCTACGAAATCGCCGACGGAGATACGTTCACCCTGTATAACGGAACGAGTTACGGCACCGCACAGACTTTCGAGTTCGACTTGGGCCTTGCTCTGGGATTGCCCAACGTGGCCGGCGCGGCCATCGGCGACGGGGAGTGGTTCTCCGTCAACGACGGTGTCGGCGGCGTGGTTGAGTTCGAGTTCGACAAGAACGGCGTCGTCGGGGCAGGGCGGGTTCCGATCACGATCGCCAATTCGATGAGCACGGCTGAAGTGATCGCGGCGATGATTGGCGCGATCGACCCGGCACTCGACGTCGAAGGGCTGGCCCCGAATCCGGCCAAGGACCCGAACCGACTATTCCTGGCCCGCGCAGTGGCGGTCGAAACCGCGTTTGCGCCCACCCTGACGGTTCTGGGCGACGCGCCCGGCACCGTGGCTGCGGGCAACATCCGGGTTCCGATTCGCGGCGACATGGACCGGCTCGAAGTCGCCGAAATGGTCACCCAGGTGGTCAATCAGCAACTGGTCCGCCAGCGAGACACAAATGCCGGAGCGGTTGTGGGCGGTTCCTCGGAGGTAATTCGCGTCACCTCGGCAAGTTTCACCAGTTTCACCCTTCGAGGCGTGACCTACCGCGGTGAGCTTCGCACGGTGAGATTCGTTGCCGACGGTTTTTCGACATTGCCGACCGTTGTTGGTCCGGATACCGTCCGAGTGGGAACGAGCGGGGTCACTTCGTCGAGTCATCTGGCCCAGCGGATAGCGGCCGCCATCAATGCGGCCAATACGGGGGGCCCGAGTTCGAGCCAGCCCGAGTTGATGATTCAGGCCACCGCCACCACGCGAACCACAGGCGGCGGCACCATCGACGTCGTGGAATTCAATCTGGCAAACACACCGGTTACCCTGGTTAACGGAACTTCGCAGCTTCCGCTGTGGAACGCCGACAACGCGATCATCCATTGGGATCAGGGCGTCGGAGAACTGCTCAATCTGGTCGGCTATAGCATGCTCGACAACGGCCCGCTCGGTTACAGCGGATCCGGGGGATGGAACGGCAATATCTTCGGCGAACTCGAAGGCGACGATCCCAACCGAAAGAACGACTTCGGGGGAAGCCGCGCTTCAGACAATCGCTACAACCTGTTCGAACGGGGGCAGAATAACAATTTCGAGGGATTCTATATCGACGATATTATCGTCGGCTTTGCCGAACGCGGCGAACTGGTAACCGACGCGTACCGCGACGGAACCCTGACCGATTTCAGCTTCGCTCCACTTCCGGACGGGAATCTTTATCCTGAGGATCCGATCGTCACCGAGGGCAGCTACCAACTAGAGGTCCGCACCGGAGCCAATTATGCCTTCTACGCCGGCGCGGCGGCTTACCCGGTTACCTACGTTACGGAATCTTGGGACACCAACGACCGCATGGCCGACGATTTCACCCTGATCGTGCCGGCGGCCAACGAACTCCATCACGGCCAGTGGTTCGAATTGAGCGACGGGCGGGACGACGTAGCGCTGCGGTTCGTGTTCGTCGACACGGTCGTGGGCGGCGGATCGGGCTCCGGCTACGTCCGCATCGATTTCAACGCCGGCGACAGCGCCGATACGATGGCGCTCCGAGTTGCTGCTGCCGTCAACCAGGCCAAGATCGACGGGAAGATCGACATTTCGGCCCAGGCGATCGTCAACAGCAACCGGGTGGATCTGTTCGACGCCGTTCGCATGGCCAACGATCCGAGCGCGACCAGTCCCGTCACGGCAGATTTCTATCCGACCACCGGCGGTGACACAACCTACGACAAGGGCGACAGCAACCGCGAGCGCGACAAGGGTCAGATCACCATCACGGGCAACAGTGTGACCTATTCGCAGAACACGGGAATCGTGGTCGCCCCGTCGCGCGATACCGCGGCCGATTGGGCGCACCCGGCTTCCGGGCGGACGCTCAACGACCCGAACCAGCTCGTGCCGGGGATCATGATTGAGAACAACCTGGTCGCCTACAGCGGCCAGATCGGCATCGATTTCCGCGGGGCGGCGACCGACACCGGCCTGCCCATCGGCGCGGTGCCCTTCGGGCGGATCGTCAACAACACGATCTACGGCGGGCAGGGAATCGGCATCGGCATCGACGTCGGCCCCAACGCCAGCCCGACCCTGTTGAACAACATCGTGGCCTCGCTCAATACGGGCATCCGGATCGATACGTCGTCGGTAAACGCCGGGACCGTCGTCGGCGGCTCGTTGTATCAGAGCAACGCGACGAACCTTCAGGGCGCCGTGACGGAGAGCTTTGGCGTGTATCTGAATCCGGGGGATCCGCTGTTCGTCGATGCGGCGGGCGGTAATTTCTACCTGGACCACGGCTCGCTGGCCATCGACAGTTCGATCGACTCGCTCGAAGAACGGCAGGCCTACTTCAACGCGATCCTTGAGCCGGTGGGGATTCCGGTCTCGCCGATCTTGGCGCCGGAGGTCGACATGTTCGGCCAGTTGCGCCGCGACGATCCGTCGGTGAATTCTCCCAGCGGGCTCGGCAAGAACGTCTTCAAAGATCGCGGGGCTATCGATCGGGTCGACTTCGTGGAACCGATGTCAAGCGTCAGCGTGCCGCTCGACAACGGGCCCGACGACAAGCTCGGCCTCATCGCCAACGACGTCAAGATCGTGGGCAAGAAATCGCTGAAGTTCCAGATCCAGTTGAAGGACTCCGGCGGTGTCGGCATCGACGATGCCTCGGTCGTCACATCGGCGATCCACCTTTACCGCGACCTCGACGAGGCGACGTACCTGAACCCGCTCACTCGGGATCCCGAGTTGGTCGAAGGGATCGACTACAAGATGGTCTACAACGCCACCAACGACACGATCGACCTGATCCCGCTTGCCGGCCTGTGGGCCGAAGGCTACGACTACACGATCGTGCTGGATCAGACGATTCGCGACCGGGCCAACAACGCACTGCAGCCGAACCGCTACAGCGGAACCTTCAACGGTTTGACGGTCTTCCAGATCTCGCTGGCCGGGCTCGACTTCGGCGATGCGCCCGACTCGTACAAGACTGCGCTCGACAGCGACGGCCCGCGCCACGTGATTTACGGCGGGTTCCATCTCGGGGCCGGGGTCGACAGCGAGACCGACGCCAACCCGAGTGCCAACGCCGACGCCGATCTGTTCGACGACGGCATCTCGCTCTCGGGCAGCGGCTTGCTGGCCGGTCATCAAGCGACGGTCACCATCACCGCCTCGCTGCAGAATCCGAACCTCACCAGCCTCTACGGCAGCAGCGCCTACGTCTATTTCTGGATCGACTTCGACAACGACGGCGTCTTCGAGGACAACCAGTACGAGGCCTTCCAGAAGATCGTCGTCGACGGCGTCAACACGATCGATATCGACGTTCCCGACGAGATCGACGGCAATCCGGTCAGCGGAGAGGTCAAGGCCCGCTTCCGTCTGGGCTACGTGAAGAACGAGGTCAACGTTCCGTACGGGCAGGCCTCCGACGGCGAGGTCGAAGATTACGTGTTCGAGGTGGTCGAATCGCTGAGGGACTTCGGCGACGCCCCGAACGACGCCACACACAGCTATCCTGTCGTGCAATCGCTCGGCGGCGCTTGGCATACGGTCAAGAGTCCCACGGTCAACGCAACCACCGTGTTCCTCGGCGCCGTTCCGCCCGATTCGGAGCTGAACGGCGTCCCCAGTTCGGCGGCAATGGGCGACGACTTGAGAGGAACGGACGACGAAGACGGCGTCGACGTGAAGAACGTGGTATTCGTCGCCGACGGGGTTACCGGGAACAACATGCCGGTCACGGTCACGAGCACAACCGCGCAAGATGTGTACCTGAATGCCTGGTTCGACAAGAACGCCGACGGCGACTGGGACGATGCGGGCGAACAGATCGCCCAGGGCATGCCGTTCCACTTCGACACCGCCGGTTCGCTGACGAAAGACGTCGAATTCACCATCCCGGCGCTTGCCGGGCAGCAAGCGGTTTCTTACGTTCGGTTGCGAGTCAGTCACGAGCAGAATCTGGGTGTTCGGAACCAGTATGACGCGGTGAACGACGTTTGGCTGCCGGTTCAGGACGGCGAAGTGGAAGACCACCAGGTGTTCGTGGTCAACCAGGCACGCGACTACGGCGACGCGCCCGACAATATCATCGGATTGAGAGATTACCCGACGTTGCTGGCCAGCAACGGCGCTTACCATGCCGTCCATTCCGGCATCTACCTTGGCCAGAAAGTCGATGCCGAATACGACGGCCAGCCCAATGCCGCGGCAACGGGCGACGATCTTGCCTTCCCGGGCACGGCAGGCGACGACGAAGACGGCGTCACCTTCGACGCCTTCAACCGGTTCGTGCCGGGCGGCGTGGCTGTGGTCGATGTCGACGTGCACAACACGCTCGGCCAGCAGGCCTATCTCCACGGCTGGATCGACTTCAACCACGACGGCGACTGGAACGATCCGGGCGAGCAGGTGTTCGGCGGCGCCGGCAGCGGGTTGGCGGTCCAACCCGGCAGCAACGTTCTGACGATCAACGTTCCCAATTTGTATGATCCGGGCGATCCCACGGCGATCTCGGTGCTCGGCGATACCTACGCTCGGTTCCGTTTGAGCACGGATCCGAACCTGTCGTACACCGGCGGCGCCGGCAACGGCGAGGTGGAAGATTATCGAGTGACGATCGAGATCGGCGACGCCACCATTCAAGGCAAGAAATTCGACGATCGCGACGCCGACGGCGTCTACGAATCGTCGGTTCAGGGCACGATTCCGCCCATCGAGTTGGCGACGGTCGGGCTCGGTCCCACCGTGCTGGTGAACACCGACAACAATTGGACCGATGCCCTGCCGATGGGATTCAATTTCGAGTTCTTCGGCAGAACCTACAACAGCCTGTACGTGAGCCCGAACGGTCTGGTTTCCTTCCAGGATCCCGAGCCGCTCTTCGGGCCGGCGTATGCGGCGACCACTCCCGGTTTCCCCGCCCCGCTGCCGATCATTGCCCCCTTCTGGGCCGACGCCGATCTGACCCAGAGCGGCGGATCGGTTCACATGAGCTACGGCGTCAGCCAACGCGGCACTCCGTTCGTGCAGATCGACTGGAACAACGTGGGCTACTACGATAGGTCGTCCCCGTCGAATCTGCCGCTCAGGAACACGTTCTCGCTCTACCTCGAGGACGCGCCCGCCGGCGATATCGTGGCATTCGTCTACGACACGATGCAATGGACCACCGGCGATCTGCAAGGCTCCGGCGGTTTCGGCGGTCCCGGCGCGGAGATCGGCTTCGACGCCGGCGACGGAACCCGGTACTATAGCGAGATGCGGCCCAACAGCTCGCAGGGCCTCAGCGATCTCCTTGCTTCGGCCGAAGACGACGTCTTCGGTTACCGCATGGATCCGACGACGGGACTTCTCGTCGAGGGCGAACCGGGTCTGCCCGGCGTGGTGGTCTATCTCGACTACAACAACGACGGGATCCGCAACGCCACTGAGCCGTGGACGGTTACCCGCCAGGACGATCTCAACACGCCGGGAATCGACGAGACGGGCGACTTCGAGTTCACCGGGCTGTTCAGCGGCACGTATATCGTCCGCGAAGAGTTGAGCGAGGGATGGATTCAAACGTATCCCTCGAATCAGCTCGGCTACCTGCCTGATGTGAACGGCAACAAGATTCGCACGGTCGGCGGCACCGACATTGCCGACGGCGACGCGTTCCTGATCGGCGACGGGACCGTCACTCTCAGATTCGAGTTCGAAGAGTCCAACCTGCTCGACGGCACGTCGCCCGGATCGATCCCGGTGCTGTTTAACGCCGCAATGTCCGCGGCCGACGTGGCCGATGCAATTGCCGCGGCCGTCAACGCCCAGAGCATGGACCTGGCGGCGACCCCCAGCGGCGATCTGGTGATCCTCGATGCCGACACGGCGGCCAATCCGTCGGCCGCCGTGTCGATCGATCCGCAGGACACTTTGCTGGTCGTGCTCGGTAGTTCGGCGATTGCGGAATCGGAGCATCCGGTCACGCACGAAATGGAGCGCTACTACATCGTCGAGGTCGGCAGCGGAGAAACGTTTACCGGCGCCCTGTTCGGCAATCACCTGCTCGCGACGATCACCATGGGCGACTCCAGCGTGGCGGAAGGAAACGCAGGCGAGACGATGGTGAATGTGGTCTTCGAGCGGCGAGGGGCCTTCGGAGCTCCGGTGCGAGTTCACTACCACACCGAGGACGGGACGGCGAAGCATCAGAACGACGAATACGGACTGAGCGATTATCAGCAGACTTCCAGTTCGTTTGTCTTCTATCCCCAGGACACGCCGCAGGCCACCTGGAGCACGCAGGCGATCACGCACAATCAGACGAACGATTACGATTACCACGTATCGCGAGATACGATTGTGTTTGAAGTTGCCGACGGCAACGACTGGGAGATTCTGATTTACAACCACGCGATCGGCGGCGCACCGGTTGCCTTGACCGACAACCTCACCGACGACCGGTTTGCCGCTCTGCATCGCATGTATCCCAGCAATCCTGCCGATCCCGGGAAGATCTACGCCGTGTGGGCGGGCGTCGATCCGGCCCCGGGCCAGACCGACTACGAGATCTTCTTCACCGAAATCACGGTGACGTTGCCGAACGGCACCGATCCCGGGGGCCTGGAAGTGGGGCCGACGATTCAGTTGACCCAGAACACCACCGACGACAAGAGCCCGCGGGTCTCGGAGTCGTTCATTACCTGGTGGGGATTCGACGCGGCGGGCGACACCGACGTCTACATGCACGAGATCGCGACGGTCGGAACGGCCGATGCGAAGGTGCACAATATCTCCAACAACGACTACAACGACTACGATCCGACGATCGACGGGAATCGAATTGCCTGGCACTCGGAGGTCGGCCAGGGGACGGACGTCTTCCTCTGGAACGGTGCGGACTGGAACGGTACTTCGCCGCCCGCCGGCCAGACACGTCGCGTGACCAACAACCAGGCGTCGAACTCGGCGCCCCAGCTCTACGGGAACTACCTCATCTGGCAGGGACGCGAGGGCATGGACTTCGACGTCTTCCTCTACGAGATCGACAGCCTGACCACCGCGCAGATCAGCGTCGACTCCTACGACGACGTGATGCCGCAAATCTACGGCGACAACGTCGTCTGGCAGGGCGGTCCGTCGAGCAATCGCGAGATTTTCATCTATAACATCGCCGACGGCGGCACGCCGAGCAACGTGTCCAACAATAGCGGGCTGGATGAACGGCCGCAGATCGACGGCGATCAGATCGTCTGGCACAGTTTCGACGGCAACGATTGGGAAGTCATGTTCTTCGATCTGACCCAACCGTTCCTGCCGCTCAACGTGTCGAACAATCTGGACTACGATTGGGGCCCGCAGATCTCCGACGACCTGCTCGTGTGGCGAAGCAACGACGGGGTGGACTACGAGATCGTGGTGGCCTCCCAGAACGATCCGGTCGCCACGCAGACCGTGCAATTGGTGGTCTACGGCGACATCGAGAAGGAGGATGATCAGTACTTCAAGGTTGTCATCGACTCGGTAACGATCGAAGGCAGCACCCTCACCATCGATCCAGGCGACATGATCGGCCTCGTCGACGGGGGCACCATCTGGATCTACAACGACGACGGCCAACTCGACTTCGGCGACGCGCCGGCCAGCTACCATACCCTGATCGCCGACAACGGGCCGCGACACATGACGGCCCCCGGCGGCGACAACGAGGGATACTATCTCGGCGCCAAGATCGACGCCGAGCCGGACGGACGGCCTTCCGCCGGCGCCGACGGCGACGACGGCTTCACCTCCGACGACGAGGACGGCGTTTCGATCCGCTCTCACTGGCTGCCCGGCGGCATCGTCCAGTTGGTGGTTACCGCTTCCAAGGACGGATACTTCAAAGGTTGGGTGGATTACAACGGCGACGGCGATTTCGGCAACGGCAACGGTGCGACCGATCGCAATGAACGTCTGAAGTTCACCATGGGTGGAACATCGTCCGAAAACATCAGGCTGGTGCAGGGCGAGAACACGCTGACGGTCCAAGTCCCCGACGATGCCGATCTGGGGCCGTCCTTTGCCCGGTTCCGGTTCACCAAGGACGAACTGCCCAACCTCAGCTACGTCGGTTCGGCCTGGAGCGGCGAAGTCGAAGACTACGCGATCAACATTACGTCCGATCAGCCGGGAGTCAAGATCACGCCGTCCAACGGGACCAACACCGCGATCGAAGGCGGCGTGGGCGACACGTACCAGGTGGTTCTGACGGCGAAGCCGACCCAGACCGTCTGGGTGAACATCGCCGGCGACGCCAACGTGACGACCATTCCGCCGCAACTCAAATTCACCGTCGACAACTGGAATGTCGTGCAGACGGTGACCATTGCGGCCGTCGACGACAGCATTGCCGAGTCTGCCGCCGATAACGTGGGGGTCATCACCCACACGACCGACAGTCTCGATCTAGCCTACAAGGGACTGGTGATCGATCCGGTGCTGGTCAGCATCACCGACAACGATCTCGCCAAGGTGCAGGTCCTCCGCACGGGCGGATCGACGCGAGTTAACGAAGACGGCAGCCTGACCGATACCTACGAGTTGATGCTCACCTCGCAACCGGTGGGCAACGTGACGGTCAGCGTGGATGCGGGCAGCCAATTGCGAGTGTCGAAGACGGCCGGCGGCACGGCAACCCAAACGCTCGATTTCGTGTTCACACCGGCCAACTGGAACGTCCGGCAGGTCGTGTACGTGACCGCCGTCGACGACCATGTTGCGGAAGGCAATCCCGAACTCCCGCTGGGCAGTCGCGAGCATTCGGCCTACATCACCCACATGGTGAGCAGCCGCTCCGGCAGCACGATTCTCGACCCGATGTACGATGCGCTGGGCGGCAGCGTGGACAGCGTGGTCGTCCAGATCGGCGACAATGATTCTCCGGGGATCGAAGTCGATATCCCGGGCGGTTCTCTGACGGTCAGCGAAGACGGCGCAACGTCCGGCACCTACCGGATTCGCCTGCGCTCGCAGCCGACCAGTGCTGTGTCGGTCGCGTTCCTGCCCGACGCACAACTCGGCAGCACCACCCCTGGCCCGCTGGTCTTCGATGCGGGCAACTGGAACGTGTATCGGACGGTCACGCTGAGAGCAGTCGACGATTCGGTCGCCGAAGGCACCCATTCGGGCCAGGTGACGCACGTCGTTACAAGCGCGGACCCGTTCTACGCAGACCTGATCGCCGAGCCGGTAACGGCGGCCATTTTGGACAACGATACCGCCGGTATCGTGATCGACGACGGCGGTTCTCTCGACGTCGCCGAAGGCGGCCAGAGCGACACCTACCAGGTGCAATTGTCGTCGCAGCCAACGGCCGACGTGACCGTGACGGTGGTCCGCGGAAGCCAACTGCAATCGAATGTGGAATCGCTCCTTTTCACGCCGGCAAACTGGAATCAACCGCAAACGGTTACCATCTCCGCCGTCGACGACGCGGTTGCCGAAGGCAATCACGCGGCCGCCGTCGGACACACGGTGAAATCAGCCGACCTGAATTACCACAACCTGCAGGTTCCCGTACGGACGGTCAACATTGCCGATAACGACAGCGCCGGAGTGGCGATTTCTGCTGCCGGAACGGTCCTGAACCTTGCCGAAGGCGGGGCCGCCGCTCAGTACGAGATCGTTTTGACTTCGCAGCCGACGTCGAGGGTGGTCGTTACCCTCGAGGGCGGCGATCAGATCGACGTGATCCCCACCGAGATCACCTTTGATGCCGCCGACTGGAACCAGCCTCGCGTGATTAGCGTGAGGGCGGTGAACGACTCGGTGGATGAAGGAGATCACTCGGCGACGATTGCGCACACGGTGTCGAGTTCCGACGTCAACTACAATACCCTGACGCTCGACAGCGTTGCGGTCGACATTTCTGACGACGACACGGCCGGCATCGTGATTACCGAAACGGTCGGTGCCACTGCGGTTTCCGAAGCGGGAGTCACCGACATCTACACCGTCAAGCTGCAGTCGCAGCCTGTCGCCAGCGTGACGATTCAACTGGTACCCGACGGCCAACTCAAGGTTTACCCGTCGTCGCTGACCTTCACGGCTCAGAACTGGAACCAGCCGCAGACCGTTGCCGTCAGCGCCGTGAACGATGCAATCGCCGAAGGAGAGCATACCGGGAAGATCTCGCACCTGGTCAACAGCACCGATGCGAAGTACGCCGGACTCACGCCCCCCGATCTGATCGTCAATATTACCGACGACGACACGGCCGCGTTGATCGTGACCGAGACCGGCGGTGGCAGTGCCGTGACTGAAGGCGGGGCGACCGACACTTATACGGTCGCGCTCGGGGCACAGCCGACCGCCAACGTCGTCGTCACGGTGACGTCGGGTGGCGAAGTGTCCGTCTCTCCGACGCAATTGACGTTTACGCCGACGAACTGGAACCTGCCGCAGACCGTGACGATCACCGCCGTCGACGACCTCGACGACGAAATCACCGAGTTTGCGGAGATTACCCATGTCCTCGCCAGTGCGGATCCGAAGTACAACGGAGCGGCGGCCCCCTCGGTCTTCGTCGAAGTGACCGACAACGACGAGCCCGGGAGCGGTACGCTGAACCTTGTCGGCACCGCCGGCAACGATACCCTCGAATTGGTTCGCGGCGACGTGCTGACAGTTCGGCTCAACGGAGAACTGAAGTACCAGGGAACGCAGGTCCACACGGTGACCTTCGACGGCCTGGCCGGGGTCGACAAGATCGACGTGACCGGTTCGGCAGAGTTCGAGCAGGCGAGCGTCAATCCGAACAACGTCACTTTCACCGGCACCAACTTCTCGTTCTCGGCCGCCAATATCGAGCAGTCCGTGCTCCAGGGCGGCGGCGGCAACGACTTCCTCCAAGTCGTCGACTCACCAGGCGACGACGCGGTCACCGGAAGCCCGACGCAGGTCAGCCTCGTGGGCGCCGGGTTCAGCCACCAGGCCAATGGCTTCTTCGAATCGCAACTCTACGCGAGAAACGGCGGATACGACACGCTTTCGCTCACCGACTCCGCGGGCAAGGACAAGGCCAAGGTGGAGGAGGGCGACATCGTCAAGCTCTACAGCCCGACGTACTACACCCGCGGCAAGTTCTTCGAGGAGACCCTGATCACCTCCACCGGCGGCAAGGACACGCTCGTTGCCTGGGACACCCACGCCGACGATACGGTCACCGCCTCGTACAACGAGATCGTCATTCAGACCGGGACCAATCTCAGCAACCCGGGAACGCTCCGCCAGAAGGCGACTATCCGCGGGTTCGAGTACTCGACGCTCTATGCTCGAGCGGGAGGCCACGACACCCTCAACCTGCTCGACAGCCCCGCCGACGACAAGGCCGTCCTGCTCGCGTACAAAGCACAAATGTACCCGCGGAACGACAAGGGGCCCTACGACTACAAGATCACGGGACGCTCCTTCGACGTGGTGCATGCCCAGGCGACAACCGGCTACGACGTCGTCCGCATGAACGATTCGGCCGAGGTCGATCTGCTGACGGCCGCCTATGTGGAAGGTAAGACCTGGGCCTCGCTGGAGAAACCGGCGAACGGCACGGCCATGGCGCTGATGTACGACGCCACCGGCTTCGACCTGGTCAGGGCCGTCAACGAGCACTACCACTACGGCGGCCCGAAAAACCAGAAGGACGTGGACACGGCCGTCGACTTCCTCATGCTGGATGACGACGCCCTTTGGGAGGATATCTGATAGGATGCGTGGAACGCATAACGGCACGCCCTGACCGTTCCTCAGAGCGCGAGAGATATCGTGTCCCATAACCTCGACAATGGAAGCCAAGGGCCCGCAATCTCCAAAGCGGAAGTTCGGGCCCTCGCCTCTCAACGGCGCCGCGATCTGGCCGACAAGGATCGGCGGAGCCGTGCCGCTTGCCGGCGATTCCTCGAACTCCCGCAGTATGCCGGGGCGGCAACCGTCCTCGTCTACATGCACATTCGCGACGAGGTTCGCACCGCCGATCTGGTGACGCACGCGCTGCAGACCGGCAAGAGGGTCGTTGTGCCTTACTGCGTGGGCGACGACCTGAGACTCTTTCTGCTGGCCGATCGGGCGGAACTATTGCCCGGTACTCTCGGTATTCCCGAGCCGAAGGAGTCGTTGCGTTCGCGGGCGGAAAAGCAGGTTGCCCCGGAGGAACTCGATCTGCTGGCCGTGCCCGGACTGGCTTTCGATCGAGCGGGCGGGCGCGTGGGACACGGGCGGGGCTACTTCGACCGCTTGCTCCGTCACCTCCGCCCCGATGCGTGCTCGATCGGCCTGGCTTTCGAGTGCCAGTTGTTCGACCGGGTACCGATGGATTCGCACGACGTGCCGCTCGACGGAATCGTTACCGAAGAACGAATCTACCTGGCCCACTGAGAGGAGTTGATGACCGCCAAGCGAATTGTCGTGACCGGCGTAAGTCGAGGTTTGGGTCGGGCCCTGGTCGAAGGGCTGGTTGCCCAGGGACAGATCGTCATCGGCTGCGCCCGATCGGCCGCGGCAATCGAATCGCTCCAGCAGGCCTATGATCGACCGCACCGGTTCGATGTGGTCGACGTGCGAACCGAAGCCGTCGTGGCCCTGTGGGCCGAAGAGATCCTTGCGGAAGGGCCCGTCGATCTGTTGATCAACAACGCAGCCCTGATCAACGCCAATGCCCCCCTTTGGAAGGTCCCTGCCCGCGAATTCGACGATCTGATGGACGTGAACGTCAAGGGCACGGCCAATGTGATCCGCCACTTCCTGCCGGCCATGCTCGCACGGCAGTCGGGTGTTGTGGTGAATATCAGTTCCGGTTGGGGCCGATCCGTGTCGGCCCAGGTGGCTCCCTACTGCGCAAGCAAGTGGGCCATCGAAGGCCTGACACGAGCCCTCGCTGAAGAATTGCCCGCCGGCATGGCCGCCATTCCCCTGAACCCCGGCATCATCGACACCGAGATGCTGCGGAGTTGCTTCGGCAATTCGGCCTCCGCCTACCCCACGGCCCGGCAATGGGCCGAACGGGCGGTGCCCTTCCTGCTCCAACTCGGGCCCGAGGACAACGGGCAGGCTCTGACGGTGCCGGCGTAAGACTAGAGGCAGCGACACAACTCCTTCACCAAATCAACGTTCTCCGGCGGCGTCTCGTAGGGCAGGGCGCTCGTGCCGAAGCAAGTGTTCTCTCGCCCGGCCGAGATGGCGGCGATCCGCTCGACTTCCGCACGGAGTTCGTCGTGGCTGCCCTGGGCCATGATTCGCGGAGACGCATTGACGCGGACCCGAACTTCCGTACGATCCCAGACCTTGCGCATGAAGGCTTCTTGATCGGTCTCGATCGGGTTGATCAGGTAGCCGGTGCCCGTCTCGAGGAGTGCATCCAGGATCGGTTCCGTATTGCCGCCCATGACGCACGGAACGGGGCGCCCCACGATCTGGGCCGTCTGCTCCATGATCGCTTTCAACGCCGGCAGCTCCACGTCGCGGAACATTTTTGGAGAAAGAAGCGGAGGAGCGGCCGCCGATTCGAAGAAGGCCACGTCGAGCCCCGCGTCGGCCACCGCTCGTGCGAACCGCAGTTGGCCTTCCACCAGGTGCATGAGTGCCCCGGCGGCTGCTTCGGGGCGGGTGACGATGTCCATCAGCAGCGGTTCGATGCCCAGCAGGTTGCTGGCGATCGACATGGGACCGGCCATGGGGATCCGCACATCCGCCTCGGGGAACTCGTCGGCCAGCCGCCGGGCGACTTCCAGGATCATCGGAATCCGGCCTGCCGACCGGGGATCGAAGGTCGGGAGACCGGCGAGTTCGTCGACGCTGCGGCACAGGGGTTCCAGGATGGCCGGGATCCCGTTTCCTTGGGGCTGAGCCACCCTCGCGCCGTAGGCTTCGCCCTCGAGATTGTAGATATCGATGGAAACGACGACGGGGGAGTGGTGGTAGCGACAGTAGGCTGCCGCGTGCGACTGGTAGGTCAGTTCGGCGTCGCGCGAAACTTCCCACGGACTGTGTCCGATGAGGTAGGCGGCATGTTCGTAAACGGCGGGCGTACAATCCATCAGGCCGGCTCTCGTGGACACACAGGCAGGCGGACCACGGACAACGACGGCCATTGGATCGGTTTGGATTGCGGAAGTCAAGTTTGCGACGATGCAAAACTCGCCCGATCGCACCTACCAACGAAACTGCTGGCACCAGTAGATCGTGCCGCCGGCGCTCTGGTAGGCCGCCACGCCGATGCGACGATAGCTGCGATTGAGAATGTTGGCGCGATGGCCGGAGGAGTTCATCCAGCCGCTCATGGCTGAGTCGGTTGTCGGATAGCCCATGGCGATGTTCTCAGCGACGCCGTGACTGTGCTGAAGCAAACGGTTGCGGGCCATCCAGATCGTATGCCCGCGTGCGCCCTTCATCAGGTCGACGTCTACCTCGAGTGCGGGGAGTCCGTGTCGAGCACGCTGGGCGTTTGTCTGCTCGACGATCGTCTTCTCGATGGCGATCAGTTCGAACTTCTCCGACACAGGCTGAACGGGCGCGCCGTCGGCCGCTGCCGCCGCCAGGAGAGTGCAGAGCATGAACTGGGCAAGCATGGCGTTACTCCAGATGCAGGTGGCTTGTTTTGCTGGTGGGATGTCGTGCGGTGTTCCGGTGACCGATACGACATGGTTGGCCCGGCGTTAGGCGTCGTGCCAAGGCAGGCGTCCGCACAGGATGGGCATCCTGCAGAGACTTTGCGGGCAGGACTTCCCAGGATAACCGGTGCAGCAGAGAATGCAAGGGTCAGATCGCGTTGCCCACCACTCGGTGGAGTGGAATCGGCTCTCGGTTGATCCCAACTAAGACAGTAGCAGCCACGTCAGAATCTGCAAAGTGTGCGGTTTGCCGGCTGGCTCAGACGTCCAGAGACAAATCGCCCAGATAGAGTTGCAGCACCTGGCTCTGGACCTTGATTGCCCTTAGGAGGGCCCAGATGTGCTCGGCGGTGAAATCGGACGGCTTCTGCCGGGAGACTTCTTCCAGTTCTTCGGTCATGGCCGCGTGCTGATCGGTGGCGGCCTGAAGCCTCATCCCCATCTCCGCCCAAGCCTCCGCCAAAACGTCGTCGTCGCCGAGACTGTCGAGATCCTCGACGGAGTTGATCAAGAGCAGGCACAACCGTGCGACGTCAGCCGGATGTGCGTCCGGCTGGATCGATTCGATGCGTGCAGCGAGGTCTTGGCAGTTGAGGTTCATGTCGGCCGTATGCCAGCGAGAACGATCGTAGCGCCATTGGTGTGGAAGAGGAATGGGCACCGCAAACGCGGTCAAGGATGAGATCACTGAAACTTTAGCACACGGGGGAAGAACACCAGAAGATTCCCCAGTGGGCGAACCATTGCGGCACATCCTGGGTCGGAATGAATGGACTGTGCGGGATGGGACGGGCGGTTGATGCGTGGGCACATCGAGGTATAATCAGGCTTGCCACTCGGAGGTGGTAGTGGCCGGCATGGGGCAATCGCGGATGAGAGAAAACAACGGTCGGACATCCTGATCCACGTGGAGAAACCCGAAAGATGGTAGAACTTGGCGTCAACATCGATCACGTAGCCACCGTGCGCCAGGCGAGAAAGACCTATGAACCCGACCCGGTATGGGCGGCCGCACTCGCCGAATTGGGGGGCGCTGACGGAATCACCATCCATCTGCGAGAGGATCGACGCCACATTCTGGATCGGGATCTCCAGATTCTCAAGCAGACCGTCTGCGTGAAACTGAACCTGGAGATGGCCTGTGACGAGGAAGTCACGGGAATTGCCTGCGAAGTTCTTCCCGACCAGGCGACGCTGGTTCCGGAACGCCGCGAGGAGATAACCACGGAGGGTGGGCTTGAGGTAGTCGGGCAGAAGGATCGAGTTCGTCGAACGGTCCAGCGGCTTCGGGAAGCGGGTGTCTTCGTGAGCCTGTTTCTCGATCCGGACCTGAAGCAGATCGAGGCCGCGGCCGAATTGGGCGTTTCGGCGGTGGAACTGCATACGGGCCAGTACGCGTTGGCCCGGCCGGGGAAGGACCAGGCCGACGAGCTAGAGTGCCTGAAGAAGGCCGGAATTGCGGTTCGTTCGGCCGGAATGGCTCTCCACGCCGGGCACGGACTGACCTATCGAAATGTCGTTCCGGTGGCCCGCATCGAAGGAATGCACGAGTTGAATATCGGTCACAGCATCATCGCACGGGCCATCATGGTGGGCCTGGAACGGGCCGTACGAGAGATGAAGCAACTCGTGGGAGGGCACGCTTAGCGCAACAGACCCGCTCGTTCTGCGAGGAAGAGGCAAAGAATCAGGGCCAGGACGCCCCACCAGCACGACATTTTGAACATGATCAGCACGGCGACGGTCAAACAGGCAGCGAACGTCAGGAAGTACACGAAGAACCTGGCCATTTTGGAACCGCTGTCAGATTTACCGACTGTTTTACCGACTGTGTACACAAGTGCCCGTGAGAGGCCCCGCCGTTTTGTCAGGGGCTCTCGACTTCTCGCAGAAGCCGGGCGATAACGGAAGGGGAGTCTACTCCGCGGCTCGCCCGCACACAACCGCGGGGGGCGGCGAGCCGGGACAGCCTGCCCGTGCCGTGCGGTTGCGGAACAGCCGGCTTTTTGATAGACTGATACCCACGTGAATGCCCCTTGTGGAATGGTTTCGCTTGGCAGGTGAGCCCCGCCAAACGTCCAAGTGACAGCTCGATTGCGGAAGTCAAGGTACGATGCGAATCTCGGTCGGAAGTGACCATCGCGGGGTCGCCATGCGGCAGAAGATCATCAGCCTGCTCGAAAGACTCGGCCAGGAGGTGATCGACGTGGGAGCACACGGAACGGAGCCGGTCGACTATCCGGATATTGCTGCCGCCGTGGCCAAGGGGGTGAGCAGGGGGGAGGCCGACCGCGGCATTCTGATCTGCGGAACAGGGCTTGGGATGTCCATTGCCGCCAACAAGGTCCCAGGCGTCCGAGCGGCACCGTGCCACGATGATCTCAGCGCCGAACTGAGCCGCCGCCACAACGATCTGAACGTGTTGTGCCTGTCTGGCGACATCGTGGGTGAGAAAATCGTTGACCGACTCGTGGAGATTTGGCTGAATACCCCATTTGAGGGAGGCAGGCACGCCCGCCGTCTCGACAAGATCCGGACAATGGAGGGGGAGAACGGGAACGGACGTTGCCCGTCCCAAGCTTGAGCGGTGACCCGTTCTTGAGGTTAGTCTGTACGCGCCTCGCACCGGTTGACGCCCTTCTGCGGGAGAATACCACGCTTCCCGGGCTCGCTCGACCGTGTTTTCCGTATCTGCGGAAACAACATCACCCGTTCGTCCGTCTTACTGATACACGTGGCATACTTACGTGTGGGCTGAGTCCATGCTTGGAATGGGCCGGCTGGCGGTTTCTGGTTCTCTGCCGGTTTCCGGCGATCTGCAAGCGGTGAGGACACGCGATGAAACGCGAGGCGCGATGGTGTGTAGCTCTCGTCATGGGCACCCTTCTCTTGAGCGGACCCGCTCGGTCCCAAGAGCCGGAGGCGACCGCAGTTGCGGACCCCAAAGCGGCGGAAGAGGATCGCCAACTCCGCGAGCAAACGATCTACATCCCCTACGAGAACCTCCGCAAGACCTTCGAAAAGGAGGGACGCGGAGTGTTTCTTCCCTACGAAAAATTCCGCCAGTTGTGGGATGCAGCCCGTGCGGCAGAAAGTCAGCCCGCGGAGGCACCACGTCGGGCCGCCCTGATCGCCGAGATCGACAGCGAGGCTTCGGTGCGAAACGACGTGGTCGAGGTTCGTGCCAAGCTGCAGATTGAGGTGATCGGAAAGGGCTGGCACGAGATCCCCCTGCGGCTCGCCGATGCGGCCATTACCGAAGCCCAAATCGACGGCCGGCCGGCGCGGCTCCTCGCCGACGAGAACCAGGGCTGTCGCCTGTTGGTTGAGAACGCCGACGAGAAATCGCAGAAGCTCGTCTTGAACCTTGTTTATGCCAAGGGAATCAGCAAGACGCCTGGTCAGAACAGCGTGGCCTTTCAGGCTCCGCAGGCCCCGGTGAACCGCTGGAAGGTCCGCATCCCCGAGGCGGGGGTGAAGGTCGACATCCAGCCGATGATTGCGGCCACCGAAGTCGTTGAAGAGAAGCCGGCGGCGGAACCGGCGGATGAGTCGCCGGACAACCCTGGCGAGGAAAAAGCGAAGCCGCAGGAACCGTCGCCGCGCGAGACGGTGGTCCTCGCCTTCGTCGGCGCCGCGCCGGAGGTCCGCATTGCGTGGACTCCCAAGGCCGAAGGTGCGACGGGGCTGGCGGCCCTGGCGAGCGTGCAAGCGGAGCAACAGGTGTTCATCGGCGAGGGCGTGACTCGAACGCGGAGCCAACTGGCCTACACCATCAGCCGGGCCGAATTGAGCCAACTGGCGATCAGCGTGCCGGGCGACCAGAAGGTCGTCAACGTCTTCGACGCGAACGTGCGCCAATGGTCGGTCGAGGCCGAGGGCCAGCGACAGAAGATCACCGTACAGTTGTTCGAACCGGCCAAGGGCAGCCAGAATGTGACCGTCGAACTCGAGAAGTTCCACGAGGCGGCTGGGCCGGCCGAGGAACCGAAGACCGACGAAACGAGCGGCAAGGCCGGCCTGGGGACGATCCCGCTGAGGGTGCCGGTGGTCGAGGCGGTCGGCGTGGGACGCCAACAGGGCGTGGTCGTGGTTCAGGTCGAAGAAGGGCTTCGAGCCGAGGCGTCGCGAAGGGTCGGATTAGTGCAGGTCGATGCGGCCGAATTGCCGGCGGCGCTGGCCAAGACCCCGTGGGGATTCTCCTATCGCTATGTGTCGGTGCCCTACGAATTGACGTTCGACGTCGAGAAGATCGAGCCCCGCATCCTGGCCGATACGCTGGTCGAAGCGACCCTGGAGCCGACGCGGCTGGCCCTGACGGTCGCCACGATCTACCGGATCGAGCGGGCGGGCGTGTTTCGGCTGGAACTGGATGTGCCCGAGGGATTCACGGTTCGCTCCGTGCAGGGGCGGAACGTGGGCGAAGCCCAACCCGTTCAAGTCGACACCTACCACCAGGCGGGCGACGACAAGGGGCGGCTGGTCGTAAGCCTTGCCAAGAAGGCCATGGGGCCCGTCGGGTTGATGGTCTTTATGGATCGTCACCTGGAACATCCCGAGCTACAGACGCCCACCGGGAAGACGGCCACCATCCCGATCCCCGTTCCGCTTGTGCCGGCCGCCACCCTGGAACGTGCGACCGGCCGCCTGGTCGTCTACGCACCCGAGTCGCTCAGGGTCAATCCGGTTGAGCCCAAGGGACTTCGTTCCGTGTCGTTGGAGGAAGCGATTGCAGGAATGGCCTCCACACGCGGGGGATCGCGAGGCGTTCTGGCCTATGTGTTCGGAGAAGAGACTCCGTCGCTGGCCGTGCAGGCCGAGCGGCGCAAGCCGCAGGTGACGGTGCAGCAAGTGCTGGTCGCCCGGGTGGAAGACGGCGTGACGAAATACGAGTTGAGTTTGTTTTACGAAGTGCTGTACAGCGGCATCAAGTCGTTGCGTATCGATATTCCCGAGGCCGTTGCCGGACTGCTTCGAAACAACACGAAGACCGTTCGTGAGCAGGCGATCGATCCGGCTCCCGAGGATCTCACGGAAGGGTGCATTGCCTGGAGTCTGACGGGCGCGACCGAGCTGTTGGGTTCGGGACGCATCGATCTGTCGTGGGAAAGCAAGATGGAGAAGTTGGAGGCAGGGAGCAGCGTACCGATCGATATCCCGCGAATTCGGTCCATGGGCGTCGATCGTTCCTGGGGGCAGATCGTACTGACGAAAGCCGAAACGATCGATTTGAGCGAATCGGAGAAGATGTCCGGCCTGCGTCCCATCGATCCCCAGCGGGATCTGATCGGCGGAATGAAAGTCGACGGCGCCGTGCGGGCCCACGAATATCACGACGATTGGGAATTCCAGATAACGGCCACGCGGTACGACCTGGAGGACATCAAGCAGACGAGTATCGCCAAGGCGCTGCTGCGAATGGTCGTGATGCGGTCGGGGAAGACGTCGGTCCAGGCCCTCTATCGGATCCGCAGCAGCGATCAGAGGCTCGAACTGCGCATGCCCGAGAGGTCGGACTTCGACGCAGATCCAAAGATTGACGGTCGCTCGGTGACCATGGAGACGGGCCAGAAACAATCGTACTTCATCCCGCTTCTCGGCACGAGCGAGGACAATTCGTTCCTCCTGGAACTGCGTTATACGTTGACCGATACCCGCCTGCCGATCGCCTGGCCCGAATTTCCCACGCAGCCCGCCGTGCAGAAGGTCTATCTGTGTGTCTACCTTCCCGAGGAAGTCGACCTGCTGGAGACAACGGGGCCGTGGACGCGGGAGTTTCACTGGGGCACCAATTGGATGGGACAGTTCGAACCCCAGAACACGGTCGTCGTCGGCAGCGACACGGTGGGCTCGTGGCCCCGTGCGATCGTTGAGGCTCAGTCGATCCCTCCGGCGCAGCGGAACGACGCCGTGGTGGAACGGCTGTTCGATTGGGTGACGGAATCTGCCAGCCGGCCGGAAGCGTTCTCCACCGACGGGCAGCTCTACGTCTTCTCGACGCTGCGGCCTGAGAGTCCAGTGGACGGCGGGTTGCGTTTGCTGACGATTCGCCGCTGGTACGTCGATACGGCCGCCCTGATCGTGGTGGTTGTCTTGGGATTACTCCTCCTGCCGATGAGATGTGCTCGGCGCGCTTGCGTCTTCGGGGTTCTGGCGATCGCCCTCGTGTTCTGTGCAATCTATTGGCCGCTGGCGGTCTGGAACCTGTGCGATCTGACCCTCGTATTGCCGCTGCTAATCGTGGCCGGGCTGTGGGGCATCCAGTTCCTGGTGTGGACGTTGCCCCGCTGCCTCCGGGAGTGGCACAGCGCAAGGCCCGGGAAGGAACCTGCGGCGAAAGCTGCGCCGGCAAGTGAGCCGGTGCCTGACGAACCGGCGACGGCCGAGTCGGCCGAAAAAGCCGGCGATCAGGACCAAGCACAAGGAGGGCGAGACAATGGCTGATCGCAAGATACTTGCCGCGCTGTTGATCATGGCGGCGGCGAGTTTCAACCTCGCCGCAACGGAACCGGTGGAGAAGCAGCCCCTCGTTCGCGAGATCTTCGTTCCCGAGGCGGATATCGACGCGTTGCTGGCGGGGCAACCGGAGCGGATGCTGCTCTCGCGCCAGGAATACGAGGATCTTCTGAAGAAGGCGAAGAAGACGCCGGAAGAACACGCGCCGCACAAGGCCGTCGTCGTTGCTGCCGACTACGAGGCCACCGTGGAACAGGGCCGAGCACGTCTGAGCGGCACGCTGGAACTGGATGTTCTGGAAGACGGGCTGTGGGCCCTGCCGCTGAATCTGTCGGGAGCGGGCATTCGGCATGCAAGCCTGGACGGACGCGCCGCGCCGCTGGCCCGGTCGGGCAGCGATCAGTTGACTCTGTTTGTAGAAGGATCGGGACGTCACCAACTGGTGCTCGAATTGGTGGCGCCCATGGCCACCACCGCGGCCAGGCAAAGCCTTTCCATACGGCTACCCGACGCTCCCGCCTCGCGGCTGCGGCTCACCGTGCCCGGCGACGTTGAAATCAAGAGCGTGGCCCACGTGGCCCAGCGTGTGGTCGACTCGCAGGCCGGGGTCACGCGTTTCGAATTGCCCATGGCCTCGGGGGCCCTTGACCTGAGCATGTCGCTCAACAGCCGACTGCTGCGCCGCGAGCGCGTCGTCGTCGCCCGTAGCGTTCTGGTCGATGAGATTACCCAGGCCTACGAACGATTGCACGCCACCGTTTCGCTGGCCGTACTTCATCGGGCGGTGGAACGCTTTGAATTCGGGCTGCCCGACGGGTTCGAGATCACCGACGTGGCCACGTCGCAGCTCGCCCGGTGGGCCGTCTCTTCGCGAGATGGAGATCGGATTCTGGAGGTGTATCTGCGCGAGCCGGCAACCGATTCGGTGCTGTTGACCCTGTCGGCACTGAGAACGGATACGGATCTCGCGAGATGGCAACTGTCGCGATTCGTTCCCCTGGACGTGATGGCCGAATCGGCGGTCGTGGGATTGCTGATCGATCAGAGACTGAATGCCGAAACCGTTGCGGCTCAGGGACTGATTCCGATCGATACGGCCGTTCTGCGCCAGGCGTTGCCCGAGACCGTGTTTCAAGCGGCGCCCGGAGCACCGCCCGTCCGGCCGATTGCGGCCTGGTACGCCCCGCAAGGCGAATTCGGCGTCGCCGCAAGCTTTGTGAAGCCCCCCGCGGAACTGGCCGTCACGACGAACCTGCTGCTCATCCTGGACGATCAGCGTCAGCGAATGCAGGGTGGATTCCTGCTGACCCCCGAGGCTGAACCACTGTTCGAGTTCGAGATCGACGTTCCCGCCGGCTGGCACGTAACAAGCGTCACGGGGCCGGACAGCCAGACGCTGGCTTCGGAACGGTATGGCGCCCCCTCCCAAGCGGGCCGGGTCAAGGTGAGGCTGCCGCGCGGAGTTGAGCCGGGCGCAGGATACCGAGTCTACTTCGAAGCGGAATCGGTCCCCTCTCGCTGGCTTGGAGAATGGGAAAGCGAAGCGGTGGAGTTCCCGAAGTTCCTGGTTCATGGGGCGGGACGCGACGTGGGCGCGATTGCCGTCGACGCCCGCGACGATATGGTCGCCCAGCCCGAGCCGGATCAGACGCAGCGTCTGTCCATCCTGGGCAAGGAAGACAAAGCCAAGTATCTGGCCGGGGTCGTGACGGATCTTGCCTATCGCTACGAGAGCCCCGAGTATCGGCTGCCCTTGCAGGTGACCCGGACGACGCCGCGAGTGACGGCCCGCACCTTCTCATTCCTGCGTATCGAGCCCGACGCCTTCGTCGCCCACTACGAATTGGCCTACGACGTGGAAGAGGCCCGGACTCGCCGGCTCTCGCTGTTGCTGCCCGAAAGTACCCCCGAAACGGTGGCGATTCGAGGGCTCGACGGCGTGCAACTCAAGGAATATGCGTCGTCGGTCGAGGACGGCAAGCGGCGCTGGGACGTGCTGTTGGCGGAGCCGCGGGCCGGGCGGATTCGTCTGGCGGTCGATCTGCACCAGCCCCAGACGGTCGAGGCCCAGAAGGGACTTGAACTGCCGATCGTGCTGGCTGACGGTGTGACCTGGCAAACGGGCTATGTGGCGATTGAAGGCGACGCGGAGTTGGAGGTGGCCGTCCGCGTGGATCCGCGGGCGCGCCGAGTCGACGTGGGCGAACTCGTCGACGCGGAGTATCAGCCGGGCCGCAGGTTGCTCGGCGTGTACGGCTTCGCCGATCGGCCGGGGACGATTGCGGTCGACGTAATCCGCCGCGAGAGCCACAACCTGTTTCCGGCGATCGTCCATCGGGCCCGATTGCTCAGCCGCTTGTCCGCTCACGGCACTTGCCAGACGGCGGCCGAGTTCCGCCTGCTGGCGAAAGTCTCCATGTTGGAAGTCATCTTGCCCGAGAAGGCGGAACTCTGGTCGGGAAACGTGGATGGCAAGCCCATCCGGCCGCAGAAAGACGGCGACCGCTGGCTGATCAACCTGCCGGCAACCGCTGAAGGCCGAACCGTCACCCTGCAGTTGGTCTACGAGATGCCGGTCGGCGCGACGGGACTTCGAGGGGAGATCGATATGCCGGCCCCCGAGCTGCGATTCCGCGGGAACGAAGGAATGGCCGGCGAGGCAATTCCGATCGCCGACTGTCAGTGGGATCTTCATCCGCCCAGCGGCTGCACGGTGCTCGATTCGTCGGGCACCGTGATGTGGCAACCCGATCGGCCGACGCCGGCTATCTGGACCCTCGCCCGTGGTTTTGGGGACGTGCTGTTCGGGTCGCCGTTGGCAATGGCGCGGTCACACACGACCGCCGTGCGCGTAGTGATGCAAGACGATGTGTCGGCCGGGTATATGGCTGACGACTCGGAGTACGGAGACGTGGAAGGCATCGACAGTTACGGTGCGCCCTTCACCAAGGAAGCGTTCGATGAGTTGAAGCAGATGGAAGGAGCCTTGGAAAAGGAATCTGTCAAGCGTGAATTGGCCCTTCCGAAATCAGCGGCAGAGCGAGCCGAGCCTGCTGGGAGCCCCCCGCCAGTTCCCCAGCAACCGGCGGCCGAAACGAGGAAGATGCCGGAAAAGCCGTCGGCAGAAGAAACGCCCGCCCCAGTGCGACGGGGATTCAAGAGTGCCAGCGCTCTGCAGATCGAGTTGCAGAACGGTCCGGCGGAGGAAGAGCCCCTGGTGACGTTTACCAGCCTGGGAAGTTCACCGCGACTGGCCGTAACCCTGGCCGACGCACCGGGGATGTCGACACTGAGTTGGGCTGTCGGGCTGTTGGTGATCCTCGCCGGGCTCCTGATGACCACCGCACCGGTGCGCCGGAAGCTCTTCTATGTGCTTGCAGTAATCGGCCTGGGATCCTTGATTCCGCTGCTCGATTCGGTGTTTCCGTTCTTGCCTGATATGAGCATGACTCTCGAGCCCGCCAACGGGGCCGTCTATGCGGCCGGCCTGCTGCTGCCGTACTACCTCCTGGCGGGACTGGTGCGTTGGCTCGTCCGAACGGCCCGTTTCCTTGCCGTCGGGCGTTCATCGGCCGCCCCTGCTGCCGCCCTGGCAGTGGCCATGGTTGCCTGGATGCCCGGCGGGGCGTGGGCGGAACCGCCTGAAGCCCGGCCGTACGTGGTCGAAATCGTCGATTCGTTGCCCCCGGTGGCGATGCCCGACGACGCCGTTGTGATTCCCTACGACGCAACGCGGCGCGCCGGCGTGGCAAAGGCCGACCGGATTCTGGTGCCTTATGGCAAGTATGTGGAACTCTGGAACCGCGTCTATCCGGATGCGAAGAAGACCGCCGTTCCGCCGCCGGCGACCTATGCCCTGGCCGGCGCCGCCTACCAGACGACGCTTGTCGACGAGGGCGACCTGCTGCTCGACGGGCGGATGGAGATCGACGTGTTCGTTGAGAATCGCACGGAGATTCCCTTGGGACTCGACGGCGGCGTGTTCACCCGTGCCGAACTCGACGGCCAACCGGCCCGATTGAGCGTTCCCACGCCCGTGGCGGCACCCGATCCTCCGCCCGTGCCGCAGGCCGCTCAGCAAGCGGAACAACAGGCTCCTCCGATCCAGTCCAGACCGATGGTGGTGGTCCATGTCGAGGGCAAAGGGCGGCATCTGCTGGAGTTCACGGTGCGGATGCGGCTCGAACGGCGCGGAGGCTGGCGCACCGTGCGAAGCCGGGTGCCGTCGGCCACGGCCGCCGCGATCGAATTCCGCGTGCCCCAGGCCCGAACCGAGGTGCTCCTTCAGGACGTGCACGACCGGCTCGCCCAGAAGACCGAGAAGGCCGGCGAGGTGATTCGCACCGCGCTGGGCCCGGAGGGGATTCTGAGCGTACAGTGGCGGCCGATTGTGGCGGAGGGAGCCGTCGATCACAGCCTGACGGCGGAATCCAATGCGGTTCTCGACGTGCAGGAAGACGGCGTCCGTCTGGCCTGGCAACTCCAATTGGAGTTCCGCCGATCGCAGCACGAGCGGTTCTCCGTTCGCGTGCCAAAGGACTACCTGGTGGAACGAGTCGACGGCACGAACGTGCGCGGTTGGGAAGTCGAGCAGGGAGAATCGGACAGCAAGGTGACGATCACGGTGCTGAAAGCGGCGGAGGAACGCGAGCAATTCACGCTCCACCTGTGGCGCGGGCAATCGGCGAGCGAAGACAAGCCGATTCGATTCGCGTCGCCGATCGTGCGCGTCGACGGCGCCGTGCTCCACCAGGGCCGGATCACCATTCGGCGAAGTCCGATGCTCGACCTTCGCGTGGAGAGTGTCGTGGGAGCGTCGCGTACTGACCTGCCGGACGATGCCGGCGGCGAACAGCTCGCCTCCGAGGAGAGTCCCTGGGGCATCCGCCCGTTTCAGACATATCGTTTCGGCAACACCGATTTCGAGATCAGCCTGTCGGTCCAGCCGGTGAAGACGAGGATTTCGGCCAACTTGCAGTCGGTGCTGCGAATCTCGCAGTACGAGCGGTCGCTCGATTGCCGCGTTCGTTATTCGGTGTCGAATCGGAAGCTGTATCGCGCGGAGATCCTGTTGCCCAAGGCGTTTGACCTGGAAGACGTTTCCGCCCCCGGGGAGTTTGAATGGTCGGTCACAGACCACGAAGGACGTCCCAAGCTGACCGTCTTGCTCGCGGCGGGCCAGGAAGGGAACGTGACGATCGTATTCCAGGGACGCCTGGCACGCGAGGCTGCGGATCAGGACGTGGCCGTTCCGAACGTGCAGGTCCTGGGCGTGCCGTTCAGCCCCGGGCAGATGGCCGTCCAGGTGGATCCGGCCTACGACGTGGCGGCAAGGGATCTGGCCGGCTGCAATACGGTGCTGCTGAGCCAGATCGAGCATTGGCTGGCCAAGGATCAGCAGCAGGTGACCGCAGTGGCCCTGAGCCAGACCCGTGCGGACTATTCGGGCAAACTGCGTCTGACGCCGCGGCGGCCCGACGTTCACTGTGGAACGATCACCAATATCTGCGTCACCGATCGGGCCTTGGAGGAAACCGTCGTTCTCGATTACCGCATCGAGAGCGCCGGAGTCCGTGAGGTCTCTTTCCTGCTTCCGGCGTGGATGGCCGACGCGAGAATTCACGTTCCCCTGCTGCGGCAGAAGACCCTCTCACCGGAAAGCAAGGAAGAGAACGCACCGATTCGCGTCCGCCTGGAGCTACAGGACGAAGTGATGGGCGATCTTCAGGTGCTCATTGAAAGCGATCGGATGCTGGAGGCGGGCGTCGACTATCGGGCGGCAATCCCGGAAGTCCTCAAGGGGGAGAGTTATGATGCCTTCTCGGTTCGCCGATTCGTTGCCTTGGAGAAGGCGGAATTGGAGAAAGCCTCGCTCGACAACGTCGTCTTTGACGAGGACCGGTCGACAGGACTGGAACGGCTCAGCCGCAGGCAGCATCAGTGGGCCCAACTCAAGCAGGTGCTGGGCGATCGGATCATCGAGGCCTTCGAGGTCAAGCAGAATGTGGGCGCGCCTCAACTGGTATTCCGGGCAAGACGCTTTGAAGCGCGCCAGACGACGGACGCGCGGATTGGAAAGGCAGAGACTCGTTTTGTCCTGGACGAATCGGGAGCATATCGCGCGGAACAACTGTTCTGGATCGATAACAAGACGGAGCAATACCTGGAAATCGAGATCCCCGCTGGATCTCAACTGTGGACCGCCCAATTGTGGAGCTTTGCCGCATGGGCGGCGCACGAAGTGGGCGAGCAGGCGGCCGGCGAACCTCTCAAGCCGACCGAGGCGCCTTCCGCCGTGGGAGAATTACGAGTCCGCATCCCCCTGGTGAAGACGGAGGAAGGCGATCTGGACTACGTGATCCGGCTCCAATACGCCGGAATGCTCGGCAGTATGGGAACCTCCGCCCGGTTCGATCTGCCGTTCATCCGGCCGGTCGATATCAAAGTCGACCAGAGCCAGGTCCGCCTGTTCGTTCCCGAAACGCACTGGTACCGCTTCGAAGATACGATGACGCGTGTCAAGGACGAGTGGGACTTGCGCGCAGGCCAGTACGCCTACGAGACGAAGAAACTCGAGAAGTACAAGGACGTGCTGCGCGAAGGGAACCCCTACGCCCAGGCCAGGGCCCTCAACAGTGTGAACGTGCTCAACGCGAGCCAAATGCAGTTTGGCGATTATGCGGCGAACGAAAGCTATCAGACGGAGGCCCGCCGAAACGCGGCCGCGGTGAGAGAAGTCCAGATCGCGGCCGGCAAGGTGCAGCAGTCCCTCCAGGAGACCGAGCGGTTCGACAACCGCGATCGCCTGCGCCGGCAGGTCGAGGGCCAGACCAACTTCTTCGCCAAGAACGTCGTCCAAGGCCTGGAGAGCAATTTCAAGGCCGATCGGGCCTCGGCACGCGGCGAGTCTGCGGCGCTGCGAGCCGACGCCGGAGGGTTCAACTCGTTATGGCTCGATCGCAGCGAGCTTCGCAATGATGCAGCGATCGTCGCGGGCGAGAAGGCCGGTAAGCCTTCCGATTCCAGCCTGGAATCGAAGTCCAAGGAGAGGATCGCCGTAGGAAAGCAAGCGGCCCTTGGCCGAGACAAGGCAGGCGTCACTCTGCAGAGTCCTGGGGTTTCCCAGAAGAAAACGCCGGCACTGCTCGACGGAAGGCAACTCGATGAAGCCCGGGGACGACCTGCCGAGACGGTAGCCGATGCAGAAGGCGGCGGGCAGCGGCAAGCGGTTGCCAGGTATCAGGCCCGCCACATGCAGCAGCAACAGGTGTTTGGCAGGGTTGTCGAGGAAAGCGAGCAGCAACCCGCTGCCAGTGGCGAACCGGCGCGCGGTATCGCGGCCGGCGTCGCTGACGGGAGCGTTCACTTCGACCAGTTCGTGACGCCCGCCAAACCGGCGCCCGCCGATGCACCGGCCCAAGGTCAGCCGCCCCAGAGCGGTCAGGCTGCCCCGCTGCCGGCCGGTCTGGCCAGCCTCAACGTCGAGATCCCCTTCCGGGGACGCGAGTACCGGTTCACCACGCCTCAAGGCGACGTTCAGATCATCGGACACGCCGTGGCCACCCGATCGATCTTCGGAACCGCCCAGGCACTGATAGTTCTTCTGTTCCTTGCGGTCGCGGCCTATGTCATCATCCTCGGTTCGCGCGGCCGTTTCAACTGGTGGCTCGGACGAACCGGCTCGACCTGCCTGATCGTGCTCGGCCTGCTGGCCTTTCTCTTCCTGCCGGTCCTCGGCCTGCTGGCCGCGGTCGGCGGTGTGATGATCAAGGCAAACCTTGCCATGGCACGTCGAGAGAGGTGCGAATCGCCGTTCGCTGCTCGGCAGTCCTGAACCGGTAGCCGCAAGGGCCTGCCCTGCATTTGATGAAGAGATCACCCGATTGGTCCGGCAAGGAACCGTTCAATTGCATCGCGTGTGGGAATACCGGCCTGACCGCCGCATTGGGCCGCCTTGAGGGCCGCGGCAGCGGCGGCGAGACGAATGCACGTCGCAGGAGGCAACGCCTGCGACAAGGCCGCCGCGTATACGCCGTGGAAGACGTCGCCGCAGCCGGTCGTATCCGCCACGTCGACCGCGAAGGCGGGCTGATGCCGAACGGTGCCCGGTTCGGTGCCGGCGCAATAGAAGCAACCGGCGGCGCCGCAGGTCACGGCCGCCAGTTGGCGCCCGGTCGAAGCCAGAGCGGCAACCGCCTCCGCCGGATCGCCCTTGCCCGTAAGTTCCGCGGCAAAGCGCGACGACACGATCAGATGATCGACAAGGTCGACTAGCTCGTCGAATCCCGGTCCGGCCGAACGTTCGAAATCCGCGACAACGGACCGGCACGACTGATGCGCGATCTGCACCGCACGTAGGTTCCCTTCGATGCCGTGATGATCGATCAGAAGGACTCGGCTGGCGCGTATCGCCGATTCGTCGGGTCCCGATGCAGCGGCTCCCAGTTCACCCTCGACCGATGCCAGGATCGTTCGCGTTTTGGCGGTTTCGTCGACAATGATCGTGGAATGGGCCGGGCGAGCGTTCGGCGAAACCGTGGCCCAACCGGTCTCGACCCCTTCACGGGCGAAATTGGCGATCACCTCCCGGGACAGGTCATCTTCCCCAAGCAGGCCGGCATACGACGCTCGCACGCCGAACCGCGCTGCGGCAACCAGAGCCGTGCCGGTTTGCCCCCCGCATTGCCGCTGGCGCCGGCGAACGCGAATCTTGCTTTCGGCCTCCGGGTAACGATCGACGTAGAGCAGATCATCGACCGCCAAGGCCCCGAGGCCGAGTACGTCGATGATCGGAAGTGCGTCGTGGTCGTCCATAAGAAAAGACGTCTGCTGGCCTCAGCTTTCTGTGCCGAAGGCTTCACGAAGAAATCGGCACACTTCACGTTGAGCGACATGGGCCTGGTCGAAGACATCCGTTCGCCGGATGAAGGCGTGAATCATGCCGTCGTAACGAGTCAGAGCGACGGGAACTCCTGCTTCCTTGAGCCGGGCCGCATAGGCTTCCCCCTCGTCGCGGAGGGGATCGTACTGGGCCGTGATCACCAGGGCCGGGGGCAGACCCGACAGATCCTCTGCCCTGAGCGGAGAAGCATAGGGGTGCAGCATGTCGGAGTCGGAGCCGGCGTAGCAGTGCCAGAACCACTGCATCGTGGAGCGGGTGAGGAGGTAACCCTCGGCGTTTTCGCGGTAGGACGGCCTTTCGAAATCGCAATCGGTAATCGGATAGATCAGGATTTGGCAGACCGGCAAGGGGGCACGGCGGTCCCTGGCCATCAGGGCGGCAACCGCCGCCAGGTTGCCGCCGGCACTATCGCCGCCGACGGCTACGCGGGCAACGTCGATTCCAAGTTGCTCGCTGTTGGCCATTACCCACTGCATCGCCACAAAGGCATCCTCTGCGGCAGCCGGGAACTTGTGTTCGGGCGCAAGGCGGTAGCCGACCGAGACGATGGCACAGCCCGCCCCGTTGACGATTTCCGTGCAGAATCGCTCATGCGTCGGTATGTCGCCCAGCACCCAGCCGCCACCATGGAGGTAGACCAATGCCGGACACGGCTTGTCGGTATCGGGTCGATACAGTCGCAACGGAATCGCGCCGGCGGGCCCTGGTGCGGTCAGATCGCGGATCTCTCCCACCGCGAGCGCCGGCCCAATCATTTGCGAACTGCTAGCGGCCGAGGCTCTCGCCTCCGCCAGTTCCATGCATTCCAGTGGGGGCGCGCCGAGTGATTCCAACATTCGGAGAAACTGCTTCACCTGAGGGTTGAGCATGATCGGGCCGTTTCCATGAAGGTGGGATAGCGTGGGAAAAAGGAAACAATACGAGAAGGTGTTGCATTCCGCAATGGTTGGCTCCTGTGACCTGCGACGAATCCAGCACATCAGAAGCCCAGAGATCCTAGCAGGAGCACCCCCCTGACGAGCTAGGACATTCTATCACAGACCATGCGATCTTCCCACAAGTCATTGTATAGTAATTATTTACGAACAGCCATGGGTGGACTGGGATATGTCGGGAGGGTGCCGTGCGGGGACGTTGAGAGATGGTCTGCTCACCTCGCCTATCTTGTCAAGGTTTCGCGGTTTCTCTCAATGAAAATTCCACAAAGAAACACTGGCGATTGGCGCGCTCGGTGCTTATATTCTGAAGTGCCTGAAGACCACCGTGACGGGGGTCATCCTGGGGCGCGATCCGCCGAGCGATCGGCAGAGCGCCCGTGCGACCCCGAAAGCGGCGGGCCTGGAACTTTCGCTGAAGGGGAACAGGCTCGAATTGAGCAGTCGATTCGGCCGGGAATGGCACAGGCTTCGCGGGGCGCATGAATAGACTATCGTTGGGGGTGTGACGGGGCAGCGGGGTGGGTGCTGCTCGGAGGGATGTTTCAAATGCCAGGGCGCCGATATCCACGGCCGGGCCAGTGTCTCGCGCCGCGATTGCTCGCGGACGCGCTCCAAGATGCGCTGCCCGAGAAGTTCGTTCAGCAGGGCGGAAAGGAGTTCGCTCGGCTGTGCGATCTGGATGAGACGGCCTGGCAGGGTTTCGACGCCGACACATGCAGGCTTCTGGCTGCAGAAGTCGTGAGCGCCGTCGGTCGCGCCGCACGACAGCCGGCCTCCTTCACAGCGATCCTGCTCCCGCCGCTACCCGAAGGTCTGTCGCTCGCTGATCTGGAATTGGAATCGCGCACGTTCAATTGCCTTGTTGCGGCGGGCATCGGGGAACGTCCTCACGATCTGGGGCGAATGACGATCGAGAGTGTGCTCGGCCTGCGGGGCTTCTGGAGCAAATGCCTGGTCGATCTTCTCGCGTCCCTTCAGCATGCCACGGATCACCCGGAAGCCCGCGGCCATCCCCGGCGCCGGCGAGTCTCGGCGGCACGAAATCGAGAAACCTTCGGACGATATCCGCGCCGAGGCTACCGGTTGGCGCCCGTCGCGTTGCGGGAGATTCTGGACGTGCCTGTTCCCGGACGAGAGATTGCCAACCCTGCAGTCCGGGGACTTCATCTGTGCGATCTTGACGAGCGAGTTTCGGAAGGCCTGACCGACCGTGAACGGGACCTCCTCGGCCGGGCCATCATTGCGCGGGTGAACGTCAGCAGCCACAGTCGCGCCGTCAAGGACCGCAGAATGCCGGCGCCGCTGAAGGGAATGCGTTTGCAGGATCTTGCCCTGGAGAACCGAACGTACAACTGTCTCTTGCGCGAAGGGCTTGTCGAGCGCTTCGAGGAGATCGGCAACTACACGCTCGGCGACCTGTTTGCGCTGAAGGCCTTTGGGGCCAAGTGCCTTCTGGATCTGCTTTCGTCGTTGGAAACGGCCGTCGCACGGAGCGAATCGCTGGATCTGCGGCTGACTCAGGAGGCGGCGGCACTGGAGCGCATGCCGGAGTCGTCTCTGATCCACTTCAGCGATCCGCGACTGGGAGAGACACTTCGCGGGATCGACAGCGAGGCGGACACGCTCCGCGACCTGGCCGGACGCATCATTCGGCGCCGAATTGACCCGCCGGCCCCCCCCGCACTGGTGGAGCAGATTGCCGCAATCCGGCATCGAATCGGGCAATTGAGCCGGATGGACTTGGGAACGGAACTGGGGGAGATCTTTTCTCACCCGTCGCAACCCCGGGATCGCGAAATCGTCGCGGCCTACTTCGGCTGGGACGGAGCCGGGGGGTGCACCCTGGAAGAGTTGGGAAGGCGGTATGGGCTCAGCCGCGAGCGGATCCGGCAAGTCTGCATGCGTGCCGCAAAACGGCATTCTCAGGCAACAGTGTTTGCGCCTGCTCTGGACAAGTCGCTCGGACTGGTGGCCTCGCTTGTGCCGATTGCCGCCCAAGACTTGCAGAGGGAATTCGCGGCGGCGGGTTTGCAGGGGCTCTATCTGCCCCCCGAAACGATGCTGGAGGCAGCACGATTTCTCTCGCGCCGGTGCGGCTTTCGCACCGTTACGCTGGGCAACGTCGTGCTCGTCGTGGATGCGAGGACGGTTCACCTTCCCAAAGCCGTCGCGCAGGTCGCTCGCCGTAATGCGCTGGCTTCGGGAATTGTCGCCATCTCGGACGTCGTCCGGCAGTTTGAAGGCCGGCATGGGACCCGGGTCGTGCCCGCACTGGTACGCGCGGTGCTGGAATCGCTCGACGATTTGCAGTGGCTTGACGAGGGGAAGACCTGGTTCCATCTGGAGTCGGGGTCGCAGTACGGCCTGCCGAACATGATCGACAAGGTGTTCTCGATCTGTCCGCGAATCGACGTCTCCCGGCTTCGCTCCGCGTTGGAACGCCACCGCCGCAACGGCCGCAAAGTCCCGCCGGGGCGGGTCTTGCTGGCATTTTGCAGGCAGCGCCCGGGAATCACCGTGGAGGGGCCGACCATCGTGGCGGAGACTCCGCCGTCACCCGAGGACGCGCTTTCGGGAGTGGAAGCCGTCATGGTTCGGGTGCTGCGCGAGTATGGGCCGGTGCTCGAACGTGGGGCTTTTGAAGAGCATTGCCTGGCCGAGGGGATGAACCGGTTCAGCTTCAACGCGAGCTTGATGGCCTCCCCGGTCATCACTCAGTTCGGGCGGAGCGTCTACGGACTGGTGGGAACGAACGTCAGCCGGAGAAAGGTTCATTCGTTCACGGCAAAACGCTCTGCGAATTCCACAGCCCGCGTGTTGCGAACGTACGGGTCCCTGGCAGACGGGCGTGTTTACCTCTCCTACCAGTTGTCGAAAGCAGCCATCGCCGGTGGGGTGACGACGGTGCCGGCCGGGCTGAAGCAACGCGTTCAAGGCAGTTTCACGGTCCGTACGGCCGACGGCGTGGAATCGGGAAGACTGGTTGCTCGCGGCGGATGCGCGTGGGGACTCGGCCCGGCCTTGCGCAGCCAGAATGCGCGTCCCGGCGATCATATGGTCCTGCTCGTCGACACCGAGAACGGGTCGGCACACGTATATCTCGGCGAACGCGACCTTCTCGACACGCTGATCGAAAGCCTCAGCCTCCAGATCGCCGAAACCTGGAAGGCCGAGAGTCTGACCGCTGCGGTTACGGACGGGTGAGAGACTCTCCTGGCATGCCGCTTCCCGGTCATGTACACTACGGAGCGGTTGCGTTCACGCTCATCGAATTGCATGGACTGAAATCAGAAACCACCAGATCCGGGAAACCCCTATGCCATCCGCTGCTGTTCCCGTTCCGGCCGATATCGACATCGCGCGTTGCGCTCAAATGCGCCCCGTGGCGGAAATCGCCGCGGGCTTGGGAATCTCCGACGACGACCTGGAACTCTATGGAAAATACAAAGCCAAGATATCGCTCGATCTCTTTCACCGCCTTGACGACGCTCCGACCGGAAAGCTGATCTTGGTGACGGCAATCACCCCCACCCCGGCCGGGGAAGGAAAAACGACCACCTCCATCGGCCTGGCGGACGCCCTGCGGCGCATCGGCAAACGCGCGGTGGTGTGCCTCCGGGAACCCTCCATGGGCCCCTGCTTCGGCATGAAAGGGGGTGCTGCGGGCGGCGGCTATTCCCAGGTCGTGCCGATGGAGGACATCAACCTCCACTTCACCGGCGACATCCATGCCATCGAACTGGCCCACAACCTGCTCGCGGCCGTGCTCGACAATCACATCCATCACGGAAATGCGTTGGGGATCGACGTGCGGCGGATCGTCTGGCGGCGCGTGGTGGATATGAACGACCGGGCCATGCGGCAGGTGACGGTCGGCTTGGGAGGCCCCAACAACGGCGTGCCCCACGAGAGCGGTTTCGACATTACCGTGGCCTCCGAAGTCATGGCCATCTTCTGCCTTTCCGAGTCGCTCTCCGAGTTGAAGGAACGATTGGGACGAATCGTCGTGGCCTACACGTTCGACCGCCGGCCGATCACGGCGGCCGACCTCAAGGTCCACGGCGCCATGGCCGTGCTCCTCAAGGACGCCGTCAAGCCCAATCTCGTCCAGACCCTCGAAAACACGCCCGCTTTCGTTCACGGCGGTCCCTTTGCCAACATCGCCCACGGCTGCAACAGTGTGATCGCCACGAAGCTCGGCATGCGGCTGGCCGACTACACGGTGACGGAAGCCGGGTTCGGAGCCGACCTGGGCGCCGAGAAGTTCATGAACATCAAGTGCCGCAGCGCGGGGATCATTCCGAACGCCGTCGTGATCGTTGCCACGGTCCGCGCCCTCAAACACCACGGCGGCGTCGCCGTCGCCGACTTGAGCAAACCCAACGTTGAAGCCTTGGACAAGGGGGTCGAAAACCTCAAGAAACACATCGAGAATATCCACCGTTTCGGGCTGCCCGTGGTCGTGGCGATCAACTCCTTCCTTGCCGATACGGATGAGGAGATCCAGTTCATCAAGGACAAATGCGCCTACCTCTCGGTGCAGATCATCCGGGCCGAGCACTGGGCCAAGGGCGGATCGGGAGCCGAAACGCTCGCACGAGCCGTGGTCGACGTCGCCGAAAACACGAAAACCGACTTTTCGTTGCTCTATCCCAATACCTGCACGCTCTGGGAGAAGGTCGGCATCATCTGCCGCGAGATCTACGGCGCGACCGAGGTCCTGGCCGACAAGAAGCTCCGCGACAAGTTCAAGCGATTGCAGGACGAGGGGTACGGTGAACTTCCCGTCTGCATGGCCAAGACCCAGTACTCCCTCTCCACCGACCCCGGCTTGAAGGGCCGGCCGAAGAAGTTCGACGTCCCCTTGCGCGACGTGCGGATCTCGGCGGGCGCCGGATTCGTGGTGGTGCTAACCGGCGACATCATGACCATGCCCGGGCTCCCCAAGGTTCCCGCGGCCGAAACGATCGACATCAACGAGAACGAAGAGATCATCGGGTTGTTCTGATCGCGAGATCGCTGTGATTTGGGAGTGTCCGCCGGCCCGTTGGCCGGTGGATCGCCGCGTTGACAGACATTCCCCTCGCCTTGCGACCGCACCCGCGTAGAATCTGGAAGATTGTGTCGACTCGTTACCAAGGAAGACGGAAGCATGTTTCGCGTTGTGTGTCCCCCCCTCTTGTGCCTGATCGTCTTCGCCGGTTGTGGAGAGACCCGGCTCCCTGTGCGCCAGGAGACCGTGGATCCGGCTGTCCCCGAAACGGCAGGTTCAGGGGGAGCGGCCCCGATGAATCTCTCTGCCGATCGCGGTGAAGAACCGTCGCTGCCGCCCGGACACCCGCCTGTATCCGCGGCGGAGGGCGGCATGCCCTCGGCGCCGCCTGCAAGCAACTCCCTCCAATTGAAGGTGCCCGACGGTTGGAAAGCCGTGGAGCCCCGAGACGGAATAATCCGGGCGGACCTGGAATTCGCTCTTCCGAAGGCGGAAGGTGATAAGGACGACGGACGCCTGACCGTCATGGCGGCCCGTGGTTCTATCGAGATGAACATCGAGCGATGGCGAGGCCAGTTCGAAGATCTCGAGGATAAGCCGGTGGAGCAACTCGATCTGTCGGGGACCAAGGTGACGCTCGTCGACTTCAGCGGCACCTACAACGAACAGCAGGCGATGATGGGCCCTGTCGTGAAGCGTCCCGGATACCGCATGCTTGCCGCCATCATCGAGAAGCCCGAGGGGATGCTGTTCGTCAAGGGCTACGGGCCTGTCAACACCATGGCAGCACACGCCGACGAGTTTCGAGCCTTTGTCGAGTCGCTTGCCACCTCGGCAGAATGATCGTCGCTTCTGCCAATCAGCCCCGTGCCGTCGCGATCAAGTCGTCGGCCCCCTGCTCGACAAGTCTTTGGGCCACCAGCCGGCCCAGTTCTGCGCCGTCCCCGTCCGCGGCAATCTCCGTCGCCTCGATCTGCTGAGTGCCGTCGACACTCAGCACGCGGCCGGTCAACACGAGGTTGCCGTTCTCGAACCGCCCCCAAGCGGCGATTGGGGCCAGGCATCCTCCGTGCAGGGCCGACAACATCGCCCGTTCGGCAATCACGGCCGCATGGGTCTCGGCGTGGTTGAGAGGTGCAAGGGCCGTTCGAGTGGTATCGTCGCCCTCGCGTGTTTCAAGTCCCAACGCACCCTGGCCGATTGCGGGGAGCATGATCTCGGGCGGAATCAGTTCGGAGATCCGGTAGGCCAGTTCCAGCCGCTTGAGGCCTGCTTCGGCAAGACAGATCACATCGTACTGCCCGTCGTCGAGTTTACTCAGACGCGTATCCACATTACCCCGGATGTCGGCAACAACCAGGTCGGGGCGATGGTGAAGCAATTGAGACCGGCGGCGCAGGCTGCCCGAACCGATCCGGGCACCGCTCGGAAGGTCTGCCAGCGACGTTGCCTCCCGGCAGATGAGGGCGTCGCGAACCGTCTCCCGCTCGGGCACGACCGCCAGACAAAGTCCTTCGATCGGTTCGGTAGGGAGGTCTTTGAGGCTGTGGACGGCCAGGTCGATACGCTCGTCGAGCAGCGCCCGCTGGATTTCCTTCGTGAACACGCCTTGACTTCCAAGCGAGCCGATCGGACCTCGTTGTTCCCGGTCGCCCGTGGTCGTGATGGGCACGAGTTCGACCGTGGTCCCCAGTTCTGCCAGTCGCGAGGCAACCCATTCCGCCTGCCAGCGAGCCAGGGCACTGGCCCGCGTGCCGAGCCGAATTGTGATCGACGATTCCATTTCATCGCCCCATCCAGCCGCCGTCGACGGTCAGGATGGTCCCGTGGACGTAGTTGGCGGCGTCCGACGCCAGGAACACGACCGGCCCTTTGAAGTCGTCGGGAGTTCCCCAGCGGCCGGCGGGAATCCGCGACAGGATCGCGGGATTGCGTACGGGGTCGGCCTGCAGTGCGGCTGTATTATCCGTGGCAATATACCCTGGCGCGATGGCGTTCACGTTGACTCCCTTGCCGGCCCACTCGTTGGCCAGGGCCATCGTCAGTTGCCCCACCCCGCCCTTACTTGCCGCGTAGCCCGGCACGGTGATGCCGCCCTGGAAAGTCAACAACGACGCGGTGAAGATGATCTTGCCGCTGCCGCGAGCGATCATGTCCTTGCCGAACTCGCGACTCAACACGAACTGCGCGCTCAGATTCACCTCGATGACCTTGTCCCAGTAGTCATCCGGATGCTCCGCCGCTGGCGTTCGGAGGATCGTGCCGGCGTTGTTGACGAGAATGTCGATCTGCGGCACATCCGCCTTCACTCGTTCGATGAATTCATACAGCTTCTGCCGATCGGCGAAGTCGCATTGGTAGGCCCGAAAGCTCCGGCCGAGAGAAGTGACCTCCTTCTCGATCTCGCTGCCCGAGAGTTCTAAAGAGGCGGAAACTCCGACAATGTCGGCCCCGGCCTCTGCCAGTCCGACGGCCATGGCCTTGCCGATCCCTCGCTTGCACCCGGTGACCAGGGCCGTCTTGCCGGACAAGTTGAAATACTCGACGATGTTCATGGTTGCTCCTTCTTGACCCCTTTTTTGATCGCTATTGCCCGCACTGAATCAGATACTTCATGCCTTGAGGATTCGCGTCGATTGTCTCAAACACCTGTTGCGTGGCTTCGATCGGGTCGATCCGGGTGATCAACGCGTCCAACGGCAACACGCCGTCGGCCGCAAAGCGGATTGCCTCGTCAAAGTCCTCTGCCTCGTAGAGTCTCGCACCGATCATGCGAATCTCCGACCAGAAGAACCGGAACAAGTTGACCGGTTTCGGGGCCGAATGGATCGCGACCATCACGATTCGCCCGCGCACGTTGAGCAGTTCGGTCATAATCTCCACGGCCGGGGCCGACCCGGAAACTTCGAACACGGCGTCGGCCATGGCGTCACCCGACCACGAAGCGACCTCGCGGATCAGATCCTGCTCGGCCGGATTCACCGCCTCCAGGCCCAGCGAGCGGGCCAACTCGATCCGTGCGGGATTGACTTCGGAGACCAACACCCGTGCGCCTTTCTGGCGGGCAACCAGGGCGATCAGGAGCCCGATCGGCCCCCCGCCGAGCACGACGCAATTCTCGTTCGGGCAGATGCCGCCGAGACGTACGTCATGGCAGGCCACGGCAACGGGTTCGATCAACGCTCCGTGCTCCAACGAAAGCGACGTCGGCAGCTTGTGCAGTGTGTAGGCAGGAACCGTCCAGGAACCCTGCATGGCGCCGGGCGTGTCGATCCCGATGAATTTGAGGTTCTTGCCCACGTGGGGGCAGCCCTTGTCGAAGGGGGTCGGCTCGCCGAACTGCAAAGGCCGCACCGCCACGCGATCCCCGATGGAAACGCCTTCGACGCCCTCGCCAATTTCGGCGACTTCGGCCGACGCCTCGTGACCGATAATCTGCGGCGGGCCGACGCGTTTGTCCATGACCCCGTGGAAGATGTGAACGTCGGTCCCGCACACACCGCAATAGGCAACGTTGAGCCGCACCTGGCCGGCGCCCGGGCCGACCGGCTCGGAGACTCCGGTTACAAACGTCCGATTTCCCTGATAAATCGCCGCCTTCATACTCGTCCTCCTTGCCTGGGAAAAACGGTATTCTACAGCACGTTGGAAGTTCTTCCGACGGGCCGCAGGCCACTTGCTCGCTATAAATCGGTTTTATATTGCAAAGAAGCTTTTGCTGTGTAAAATGGCGATGGTTCGGCAAGACGTGTTGACTGGCCCCGTTTGCTGAGGATCTCGCAGTTGCAGCCGCCATCGCATACCAAGGCAGAGAAGACCGCCCGCGACTATGCAGTTCCCGCGGTGGACCGCATGCTCGACATCGTAGAGTTCCTGGTTCGGCAGGCTCGCCCCTTCGGGATCTCGGAACTGGCTCGCGAACTGAGAATCTCGACGAATTCGGTCTTTCGCATTCTCCGCCGACTCGATGAGCGGGGTTACGTGGAGTTTGACGAGGAATCGGGCGGATATCAGCTCGGCACCGGCTTCTTCCGCCTGGGGATGCTGCTGTCGACACGATTCGACCTCAGGAGCAGGGCTCGTCCTCATCTCCAGGAGCTGGCCCGCCAGACGGGAGAGACCGCCACCGTCCAGATTCCCGACGGCGATCGCGTTTTGGTTCTCGATGCGGCCAATCCGCCGGGCGAGTTCTTCTTCCAGATTGTCGTCGGCAGCCGGTTCTACTATCACTCGAACGCGATGGGCAAGTGCATTCTGGCGTTCCTGGAGGACGAGCAGTTGCAGCCGATCCTGCCGGCAAGGTTGCCCAGGCTGACGCCGAACACGATCACCGATCGGAAACGGCTGAGCCTCGAACTGGCGGAAATCCGCAAGACGAGAGTGGCTTACGATCGCGAGGAGTACACGACCGGCGTGTTCTGCATCGGCGCGCCCGTCTTCGACGTCAACGAACGCGTCGTGGCGGGCGTGGGGATTTCGGGCCTCGCTGTTCGCTGGGACCGGGCCGAATGCGAGCGGCTGGAGTTCCTCGTCCAACAAGCGGCCGCACGAATCTCTGCGGATACCGGTTACGAACTCTGAGAGAGGATTTCCTCATGGCGCCCCCCTGCCGGCTTGTTATCGCCGCGTGCCTTATCACGGCATTTGCGGCAGCATGGACGTCTGCGGCAGACCCCCAGGCAAGCCGGGCCCGAGTCGAAACTCGCAAAGCCGAGATCGCCGCACGGCTTCAGAAGCAGTTCGAGGAATCGCTCCTTCCGCTGCGCCGGGCAATCGAGGATCTGGCAGCCACGTACGGTGATGAATACCCCGCGAAGGAATATCTCCGCCGGCTCGAAACGATCGAACCGGCCGGACTGGAGCCGCTCCGCCGTGACGCTCTTCTCGCGAATCGGTTGGTATGCGATCGGCCCATCCTGTTCATCGTACGCCGCCAGTACCGCAGCGATCACCACAACACGGCCACCATGTTCCAGACAAGCGAGATCAACACCGCGAGTTTCGAGGGCGGCGGCGCGATCAAGACCGTCGATCCGGCGACGGGCGAGGTCAAAACCTTGCTCGAGGTTCCCGAAGGGGTGGCTCGCGATCCGGACGTTCGGTTCGACGGAAAGAAGATCCTCTTTTCCATGCGGCGCGATCGGCAGGACGACTACCACCTCTACGAAATGAACGCCGACGGCTCGGGCCTGACACAGCTCACGTTCGGCTCAGAGCTTTCCGACATCGATCCGATCTATCTGCCCGACGGCCGGATCCTGTTCACCTCGACCCGCGAACCGAAGTACTGCATGTGCAACCGGCACATCATGGGCAACCCGTTCACCATGAACGCCGACGGGTCGAACCTCCAGCAGATCGGGCACAGCACGCTTCACGAGGGCCATTCGTCGCTGCTCCCCGACGGGCGGATTATCTACGATCGCTGGGAATACGTGGATCGCAACTTCGGAGACGCCCAGGGAGTCTGGGTCACGAACCCCGACGGCACCAACCACGCCATCTATTGGGGGAACAACACGAATTCGCCGGGGGCAGTCCTCGATGCCCGTGCCATTCCGGGTACCGAGCAGTTCATCGCCACCTTTTCCTCGTGCCACGATCGCCCGTGGGGCGCGTTGGCCATCGTCGATCGTCGTTTGGGTCTCGACGGTCGCGGACCGGTGATTCGCACCTGGCCGGCAAGTGCGATCGATCTGGTCGGCCAGGGAAACTACGATACCTACAAGAAATGCGATCCCAAGTACGAAGATCCCTACCCGCTCTCCGACAAGCACTTCCTCTGTTCACGTATGACCGGCCAGGGCGAGCAGATGGGTATCTACTTGATCGATAGCTTCGGTAACAAAACTCTCGTGCACGCCGAGGAGCCCGGTTGCTTCGATCCCATGCCGCTCGCTCCGCGCGAACGCCCCCGCGAGATTCCTTCCCGGGTCGACCTGGCGAAGTCCGAAGGGACGTTCCGCGTGGAAAACGTCTATCTGGGCTCCGGAATGGATCAGGTGGAGCCCGGCAGCGTCAAGTATCTCCGGGTCGTCGAGTCGCCGGAGAAGCGGTTCTGGTCCACACCCGCCTGGGACGGCGGCACGGGCCAGCAGGCCCCAGGGATGGCCTGGGACGACTTCAACAACAAGCGCATCCTCGGCACGGTCCCGGTCAACGAAGACGGCAGCGTCGAGTTCTCCGTACCCGCCGACACCTTCGTTTACTTCCAACTCCTGGACGAAAAGGGGATGATGGTCCAGTCGATGCGGAGCGGCACGATCGTCCGGCCCGGCGAGGCGATCGGATGCGTTGGATGCCACGAGAATCGGCGTACAACCGGGCAGTTGGAATATGCTGGCCGCGGCCGTACTCGGGAGCCCCGCCGGCTGCAGCCCTGGTACGGCGAACCTCGCCTGTTCAGCTATACGGTCGAGATCCAGCCGGTCTTCGACAAGCACTGCGCGAGTTGCCACACCTACGGCGAAGAAGCCGGCGAAAAGCTGAACCTGGCGGGTGATTTGGGATTTGTGTTCAACAAGTCGTACGCCGACCTGCGCGGCAAGGGCTACGTCCACGTGGTCGGGGCCGGGCCGACAGACGTGCAGATGCCCAAAACCTGGGGCTCGCATGCCAGCCCATTGATCAAGATCCTTCTCGAAGGCCACGGCCGGCCGGAAATTGACGAGAAGGTGAAGCTCGACCCGGAGTCGTTCGATCGGATCGTGACCTGGATCGATATCAACGCTCCCTATTACCCGACCTACGCGGGCGGGGCCTACCGCGACAACCCCTACGGTCGTTCGCCCCTTTCGAGCGCGGAACTCGATCAACTCAGCGCTCTGCTGGGCACGAAGGTCGACCGTCGCCAGTTTCACGACGTGAGCTTCAATCGCCCGGAACTGAGCCCGTGCCTCGCCGACCTGCGGACGAGCGATCCGTTGAAGTACCGGGAGGCTTTGGCACTTGTTCGCTCAGGTATGGAACGACTCCAGAAGACGCCTCGTGCCGATATGCCCGGCTTCCAACTGGATCCTTCCAACGAGGTTGCCAAGGAAAATCGTTACCAGAAACGGTTGGAGCAGGAAGAGCGGATGCGGGCCGCCTTGATTCGGGGCGAGCGGTGTTTCGTGAAGCCGGATATCAACCAGACTGAAGAAAGCACACAAGCCGGGCTGCCCCGGCAGTTCACAGGGAACCGCTAGTCCCGGCTTGCGGCATCTTCTCACGTCCTAGGAATAGGTCTTCTCGAAGAACTCCTGGCTCCCCGTCGGATCGGGCTTCATCGACGCCTTGCCCTCGTCCCAGTTGGCGGGGCATACTTCCCCGTTCTTCTCAAAGAACTCGAGGGCCTTCACCATCCGCAAGGCCTCGCCGACACTTCGTCCGAGCGGGAGGTTGTTGACCACCTGATGCTGGACCGTCCCGTCCTTGTCGATCAGGAACAGCCCGCGAAGGGCAACTCCGCCGGGCAGCAGCACGTCGTAGGCCTCGGCAATCTTCTTATCCAAGTCGGCGATCAGGGGATACTTGATCTCGCCGATACCGCCCTGTTTGCGAGGCGTGTTTCGCCAGGCAAGGTGCGAGTAATGGCTGTCAACGGAGCAACCGAGCAACTGAACGCCCAACTTCTCAAACTCGGCAACAGCTTCTGAAAACGCGATGATCTCCGTCGGGCAGACAAACGTGAAATCCAACGGGTAGAAGAACAGGACCACGTACTTTCCACGATAGTCCGACAGAGAAACCTCCTGGAAAGCTCCGTTGGGCATTACCGCCTGGGCCTTGAAGTCCGGAGCCTCTCTTGCAACCAACACGCTCATTGTCTTCGCTCCTCATGCAAACATCGGTCACATTACAGTGTCAATTCCGCTGCACCAGCAGCGGGTGTTCGGCTTCACAAACAGACAACCCGGTTCCTCGGGCTCTCCGCTTGAGGCTATTAATGCAACCGGATGTTGGCAGTCAACGCCCCTCGCCCCCAACTCCAGTACAGTCCCTGAATCCTGGGGGCATCGAGCGCGATTTCCGCACAAGCGTCGAACGACACTTTCGATGGCACCAAAAGACGCACGACCAGATGATCGGTACTTCGAACCGCTCACGCCAGCAAAAACGCCACAAATGGGTGAATATATGCCATCCTTAATAGGTAGAATGGCAGCGGACGCGAAACGCTTCGGTCCCGTGGATGGCGGTGATATCCTGGCTTGCAATGTCGTTCATCGCGATTTCCGTCTCAACCCAGCGTGAGCAAATGGGTGAGCCCTTGATCGATCTAACAAAGAAACGAAGCCGGGAGCCGGCCACCATAGCCGTCTCCCGGTGCATGTTTGTCCTCTGCTCGGCCATCAGGCGACGAGTCCCGAGCAAACCCACGAGAGAAGTGGGCGATTCCCTATTCCTTAGGTTTCTCGGCAGGGGCCTTCTCGGCGGCAGCCTTCTCGGCAGCAGCCTTCTCAGCGGCAGCCTTCTCGGCAGCAGCCTTCTCGGCAGCAGCCTTCTCGGCAGCAGCCTTCTCGGCAGCAGCCTTCTCGGCAGCAGCCTTCTCAGCGGCAGCCTTCTCAGCAGCAGCCTTCTCAGCAGCAGCCTTCTCAGCAGCAGCCTTCTCAGCAGCCTCTTTCTCTGGGGCTGCCTTCTCGGCGGGAACGAGCTGCGGAGCGGGAGTTTCCTCCTCGGCAGCGGGCGCCGTCTTGTCTGGTTCCGCAGTCAATGTATCCTGCGGCACGTCAGCCGGAGTCGGAGCCGGATCCAAAACAGGACCTTCCGTTTCAGGGGTGGCCGGACACCCGGCCAACACCAGGACAAGACCCAACATAAGGATCAAAGCAGTCAACCTCTTCATGTCGCACCTCCTTTGTGTTCGAATGGCGGTTGTGAACGAACTCAACATACGGTCTGCCTCCAGGAAAGTAAATACTCTTGCTCAGGTAGCCATTGCGTGGCTTCCTACCTGCCTGACTCGTTTTCTTCAACGGAGGCAGACCCTCTATCGAGTGGGGTGCCATGTCCCAATGCTGTCGGGGAGACCGCGTGAGCATGCGAATCAGAGCGATCGCCCCGACAGATCAGAGCTGATCGCGGTCTACCACACAGTTCAGACTACTCGTTCGAAGGAAAGTCGAGAGAAACCGACGCCACAGGCAGTTCTGAAAGGAGTTGCTGTCGGATGTGTCCGACGAACACGAGATCGCGACGACTAACGATTCCGACCAGTCGCCCCTGTTCCAGGATCGGCACTCGGCGAACCCGCTTCTCGAGAATCAGGTCGGTCAAGTTTGCCAGCGAATCAGATTTGTCCGCGGTGATGACGTCGGCCGACATGAATTCGTCCGCACGAGCATCCAGACGATGATTCCGGATTGCGCGGAGCAGGTCGAATTCGGTCAGCATTCCGAGCAAGTAGCTGTCGTCATCAACGACGGGTACTCCGCTGATCCGCTTGTTGAACTTAACCGAATACTGCTGCATTACCAACACACACGAATGCACTGCTAGCAGTGCTGCCTATAAATGGCTGGTTTCAGGGCTGCTTCCGAATGTTCGGGATGTAACGGTTAAAAGG
>Ga0123333_10000154_pt1 | contig 73586 bp, 58 predicted proteins | sample BioC12SIPDNA_3_FD_89957 | JGI IMG/M metagenome (GOLD analysis project Ga0123333, IMG submission 89957) | Anaerobic biogas reactor microbial communites from Washington, USA - Biogas_R2_B C12 SIP DNA | ecosystem: Engineered > Bioreactor > Anaerobic > Unclassified | place: Washington, USA...
CCCAGGATGAAGTCGATGTTGAGGCTGCGCTCGTGGGCCTCGTCGATGATGAGTGTGTCGTACCGGCGCAGGTCGCGGTCACGCTGCAGCTCGGCCAGCAGGATGCCGTCGGTCATCACCTTGACCAGCGTGTCCCTGGTCGACTTGTCGGTGAACCGCACCTGGTAGCCGACGGTCGTGCCGAGCTCGACGCCCAGCTCCTCGCTGATCCGCTCGGCGACGGAGCGGGCCGCGATCCGGCGAGGCTGGGTGTGCCCGATGGTGCCCTCGAGGCCGCGCCCCAGCTCCAGGCAGATCTTCGGCAGCTGCGTGGTCTTGCCCGAGCCGGTCTCCCCCGCGACGATCACCACCTGGTGGTCGCGGACCGCCTCGGCGATGTCCTGGCGCCGCTCGACGACCGGCAGCTCGGGCGGGTAGTTGATCTTCTCCGGCAGCATCCTGCGCCGCGCCGCGACCCGCTCGGCCCGCCGCTGCGGGTCCGGCTCCTGCCGGGGCCGCCGCTGACCCGGCCTCCTGCGCTGCTGGTCGCGGGCACGCCGGGGTGGGGTGGCGTGCTGGGCGGGCATGGCAGCCATCGTCACAAATCCCCCCCATTTTTCATAGCGGTTTCGTTCACCCTCCCCGCATTTTCGTAGTGGTTTTGTTCACCCTCCCCGCATTTTCGTAGCGGTTTTGTTCATGCTGACCCTGTCGCAGGTGGTCCGGGGTGGAGTCGTCCGTGCGAGCGACACGCCGTCGGTGCGAGCACCAGGACCTCGCACCGGCGCAGGTTCGGTCGCACCGATCAGGCGGTGCGAGCTGGTCTTCTCGACGCGACCGGTGCCCGGTGCTGAGGCGCAGACAGTTCCCGTGCACGCGCCGGGGCGCCGGGGCCGGAGCCGGACTGCCCGCGGATCCGTCGATCCGCGGGCAGTCCGTGTGCCGGTGTGGGCGGTGCGTCAGCTGATCACGGCGCCCACGGGGAGACCAGCGCCCGGAGAGCGTCCATCACCGACTCGGCGACCGCGGTCTCGCCGCCGAGCAGGAAGACGTGCTCGGTGACCTCGGACCCCTCGAGCCACGACGTGGTGGCCTGCGGGAGCGACGTCGTCCGGGACAGCAGCACCACCTGGCCCAGCGTGCCACCGGGCAGCGCATCAACCAGGTTGGCGTCGGCGCCGGAGCTGACCGCCACGGAGGTTGCGTCCAGGCCCTCGCCGACGTAGTGGTCGGCGATGGTCGTCGCCGTGGTCCAGCGGTCGGCACCCGCGAGGCGCTCGGCGTCGGGCAGCTGGTCGAGCACCTCCTCGGAGATGGCGTCCGTGCCGCCGACGGCCACCGTCGAGGTGTAGCCCTCCAGGGCCTCGGCCGTGACGTTCGGGACCCGGTCCTGCCGGACGAGCAGCACCGGCGTGCTGGTGGCGGCCGCTGGGCCGGAGACCGCGAGCGCGTCCACGAGGTGCTCTGACTCGCCGGAGGAGACGATGGCCCCGTCCCCGGCACCGAGCCGCTCGGCGACGGCCGCCGCGGTGGCGAACCGGTCCTCGCCGGCTGCCCGGTCGGTCGTGATGCCCAGGTCGGTGAGCTCGTCGACCACGTCCTGGCTGACCGCCGCCTCGCCGCCGACCACGACCACCTCGGTCACGCCGCGGTCGGTGAGGTCCTGGGCGGTGACCGACGAGAGCTGGTCGGAGCGGGTCAGCAGGACCGGCGCCTCCAGGTGCCGCCCCAGCGGGCCGGCCACGAGACCGTCGATCAACCGGGCCTCGGCCCCGCTGACCAGCACGGCTGTGTCACTCTCGGGGAAGGCCTCCTGGCCGATGGCGACCGCCGTCTCGTACCGGTCGTCGCCGCTCAGCCGGTGCACGGTCGCCTCGTCCGCGGCGATCCGGACCAGCTCGACCAGCCCGGCGGCATACTCCTGGGACTCCTCGTGGCCCTCCTCGAACGGCGGCTGGAAGCCGACGCCCTCCCAGCGCTGCTGCGCCTCGTTCCACAGGTCGTTGCCGACCTCGAAGTCCCAGGCGTAGATGTCGTGCTCGTAGAACAGGTGGTCACCGGAGTTGCCGGCGGCGCTGTAGAGGACGTCGACGACCGGGCCGGTGTTGGACGGCCAGGTCACCGTGCCACGGTGTCCGGCGATCGCCCCGACGATCCGCTGGGCCGCGACCATGAAGTCCTCGGCGACCTCGGGCTCCGGCAGGGGCAGCGGCTCGCGGCCCGGCATCTTGTAGGCACCCGGGGACCACATGAAGTAGCCGCCGTAGCTGTGCACGTTGATGGCGTGGGTGATGTTGGGGAACTGCTCGGCGATGCTCACCACGTTGTTGGCCTCGGCCTCCGAGAGCTCCTCCGTGCCGGCGAAGGTGCCCGACAGGCAGTTGAGCGAGCCCCCGACGTAGCCGTCGAAGACCGAGCCGACCGCGTAGTTGCGGTTGATGTCCACACCCCAGTTGTTCTCCCGGGCAGGGTCCCGGTTGATGCCCTCGCAGTGCTCGGACATGTTCTTGCGCTGCATGTTGAAGTCGTAGAAGGAGTAGTTCGCCCCGTCCGGGTTGACCACCGGCAGGACGAAGATCTCGACCTCCTCCAACAGCCGGGCGGTCTCCTCGTCGGTGGCGGCGTTGGCCAGCATCCGCTCGGCGAACTCCATGGTCACCAGCGGGGTGACCCACTCGCGGGCGTGCTCCTGGCTGTAGGTGTAGACGCCGGGACGGGAGCCGTCACGGTGCACGCCGATCCGCAGCGCACGAACGGTCTGACCCTCGGTGTCCAGGTGGGAGGCGTCCAGCCCGTCGTCCAGCTGCGCCTCGGCCGTCGGCATCACCTCTCCCTCCGATCCCTGGACGACGAACGCGCCGAAGGTCTCCGGGAAGGTCTGGTTGACGTATGCCGACACCTCCTCGGTCGTGCTGCTCACCTGACCCGCGGCGTCGGTGGCCAGGGAGAGGGTCAGGGCCCCGTCGGCATACTCACCGCTGAGCTCCTGGTCCGGGGCGCCGGGGTCCACAGCATTGACCTCGGTGCCGTTCATGCCCGAGGACCCGGGGTCGACGGACTCCACGACGATCGCGGTCGACGCCGGGTCGCCGACATAGGCCTTGGCGGTCCGGTTGTAGCCGTGGGTCTGGTGGGGCAGCTCGATGACGTCGACGAGGTCTGGGTACTGCGTGGCGAGGCGGTCGATCCGCTCGTCGATGTCGGCGGGGGTGAGGTAGGCGTCGATGAAGTCGGACTGGTAGCCCGAGGGCAGCTCCGGCGCCTCGTTGCCGGGCCAGAAGGCAGGCTCCGTCGTCGCCGTGCCGCCCTGGTTGGAGGTGGCCGTCAGGGTGACCGGGGCGTCCGGGAGAGGTGCGGGCAGGTGGTAGTGGAACAGGTACTGCCCCGCGTCGACGTACCGGGCCAGCGGGAAGGAGCCGGTCGTGCCATCCGCCGTCTCCCAGTCCACCGTGATCTGCAGGCTGGGGTCGGTCCCGGCACTGGTGGAGACCTGGACCTGGACGAACGTCTGCCCGCCCGAGGTCCACCAGTACGCGTGGTCGAAGGTCAGGGTGTCCTGCGGCTCCGCCGAGTCCGCCGTGGTGGTCAGGCCGGCGGCGTGCAGGCGGGCGGCCGCCTCGCGGCTCTCCTCGAAGTGGCGGGTGCCGTCGCCCTCGCGCTGGATGACCTGGACGACGGTGGCGCCCTGGCCCCGCAGCTGCTCGAGCTCGGCGCCGGTGAGCACGACGTCGACCAGGACCCGGTCCCCGCGACTCTCCGGTGACGTCGCCGGGATCCCGGCGATGTCCGCGCCGGCCTCGACGAGGCGCTCCAGCGCGGCACGGTCCGGCAGCTGGAGCCGTAGGAGGGCGGTCTGGCTGTCGGACAGCTCGATCGAGCCGCTCGCCGGGCCACCTGGCGGGTCGCCGTCACCTGGGGCGGCGACCGCGACGGGTCCGGCGATCAGGAGTGCTGCGGAGAGCGCAGTGGCGAGGGTGCGTCGCGTCATGGGGATCCCTTCGGGCGAGCGGGAGCCACGCCGCCCGAAGACCACGCACCGGGCGACCGGCAAGTGTGGATGAGGCTTACCCTGTCGGTCGTATCGCGACTGGTCAAGATTTCCCAATCACTCTTTACCAAATCCTGACCTTCGGGGTTCGCAGCACCTCTCACCAGCGGCGGAGCCGACTGCTCGCACCGGGCGCGTGCCCGTCCGCGCCCGGCACCGCGGTGCTGTCGAGCTCGGTGAGCAGCCGCTCGGCCCGGCCCAGCACCTGGTTCCGCGGCGTGCCCGAGGCCAGGCCCTCGATCTGCTCCAGGACCCGCTTGCCAAGGTGGGCCGAGAGGCGACCCTGCAGCTCGGCATACCGCTCGACGTCGCCCCCCATCAGCGGCGGTGCGCCACTCGCTCCGGAGGCCGCCCCCAGGAGGAAGGCGGCGTCCGACGAACGACCTTCGGACGCCAGCATCTCGGAGAGCACCCGCAGCAGCGTCCAGATCTGGTTCCACGCCGCCAGCCGTCGCAGGTCGGACACGAGCCGCAGTCCCAGGGTCACCGCCTCCCTGTGCTCGCCGCCGCGCACCAGCAGCGCGAAGAGCGCGATCCGCGCGACGCGGCCGACCTGCTCCGCGTCGATCCGGTCGGCCTCGTCCGCCGCCTGGCGCAGGAGCGCCGCACCGGCCTCGGGATCGGTGCGCGCCCGCACCTCGCCCGCGGCATACCGTGCGAAGGCCAGCTCGTGATCGCTGCCGGCGGCACAGGCGGTCAGCGCGACGGCTGCGTGCTCCCGAGCGGCCTCCAGGTCGTCGGCGTAGCACGCGAGCAGCGTCATGGAGCTGTGGACGTCGCCGACGAGCTCGGGCCCCTCCGTGAGAGCCCTGAAGTGGCGCAGCGACTCAGGAATGTCCCCGGCGTACATCGCGGTGACCGCGAGCGCCAGCCGGGCTGCTGCTCGCACACCGGAGTCGCTCGAGGAGCCCAGGGCGGCCTCGGCGAACTCGACGGCGCGCCGGACCTCGCCACGTTCACCGGCGATGAACGCCCCCGCGGCGAGCCCGGGTGCCAGCGACGGGTCCGGCCGGTCCGCCCCCTGCTCCGCCACCTCGACCATCAGGTCACGCACCGCCGGGCTGGGCGTCCAGTGCCAGCACCGCACCAGCGCGTGGGAGATCTCCGAGGCGAGTGCGAGCTCTCCGGCGCCCACGGCCCACCGCAGGGCGGTGCTCAGCTCCGCGCTGCACCGGGTCAGCCGGACGCTCAGGTCGGCACCGTCGGCGCGGTGCCAGTCGGCCTGGATGCCGGTGACCACCTCGCGGACCCACTCCGCGTGCGCCCTCCGGACCGCCTCGGCACGGCCGGACTCCGTCAGGCGGTCGGCGGCGTAGACGCGCACCATCTCCAGCAGTCCGTATCGGTCGCTGCCGGACGTCTCGTCTCCGGACCCGCTGCCGCCCGTGTGCTGCCGGACCACGAGCGAGGACTCGACCAGCTCGCCGAGAGCGGTCGCGACGTCCAGTCCCCCGTCGACCTCCACCGACGCACCCGCGATGTGGCGCATCAGGCCCGTCAGCGACGGCTCGTCGAGGTCTCCGGAGCAGACCGACAGGCACTGCAGCAGCCACCGTTCCGACTCTCCCAGCAGCCGGTAGGACCAGTCCACGACGCCGGCGAGGCCGCTCGCCGCCAGATCCTCCGGCAGCCGCGCCAGGACCTCGTGCACGCCGGTCGTCGCCACGCGGGAGGCGGCGATCTCCAGCGCCAGCGGGAGTCCGTCGCAGCGTCGGCAGAGCTCACCCACCTGGGTCGCGTTGTCCGCGGTCACGGCGAAAGCGGGCCGCAGCCGGCGGACCCGGTCACCGAACATCCGCACCGACGCGACCGACTCCTGGCTGCCGGTCGTGGTGCCGGGGTCGGGCAGCCGCAGCGGCGCAAGCGGCAGGAGCAGCTCGGTCGTGACCCCGAGCCGGTGCCGGCTCGTGGCCAGCACCCGCACGTCCCGGCACCGTCGCGCGATCGTGGTGACGAGGGGCGCCAGCTCGGGGAGCAGGTGCTCGCAGTTGTCCAGGACCAGCAGGTGCGGCACCGCGATCAGGAACTCCACCAGCTCCTCGGTGCCCGCGTCCGCCTCGCCCCGCAGCCCCGGCCCGGCGGCGAGCGCTGCCCCGGCCCCTCCCCGGGTCACTCCTGCCAGCTCCACCACGGAGATCGGCAGCCCGAGCCGGTGGTGCAGCAGCGGCAGGGACTCGGCCGCGAGCCGGGACTTGCCCACGCCCCCGGGTCCGGTCACCACGGTGACCTGGTTCCCCGGGACCGCGGCGACGAGGTCGGCCAGCTCGTCCTCCCGGCCGATGAACGCGGTGGAGGTGTCCAACCACGCCGGTGGCCCCGCCGTCGCTGTCCGGGGGGCCGCGAGCTCGTGCCCCAGGATCCGGGCCTCGAGCTCGCTGAGCGCGGGCGAGGGGTCCAGGCCCAGCTCCTCGGCCAGCAGTGCCCGGTAGGCCCGCAGCCGGTCCAGCGCCTCGGCCTGTCGCCCGGCGTGGTACAGCGCCCTGACCAGCAGCTCCAGCGCGCTCTCCCGGAACGGCTGCTCGACGAGGAGCTCTTCCAGCCCGGCCACCGCGGCAGCGGGCTCCCCCGTCTCGGCGAGGGCTGAGGCGTGAGCCTCCACGGCGTCCCTCCGTAGCCGGTCCAGGTGCTCGGCGACGGTCGAGATCAGGGGCGTGTCGGCATACTCGCCGTATGCCGGGCCTCGCCAGAGTGCCAACGCGCGGCCGAGCAGGTCCCGGGCCACGGCCGGGTCCGCGGTGCGCGCCCGCTCCACGAGCTCGGTGAACTCGCCGGCGTCGGTCAGGGTCGCGGCCAGGCGGTAGCCCGCCGGATCGAGCCGGATCGCGTCCTGGCCCAGCTGCGTGCGCAGTCGCGAGAGCACGGTCCGCAGGGCCCGCGCCGGATCCTCCGGCAGCGCCTCGCCCCACGCGGCTTCGACCAGCACATCGGGCGACACGGGGCGCCCGGCGTGCGCCAGGAGGCAGGTGAGCACGGCCCGCTGACGGCCGGCGGGGATCTCTCTCGACCGGCCGTCGACGTGGACCTCCAGCGCTCCCAGCACGCCGAATCGCAGCTCCGGCATCGGTCCCAGTCTGCCCGACGCGTGCGTGAAACTCCCGTGAAACCCCCGGTGCGCACGCTGGCGATCCCATCTCTCCGAGGAGGAAACATGACAACCGCGACACTGGACCTGGAGAAGGTCGGCGCGTTTGCCCAGCGCATCAGCGGCATGCTGGACGGCGGTGCCACCACCGCCATGATGGTGGTCGGCGACCGCATCGGGCTGTATGCCGTGCTGGCCGCGGGCGGTCCGCTCACCTCTGCGCAGCTCGCCGCCGAGACCGGCACCGCCGAGCGGTACGTCCGCGAGTGGCTCGCGCAGCAGGCCGCCGTCGGGATCGTCCACCACCACCCCGAGGACGGGACCTTCACCCTGCCACCGGAGCACGCGGCGGTCCTGGCCGCGGACGACTCCCCCGCCTCCATGATCGGCGCCGCCCCGTTGGTCAGCGGGATGCACCGCCGGACCGATGAGCTCGCCGAGGCGTTCCGCAGCGGGACCGGCATCCCGTGGGCCGACCAGGATCCGACGGTGTTCGAGTCAACCGAGCGGTTCTTCTCGGTCGGCTACCGCAACAGCCTGGTCAGCGAGTGGATCCCGGCGCTCACCGGCGTGCACGAGAAGCTCTCGGCCGGCGCCCGGGTGGTCGACGTCGGCTGCGGGCACGGCGCCCCGGTGCTGCTGATGGCGCAGGCCTACCCTGCCTCGCAGTTCGTCGGGTACGACGTGCACCGCGCCTCGGTCGAGACCGCCACTCGCCGGGCCGTGGACGCCGGACTGTCGGACCGGGTGCGCTTCGAGGTGGGCCACTGCCATGGCTATCCGGAGCGGGACGTCGACGTCGTCACCTTCTTCGACGCCTTCCACGACCTCGGCGACCCGGTCGGTGCCGCCGCCCACGCGCGGCAGTCACTGGCCGCCGACGGCACGCTCGTGCTGGTCGAGCCACGCGCCGCCGACGACCTGGCGACGACGATCGGGACGGTCCCCATGGCCGCCTTCGGCTTCGCCGCCTCGACCTTCCTGTGCACGCCGAACTCCCTGTCCCAGCCGGTCGGCCGCGCCCTCGGCGCCCTGTCCGGCGAGGCCGCGCTGCGCGAGGTGCTCACCGAGGCCGGGTTCAGCTCGGTCCGCCGCGCCGCCGAGAACGACGTCAACATGGTCATCGAGGCCCGCCCCTAACCCGACCGAGCGCACCGTGTTGCGCTCCCAGAGGCGACCGGACGCACCGTGTTGCGCTCCCACACCCGCCCCCGGCGCCGGCCCACGGACGGGCGCTCCGGCATACGGCAAATCGCTGGCGGGGAGGGCCGGCACAGGACTAGCGTCGAGAGCCCAGGCACGCGACAAGGGAGTCCCGATGAAGACCACGTCCGTCCGTCTCGCGGTGGCCGGAGCCGCCGCCCTCGCGCTCACCCTGACCCCGGCCCTGGCCGGCGCCGCGCCCGGCAGACCAGGTGAGCCGCGGTTCAGCGAGGGCGCGGACGGGGCGGGTGACCCGTACTTCCCGCTGGCCGGCAACGGTGGCATTGACGTGCTCCACTACGACCTCGACCTGACCTATCAGCTGCCCGACCCCGCGCCGGCCCCGCTGGAGGGCCAGCTGGACGGGGTCGCGACGATCCAGCTGCGGGCGACGCAGGACCTGGACCGGTTCAACCTCGACCTGCGCGGTCTCACCGCCACCAAGGTCGTGGTCAACGGCAAGTCGATGCGCTTCGACCAGGTGGAGAACGAGCTGCGGATCAGCCCGCGGCCCAAGCTCAAGACCGGCACCGAGGCCACCGTCGAGGTCACCTACGGCGGCACGACGACGCGGCCGCGGGACATCGAGGGCGCGCTCTACGGCTGGGTGACCACGCGCGACGGCGCCATGGTCGTCAGCGAGCCCGAGGGGTCGGCCACCTGGTTCCCGGTCAGCGACCACCCGACCGACAAGGCGACCTACGACTACGAGATCACCGTGCCCGAGGGGTCGGTGGCGGTCGCCAACGGGCTGCTCGTCGACCAGGAGACCGCCGGCGGGTGGACCACCTGGACGTGGGACGCGCCCGACCCGATGGCGGCCTACCTGGCGACGGCGACCGTCGGCGACTTCGAGCTCGACACCTACACCGCCGCCAACGGCACCCCGATCATCGACGCCGTCGACCCCGCGCTGCCGGACTCGGCGTCGGCCAGCCTGGCCCTGACCAGCGACATGCTGGTCTTCTTCGAGGAGGCCTTCGGGCCCTACCCGTTCAACTCCTACGGCGCGATCGTGGACGACGACTCGGTCGGCTACGCGCTAGAGACCCAGACCCGCTCGTTCTTCAGCCGCAACGCCCGCGAGGGCACCGTCGCGCACGAGCTGGCGCACCAGTGGATGGGCGACCACGTCAGCCCCGGACGCTGGGCCGACATCTGGCTCAACGAGGGCTGGGCGACCTACGCCTCCTGGATGTGGAGCGAGGAGCAGGGTCGCGCCACCGCGCAGGAGAACTTCGACGACGTGATGACGATCCCGGCCGACGACGACTTCTGGGCCGTCGTCGTCTCCGACCCTGGCCCGCTCTGCCTGTTCTGCGGCCCGATCTACGACCGCGGCGCAGCGACCCTGCACGCGCTGCGGGTCGAGATCGGCGACGACGCCTTCTTCGAACTGGCCCAGACCTGGGTGGAGCAGTATGGCGGGGGCACCGCGACGACGGCCGACTTCCGGGCCCTGGCCGGGCAGGTCAGCGGTCTGGACCTGGAGGACTTCTTCGACGTCTGGCTGGACACCCCGGAGAAGCCGACCACCTGGTGACCCAGCCCCTCCCCCGACCGAGCGCACCGGGCGTCGCTCCACGGGGCCACCGGGCGCACGGGACGTCGCTCCCGGGGCCACCGGGCGCACGACGCGGCCCGCTAGACCCGGCGGACGGTGACCGGCGTCGGTGCCTGCAGGGTCGCCGCCACGACGCAGTAGCGTTCGGTCAGCTCGAGCAGGCGCGACACCTTGTCCTCGTCGGCGTCGGTGTCCAGGTCGAAGAGCAGCTCGATGCCGCCCAGCCCGACCGGGGCCTCCCGGTCGACGCCCAGCGTGCCGCGCGCGTCCCAGGTGCCGTTGGCCGTCACCGTCGCCGAGCGCAGCTCGACGCCCAGCGCCGTCGCGACCGAGGACAGCGTCACCCCGGCGCAGGCCACGAGTGCCTGCAGGATGATGTCGCCCGAACAGGCCTGCGTGCCGTCGCCACCGGCGGCGGGGTGCAGCCCCGCGACGACGTCCCCGGCCCAGGTGCCCACCGTCGCCGTCAGGGCGGCCTGGTCGACCCGTGCGGTCGCCGTGCTGGGCGTCAGCGCCGAGGACGGGTCCTCCCGGTAGCCGGCCTTCACCGGCTTCTGCCGCTCACGCAGTGCGGCAGCCGCGGAGGTCACGTCGAAAGAGGTCTCCACGGCGGTCATGATGCCAGCAGCCCCTCGCGGCGCTCGAGCTCGCGCACCCGCGGGATGACCTCGGTGCCGAAGCGCTCGACGTCCTCGCGCACGTGGAGGAAACCCAGGAGCAGCAGGTCGACCCCGGCCTTCTTGCATTCCACGATCCGCTCGGCCACCTGGTCGGGCGTGCCGATCAGGCCGGTGCGGAAGCCGTCGTTGTACTGCACGAGGTCCTTGAACTCGCTGTCAGCCCACATCCCCTTCTTGTCCGCGGTCGCGGCACCGGCCTGCTTCACCGCATTGCCGAAGTCGTTGACCTTGTCGACGTCGGCCTTGGCGATGATCTCCTCGACCACCTCCCGGGCCTCCGCCTCGGTGTCCCGGACCACGGCGAACCCGTTGAGCCCGAACCGGACCCGGCGACCGTTCGCGGCGGCCTGCGCGCCGACGTCCTGGATCTGCTCGGCGGCACCCTCGATCGAGTTGCCGTTCATGAAGTACCAGTCGGAGAGGCGACCGGCCATGGCGCGCGCCGAGGTGGAGTTGCCGCCCTGGAAAACCTCCGGCTGCAGCCGGGGCTGGGGCCGGAAGGTGACGTCCCGGGTGCGGTAGAAGTCGCCGCGGTAGGTGAAGCCGTCCTCGGTCCACAGCCCGCGCAGCACCTCGATGAACTCCTCGGCCCGGCGGTAGCGCTCCTCGTGGTCGAGCCACGGCAGCCCCAGGTCGGTGTACTCCCGCTTGAACCAGCCGGAGACCACGTTGATCGCGAACCGGTTGTCGTGCAGCTCCTGCGCCGTCGCACCCAGCTTGGCCAGGATGGTCGGGGACCACTGGCCCGGGTGCACGGCGGCGATGACCTTCAGCCGCTCCGTCGCAGCCAGCAGCCCGAGGGAGAAGGACACCGACTCGTGCTGGGCGTCAGCGCCGTAGGAGGCCAGGTACCGCACCTGCGTCAGGGCGTAGTCGAAGCCGACCCGCTCGGCGGTCTGCGCGACCTCGCGGTTGTAGTCCGGCGTGTGGTTGGTCCGCTGCTCGATGGTGGAGACCACCAGGCCGCCGGACACGTTGGGCACCCAGTAGGCGAAGGACAGCTCGTCGGTCGGGGTGTGCTGGGTCATGGGTCAGGCTCCTGCGGTCGTGGGGTGGGTGAGGGTCGGTCGGGCGGCGCCGTCGGGGAATCCGGTGGCGTCGTGGAGGGTTCCGCCGGCACCGCCGAGGGGTCGGTAGCCTCCCGCGTGGTGCACGAGCGGTCGGCGCTCGGAGGTCACGGCGTGCTCCACGCGCACGACGGCCAGGAAGCTGTCGCCGGCGTCGACGAGGTCGTGGACGCGGGTGACCAGGCGGGCCGCGGCGCCGTGGATGGTGGGCAGGCCGTGGTCGTCATAGGCCCAGGCGCCGTCGTCGACGAAGCGCTTGGTGCGGTCCCGGGCGAACCGCTGGGCGAGCAGCTCCTGGTCTTCCGCGAGCAGGTGCAGGGCCGCCCGGCCGGACTGGGCGATGGTCACCAGCGACGAGGACGTCTTGGAGATGTTGAACGAGACGAGCGGGGGCGACACGGACACCGAGACGATCGAGATCGCGGTGAAGCCGACGGGGCCCCGCTCCCCCGATCCGGTGACGACCCAGGTGGAGGACGCGGCTCGCCCGAAGGCACGGCGCAGGTCCACGGTCGGGGTTTCTGGAGGGATGGTGGGCCGGGTGAGTGGTTGGGCGGACATGGTGGTCTCCTTGGCAGGGTCCGTATGCCGGACCGCGGGTGTGCGGGATCCCTGCACCTTGGTCTTCCCGCAGGTCAGCGGGTCAGGAGGTGCACGTGGGGGGTGCCGGGTGGGCCGGTGCGCCGGGTGGGCGCGGGCGGTGCGCCCGTGGGCGTCGGGGCCCGGGCGCTGTCAGGCAGTCGGGGTGGGCGGGCAGTGCGTCAGAGTCGACAGGCGCTGACCGCCCGGCGCATCAGGTCGACGTGACGCCGCAGGTGCGGCATGTGGTCGGCCGCGGCCCTGAGCTCGCGGCGCGGGCCACCGGTGTGCCTGGTGCTGTCCTGCACGATGCCTCCATCGGTCCTGGCGTGAGCACCTGTCCCCCACGGGATGGTTGCTGCGGCGTCATAGAGCCAGATCTCTCGGCCGCTCTGGATGGGTGGCGCCACATAATCACAGGATCTTCGGTGGTGTCAACTCCAGCATCCGGCGCGCCGAAGAATCAACCCTGGCTAGCATCGGTCCATGTCTGAGCTGCACGCCCTGTTCCACCGCGCGGCAACCGAGGCCGCCGACTTCCGAGCCTCCCTGGACACCCGCCCGGTGCAGGCCTCCGCGGACCTGGCTGAGGCGACCCGGGCTCTCGACGTGCCGCTCCCGGAGACGCCGCGGGAGCCCGCAGTGGTGCTCGAGGAGCTCATCGCGGCGGCCCAGCCCGGTCTCATGGGCACCCCCGGGCCTCGCTACTTCGGTTTTGTGATCGGCGGTGCGCTGCCGGCCGCCTCCGCCGCCGACCTCCTCGCCGTCGGCTGGGACCAGTGCGCCTTCAACGGGCACCTGGCTCCGGCGGCCGCCGCCGCCGAACAGGTCGCCGGAGCCTGGCTCAAGGACCTGCTGGGGATCCCCGCCTCTGCCGGCGTTGGATTCGTCACCGGGGCGCAGGGAGCCAACACCGTCGGGCTCAGCGCGGCCCGGCACCACCTGCTGCGCGAGGCAGGGTGGGACGTCGAGCGGCGAGGCTTGTCGGGCGCGCCCCGGCTGCGGGTGCTGGCCGGTGCCGAGCGGCACGCCACGATCGACCGGTCCCTCAGGCTGCTCGGCCTGGGCTCGAACGCGCTGGAGGAAGTGGCGGTGGACGCACAGGGGGCCATCGACACCGACGACCTCCGGCGCGTGCTCGCGGCGGGGCCGACGGGGCAGGGTCACCCCACGGTGCTCTGTCTGCAGGCGGGCAACGTCAACACGGGGGCCGTGGACGACCTGCGTGGTGCCTGCACGACCGCCCGGGAGCACGGTGCCTGGGTCCACGTGGACGGGGCCTTCGGGCTGTGGGCCGCCGCGAGCCCGTCGCTGCGGCACCTGGTTGACGGCGTGGAGCTGGCGGACTCCTGGGGGTGCGACGGGCACAAGTGGCTCAACGTGCCCTACGACTCCGGCTTCGCCTTCTGCTCCCGGCCCGAGGTGCAGACCGCGGCCATGTCCTACACCGCGCCGTACCTGTCCGGCTCGGGTGCCGTCTCCGGGGCGGCCGACTACACGGCCGAGTCCTCCCGGCGGGCTCGCGGCTTCGCAGTGTGGGCGGCCCTGCAGGAGCTGGGGCGCCAGGGGGTGGCGGACCTGGTGGACCGCTGCTGCGCCCATGCTCGTCACTTCGCCGAGGCGCTGAGCGAGGCGGAGATCGAGGTGGTCAACGACGTGGTGCTCAACCAGGTCCTCGTGGCCGTGGGAGGTTCAGGGCCCGACGCCGATGCCCGCACCGACGCCATCATCGAGCGGATCCAGCAGGAGGGCACCTGCTGGATGGGCGGCACGACCTGGCGAGGTCGACGGCTGATGCGCATCGCCGTGTCCAACCACCTCACCACGACCGCTGACGTCGCCGCATCGGTCGAGGCGGTGCTGCGCGCCGTGCGCGAGATCGACGGGTGATGCGCGCAGCGCGAACCGGACCTGCGCGCGACGTGAACTGGACCTGCGCGCGGCGTCGACGAAGGCCGGACCCACGGCCGACGCACGGGGCCGCGGACCCCTACGGGTGCTGGATGTCGATGACGAGCCGCTCGGGGTCACCGAGCCGGAAGACCCGGAACGGCGAGCGGTCCGAGGTGCCGACGTAGACGTCGACCTGCCCCTCGAAGGGCGCTCCGCGGAGGACCTCGGTCACCGTGGTCAGGTCACCGCCGTCGACCAGCAGCAACTCGTCGTATGTCGTGTCGCCGGGCTCGGGATAGGCCATCCCGAGCGCGCTGACCTGCAGAACGTGGTCGCCGGCCAGGTCGACGGGGATCCCGCTGCCGTCGAGGACGGGGTCGTCGACGTAGTCGACCCGCCACCCGACCTCGCCCGAGCCCGAGAGGTCCAGCACCACCCGGTCGAAGCCGTCCTGGAGCCCGACCCGGACGCCGTCGATGAGCAGCTGGGCCTCGCCCGTGGCGTCCTGCTCCTGGGTCTCCTCCGCGAAGCCGGGCAGCGCGCTGGGCGAGTCCTCGGTGCCCGCCTCGCCCGGCGACTCCTCCGTGACCGTGGGTGGCACCTCGGTGGCGGTCCCCGCAGCACTGGTGGATCCGTCGGCGCCCGTCGGTCCCCCCGGGGTGGCCGTCGGGCTGGCCGGGGCGCTCGGCTCCTCCGACGGGGGCGTCGTGGCGGCCGGGTCACCGGGCGCCTCCGTGCCCTCCCCCTCGTCCGACGGTCCGGTCGGACCGATGGACAGGCTCGGGTCCTCCTCGGTCTGGGTGCCACAGGCCGCAAGGGCCAGCGCGGCGGCGGCGAGCACCGCCACCGCCTCCCCGCGACGGCGCCGGTCGGCCATGCCGCCAGCGTAACGCCACGGCCTGCAGGATCGCTCAGGCTGCGCGGAGGGCAGCCGGCAGGGCGACCACGCCGTCCATCGTCACCAGGTGCATCCCGAGCATCGGGGCACCCACCTCGGCGCACGCGTCGAGCGCCACCTGGTGCCACTCGCGGTCCTCGTCGCAGATCGGGCCGTGCTCGCGCACGACGGCGAGGATCAGGCCGAGCGGACCGGCGTGGTCGTCGCCCACCATCTCGCACAGGCCGGTCGCCCAGCGCAGCGCGGTCCATCGGTCGTCCCGGCTGAGCGGCGCCGGGATGTCGGAGACGAGGACGGGCTGCAGGAGCTTGCCCTCGTCGTCGCAGAAGAGGAAGGCCAGGCCGCCCGTCATCCGGTCCTCCTCGTCCACGAAGGCCTCGAGCGCCGCGTTGGCGACCTGAGGGTCCAGGAGGGAGGGCATGGCCACCCGGGCGTCCAGTCTGAAGGTCTTGTCGTCGGTCATGGGCCGATGGTGTCGGCACCCGCCGACATCGCGCAGAAGTTGTCCACAGGGAGGCCCTGACCAGCGCTTTTCCGGGCGACAAGAGCACCACGACGCTCTCGGCACAGCTGCCGGCGCGGGCGTCCGGCGGGCGGGTCCCGGACCAGAACTCAGGGACGGCTGCGGGTGCAGCCAGGGTCGCCCCCCATACCGCCGGGCCCGGACAACGCGCACCGTGGAAGACGAGCCCCGACCGGGGCTCGTCGCCGACCTCAGGAGCCCGCCCGTGACAGAACTCATCAGCACGCTCAGCACCCTGCTCCTGGACGCAGCCGCGGAGCCCTGGCTGCCGCTGGCACTCCTGCTGTTCTGCACCGTCGACGGCTTCTTCCCGCCGGTCCCGAGCGAGTCGCTGGTCATCGGCCTGGCCGCGCTCGCGGCCGCGACCGGCACCCCGAACATCTGGCTGGTGCTCATCGCGGGAGCGGCGGGGGCAGTCCTGGGCGACCTCACGGCATACGGCCTCGGTCGCCGCGTCGGGACGCGAGGATTCGCCTGGATGCGCACCCCGCGGATGGTCCGGGCCGTGGACCGCGCCGGCCGGACGCTGCGGCGGCGCGGGGCGCTGTTCCTCATCACCGGACGGTTCGTGCCCGTCGTCCGCGTCGTGATCAACGTGACCGCGGGCGCGACGGGCATGCCGCTGCGTCGCTACCTGCCACTGTGCCTGGCCGCCGGCACCGCGTGGGCGTCCTTCGGCGCCACCATCGGGTGGCTGGGCGGCACCTGGATGCACGACCACCCGCTGCTCGGCGTGGCGCTCGCGATCGGGCTCGGTGTCGTGCTCGGCGGCCTGGTGGACCGTCTCGTGCAGCGCTTCGCCCTGGAGCCGGAGCAGGAGGAGCCGTATGCCGAGGTGCCGGCTGAGTCGGACCGCTCACCTGACATGATCGGGCGATGACCACCCCCCAGGAGAGCACGCCGACCGCCCGCGCCGTGTCCCCGGACTCCGGGACGCACTGGACGGAGGAGGGCGCCTGGCAGGTCGCTCCGGGGATCTACCGGATCCCGCTGCCGCTGCCGATGGACGGGCTGCGGGCGGTCAACGTCTACGCGATCGAGACCGAGTCCGGGCTGACCCTCATCGACGGCGGGTGGGCGATCGAGGCCTCGCGCACCGTGCTGGAGCGCTCGCTGGCCACCATCGGCCGCACGGTGCGCGACATCCGCTCCTTCCTGGTGACGCACGTGCACCGCGACCACTACACGCAGGCGGTCGTCCTGGGCCGGGAGGTCGGCTCCCACGTCAGCCTCGGCGCCGCGGAGAAACCGTCGCTGGACCAACTCCAGCAGTCGGAGCCGGGCGTGAGCCACCACACCCCGGTGCTGGTGCGCGCGGGGGCGGACGACATCGCGGCGCAGTGGGCGGCGGCCCACCGTGACGAGCGCATCGACCCCTCGCTGTGGGGCTACCCGGACGCGTGGCTGGAGGGGGACCACCAGATCGCGGTGGGCCAGCGTGCCCTGGACGCCGTCTCGACCCCGGGTCACACCCAGGGCCACTTCGTCTTCGCCGACCAGTCGGCGGGGCTGCTCTTCGCCGGTGACCACGTGCTGCCGACCATCACCCCCTCGATCGGCTTCGAGGGCGCCAACCCGGTGCAGCCGCTCGGCGACTTCATGGCCTCGCTGACCAAGGTGCGCGGCCTGCCGGACCTACGGGTGCTGCCTGCGCACGGCCCGGTCGGCATGTCCTCCCACGAGCGGGTCGACCAGCTGCTCGGCCACCACGAGCACCGCCTGCAGCTGTGCCTCGACGCCTTCGGCAGTGACCGGGGACTGACGGCCCTGGAGGTCGCTCGGACCCTGCCGTGGACCCGTCACGAGCGGGCCTTCGAGACGCTGGACCTGTTCAACTCGGCCCTGGCCACGATGGAGACGCGCGCCCACCTGCTGCTGCTCGTGGCACGCGGCCGGCTCAGCTCGACCCTCGTGGAGGGGCACGAGGTCTACCACCTCACCGGCCCGGCTGCGCCCAACTAGGAGTCGGCCGCGCGCCGCGAGGAACCGGCCCCTCCCGGAGGGCTGGCCATGTCCACATGGACCTCCAGCCCGACGCCCTCCGGCGCCAGGTGCGGCAGCAGGCGAATCGAGTGGTCGTAGTGCTCGTCGGTGAGCGGCCGGTAGGGAATCCGGGTCTCGGTCATGACGCCTCCGAGCCGCTCAATCAGCTCGGCCTCCAGCAGCGCCATCCGCTCCGCGTCGACCTCGCGGGCCCGGGTCACGAGGTGGGGTCGCAGCGCGTCCATGCCGGTGTACCAGAAGGTGCCGTGCAGCAGTGGCCACAGCACGTCCTCGATGCTGCCGCTGATTCCGCGCGGTTCCAGTGAGCCGGGACGGTCGCCGGCGGTGACGACGACGAGCGCACGTTTGCCGGCCAGCCCGCCGTCGCCGTACTTGCGGGCACGGCCGGTGGCAGGGTCGAGGACGTCGTAGGCGAAGCCGGCCTCGAAGACCCGGTCCACCCAGCCCTTGAGGATGGCCGGCATGCCGTACCACCACAGCGGGAACTGGAGCACGAGCAAGTCCGCCGCGCGCAGCCTGTCCTGCTCGGCGCGCACGTCGGTGCCGCCCTCGGTGACCAGCACGGGGTCGAACCCGTCACGGTGGAGGTCGGACTCGTCGACCTGCCAGCCCGCCCGGCGCAGGGCGGCCACGCCGACGTCGCGGAGCCGTCCGTTCAGTGACCTCTCGTCGGGGTGACCCAGCACCCAGAGCGCTCGCATCCTCGTCCTCTCGTCGTCGCCGAAGGCGTGGTGAGGCGAACAACAGCCCTGGCCACATCGTTCCCCGACGCCTCAGAGCAGCTGCGACACCGTGTGGATCAGCAGGCCGACGAGTCCGCCGACGACGGTGCCGTTGATCCGGATGAACTGCAGGTCCCGCCCGACGTGCAGCTCGATCCGGTCGGCGGCGGAACGGCCGTCCCACCGCTCGATCGTGTGGCTGATGACCGTGGTCAGCTCCGCGCCGTAACGCGACACCAGGACCGCGGCGGCATCCGCGCCCCAGGCGTCCAGCCGGGGCCGCAGGACGTCGTCGCTGACCATCCGGGCGCCCAGGTCCTGCAGCTCCCGGGCGAGCCGGGTGCGCAGCACGCCGAGCGGGTCGCCGAGCTGCTCGAGGAGCACCACCTTGACGGCGTCCCACACCGCGAGCAGGCTCGGCGCGACTTGCGGGTGGTCCAGCAGCCGTTCCTTGAGCTGCTCGGTCGTGGCGATGGTGTCCGGGTCGTGCTGCATGTCCTGGGACAGGTCGGCCAGGTAGGAGTCCAGGGCCAGGCGCACTCGGTGCTCCTTGTCGCGGTCCACCTCCCGGGACCAGGCGACGAGCTCGGTGAAGATCCGCCCGACCACCACTTCGTCGAGCCAGGCGGGCGACCAGGAGGGTGCCCGGGCGGCGATGATGCGGCGGACGTCGTCGGGGTGGGAGGCCAGCCAGGTGTGCAGCTCGCGGAAGAGGATGTCCATCAGCCCGTGGTGCGCCTTGTCCTGGACGACCTGCTCGAGCAGGTGGCCGGCCAGCGGGCTGAGCGGCTCCTTGCGCACTCGTGGCAGCAGCGTCTGCTCGATGAACTCCTGCAGGTCCGGGCCGCCCACCCGCTCCAGCGCCTGCGAGGCCAGCGGCGCCGCCTCCTGGATCACCCGCTCGGCGTTGACCGGGTCGCTGAGCCACTCCCCCAGCCGGCGGGTCACCTGCGCGTCGAGGTAGCGCTCCCGGATGGTCTGCTCGGTGAGGAAGTTGTCCGCGACGAACTCCTCCAGGCTGCGGGCCAGCATGTCCTTACGGCGCGGGATGATCGCCGTGTGCGGCACGGGCAGACCCAGCGGGTGGCGGAACAGCGCGGTCACCGCGAACCAGTCGGCCACCGCTCCCACCATCGCCGCCTCCGAGGCGGCGTTCACGTAGCCCCAGGCGCCGTCGTGCCCGTGGGTCAGCACGAACACGATGGCCGCCAGCACGAGCAGGCTCGACGCGAGCCAGCGCATCCGCCGCAGGTTGGCACGGCGCGCGGCGTCACCGCTGCTCAGGTCGGGCATCCGCGGCCCGGCACCGAGCGTCGAGGTGGCAGTCATCAGCGTCCTTCCGCACCGGGGCGTTCGGCCCCACCCTGTGTCGGGGATCAGGGTACGTCCCACGCACCTACTCACGACCCCCCAAAGTCATCCTCGGGATGGATTCGGATCGTCCCCACCCGCCCCTAGGCTCACTGTCGCGAGGAGGCTCACCGGTGTGTCCACCCCTGTGCGACACCGGCCTCCGCCAACCTGAGGGAGACGTGGATGGGGATATTCGACAAGATCAAGAAGGCCTTCGACACCGGGGGGATCAAGATCGACCTGGAGGCACCCAAGCGGTTCGAGTGGGGGGACCCGGCGATCCCGGTCCGGGTGACGCTGACGGGTCACGAGTCGGAGGTGCGCAGCATCCAGCACCTGTCCTTCAACCTCAAGGACGTGGGCGACAACCAGGGTGCACCGGGGATGCGTGACAAGGACCAGCCGCACCGCCCCGACGGTCGGCGCTTCTCAGCACACTACGAGCACCTCCTGGCGCTGCAGCTCCAGCCCGGGCAGACGCACGTGGTCGAGGTCTCCGTCCCGCTGACCGGGGGCGAGGGGCCGGGTCTGGCCGACCGTATGTCGTTCGGCTCGGACGGCATCAGCCTGAACTTCGGGGACCAGTGGTATGTGCTGAGCGCCAGCGCCCCCGTGGACGGCGCGAAGATGGCTCGCACGGCCACCGCCAAGCTCAAGGCACCGGGTCGCCTGGGCGACCGCGGCCTCCGGCTGGGCTGAGGGGTGCCGATGTTGCAGACGGCAGAGCCACGGGTCTCCGGGTCTCACTGGCCCGGGCGGGTACAGACCGGCGGGTGGGAGACGTCAGGCCACGCCTCGGTCGGCGTCGTCATCCGCGCGCGGATCGACCTCGCCTCCAGCGGACTCGGCGAGGTCCACGAACCGGCACAGCGCGTTGACGAGGCGCAGCTGTTCGGGGGTGCCGACTGGTGACTCCAGCAGTGCCGGGCTGCCGACCACCACGGCCAGAGCCCGGGCCCGGGAGACCGCGACGTTGAGGCGGTGGCTGTCGAGCAGGAAGCCCACCCCGCGCGGCGCGTCGGACGACGTGGAGCTGGCCGTCGAGAAGATCACCACGGGTGCCTGACGCCCCTGGAACTTGTCGACGGTCCCGACTTGGAGGCCCTCCGGCAGCGCTTCCTGCAGCAGCCTGACCTGGGCGTTGTAGGGCGAGACCACGAGGATGTCGGCCAACCCGAGGTGGTGGGAGACACCGTCGGCGTCGGTCCAGGATCCGCCCAGCAGGTCCTCGACCAGGGCGACCACGGTCTCCACCTCCTCCGGGGACTCGGAGACGTTGCCCTCGTGCTCGACCGGGACCCAGCGCAGACCTGACCCGGTCAGTGCGCCCGGCGCCTCGACGCGCTGGTTCTCCAGCCCCGGGACGGACTCGAGCCGTGAGGCGTAGGACAGGTCGGAGACGAACCGGGTGATCTCCGGGTGCATCCGGTAGGTCCGGTCCAGGAAGACACCCCGGTCGGCCGCGATCGTGTCGGCCCCGTCGATGAGGTGCTCCAGCACGGACCGGCCGGCTCCGTAGGGGTGGGTCCCCTGGGTGACCTGCGGCAGCTGCTGGGGGTCGCCGAGCAGGACGATGCCCCGGGTCGCGGCCTGGGCACTCGCCAGCGCGTTGGCCAGCGAGAACTGCCCGGCCTCGTCGACGACGAGGACGTCGACGGAGTCGGCCATGTCCTCCCGCGCCCACAGCCAGGCGGTCCCGGCGATCAGCGTGGCGCCCTCCTGGACCGCTTTCACGACCTCCTTGTTGTCCCCGAGGACCCGCACGGGGCCGGTGTGATCGCCCCGGGCGACGCCCTTACGCACCGCGGGGCGTCCGACTCCCTCGACAAGCTGGGTCACGACCGAGTGCGAGTTGGCGGTGATGCCGACCCGCATGCCCCGGTCGAGCAGGTCGCGGATCAGGTCCTTGCCCGAGTGGCTCTTGCCCGACCCGGGCGGCCCCTGCACGGCGAGCACCTGCCGGTCCAAGGAAGCCCCGACCCTGCGCACCACGTCGCCCGGGCTCTCGCCCGGGCGAGCCTCCATGCCCGCGGGCACCCGGCCCTCCAGCAGCGCGAGTCCGAGCGGGCCCCGCCCAGCGAGGATGTCCTCGGCCAACCGGCGGAGCGACTCCTGGAGCACGGTGATCGTGATGGCGTCCTTGCCCACCAGCCCGGCCGGCGTCGCCGCCTCGAGGGCCTTGCCGCGCTTGATCACGAGATGACCCTCCTCGGGGTTGATCTCGTGGACGGTGCCGACCGACGTGTGCTCGCGGGCGTCGTCCACCGTCGTCCCCACTGCGATCGAGGTCTCCTGGGGCGGGAACTCGTAGCGCCACAGCAAGGACCGCGCGAACGGGCCGACCTCGGTCGGCTGTCCCAACCCACCCAGCGTGAGTCCGCGATCCTCGACGAGCTCGTCGTCACTCATCTCGGTCGTGCGGTAGTAGTCCCACCACGCCTGCTTGTCCTCGCGCCGGTGGAACCCGACGCAGCCGGCGAGCAGGTCCTGCCCCGCCTCCAGCAGCCGTTCCGCGAGCGCGGTCTCGACCTGCATGGACTCCGAGTCGTTGGCCTCCTCACGCAGCTTGTCCCCCAGTCGGCCCAGCGGCTCCCGCGTCGCTGCCTCCAGCTCGACCCGGCGCTCCTCCAGCCACTCATGCAGGGCGTGCGTGGAGCGCACGTCCTCCCGGTTGTACGCCGCCAGCCGGTCCAGGATCGACTGGTCCGTCCGCCCCTGGGCCAGCCACCGTTCGTACTCGATCACCGAGGTCAGCGCATCGGCGACCTCGTCGCCCTCCCCCGTCCGGATGTGTTCCCAGTAGAACGCCTCGAGCTTCTTGATCGAGTAGCTCGGCTTGCTGATCTGCAGGCTCTGCCGCACCACGGCATACAGGTCGACGAACCGCTCGCCGCGCAGCAGCATGTCCAGCTCGGTCTCGGCGGTGGCGTGCTGCTGGGCCATCCGCTTCAGCGCCGTCTGCTCGTAGGCGGCGTAGTGGTAGATGTGCATCCCCGGGAACTGCTGCCACCGCGCGTCGAGCCAGGTCAGCAGCTCACGGGTCAGCACCTTCTCCTCGGCGGCGTCGTGCGCCCACCAGGCCAGGAACTCCTCGTCGCGGGTCCAGACGCCCGCGAGGTACTCCCGCCCCGCCCCGTCGTCCGCGAACGGGTCACCCTCGAAGTCGAGGTAGACGTCGCCGGGGTCGGGCTCGGGCAGCAGCTCCAGTCCCTCACCGGGTCGGGCCGGGAGCAGCTCGTATGACGGGACGCCGGTCTCCCGCTCGCCCACCTGGAGCCGGGCCTGGCTCCTGACCCGGTCGCGGGTCCGGCTGGTCAACACGCCGGTCAGTTCCTCGTCGGTCGCGGTAGCGAGCCCGGCGACGGTGGTGATGCCGGACGCCTCGAGCCGCTCGCGCTGGTCGCGGCGCAGCCCCGCGACCTGGACCAGGTCGTCTCGATCCACCCACTCCTGCTCGCAGACGGCCTGCCACCGGCAGCGACCGCAGTGGGAGACCTTCGTCGAGCGGGTCGGGGTGCCCGAGGCGACGAAGTCCTCCAGGCGCTCCCGGGTCCGGCGGGCGTAGGACTCGACATCGACCAGCCGCCAGGGGTGCTCGGCGCCGTCGCCGGTGACCACGACGAGCTGGGCGGGGGCGACGCCCTGGATCCGCTCCAGGTGCTGGGCGTAGGAGGCCATCTGCAGGAGTGCGGCGGTCTGCAGGTGGCGGGCCAGCTTGGTGTCGGCGACGTCGTAGGACCAGTCCCCCAGCCGGCTCGGCCGGTCCGTGCGCAGCAGGAAGTCGGCGTAGCCGACCCACCGGTCGTCCGCGAAGGCGGCCTGGTAGATCACCTGCGCCCCGGCATACATCGCCTCGACGGTGGCCGCCTCGCGCTCGGCGACGGACCCGCGGTCGGGGATCTGCACGACCTGGCGGCCCTGCTCCTGCAGCGTGGCCAGGTAGGACCGCTCGTGCGCCAGCCCCTTGGTGAAGACCAGCTGCACCGCCTCGTCGAAGCCCGCCTCCGGCGCCTCGCGCCGGCCCCGGGCCACCTCGAGGTCCAGCGTGGTCGCGTGGGCGCACGCCAGATGGGTGGTCAGGTCCGTGGCGCTGAGCCGCGGGTGGCCGTCGATCAGGTGCATGCCCACACCATGACATCCGGCGGTGACAGGACCGCACGGGGCACGCCCGGGCCGAGGCGTTACCCATTGGCGACCAGCACCCCGGCCGCCAGCGCTGGGGCGAGGTAGAGGAGCGGGAACGGGATGTGGCTGTAGGTCCCGGCGCGCACGATCGCGATCACGGCACCCGTGAAGTAGAGCACCAGGCCGGCGGCCGCGGCGACGCCGACGGCAGGAAGAACCAGGCCCACCAGCAGTCCGACGGCGCCGAGGGCCTTCGCGGTGCCCAGCCAAGGCCACCAACTCTCCGGGACCCCGTAGTCCCTGAGGTTGTCGACCACGTAGGCCTTGTGGGTGAACAGGCTGTAGGCGGAGAAGCCGACCCACGCTGCGGCGATGATCACGACGACGGTCGCGGTGGTGCTCATCGGTAGAGATCCTCTCGTCACGGGAAACGGCACGACACGTGCCGTGCCATACCACGGTAAGACAGGGTCACTGCCAGCACCACCGAAAAAAGATCAGCAACCGTGGCGACCCGGCAGGCAGCCGACCGCCGGGCCCCATATCGCAACGGCACGTGCCGTTTCGCTATGGTCCGGGACATGACAGACCGCTCCCCCGCCCGCGCGGACCGCACCGAGGTCATCCGGCAGGCGGCCCTGGACCTGGCCCTGGAGGTCGGCTTCAACCGCCTGAGCATCGAGGCCGTCGCCGCGCGCGCCGGGGTCGGCAAGCACACGATCTATCGCCGGTGGCCCTCAAAGGGCGCCCTCTTCATGGACGCGGTGCTCTCCGTGAATCCTCCCGCGCTCGAGTATCCCGACACCGGTGACGTGGAGGCCGACCTGCGCACCCAGGTGCACGCAGCCATCGACCTCGTGGGTCGACCGCCCTTCGGGCCGCTCTACCGGGCGCTGCTGGGCGAGGCGCAGCACGACCCTGCCATCGCGGCGGCCGTCAACGAGCGCTTCATCGCACCCCAGACGCAGAGGACCATCGCCCGCCTCGAGGCAGCCCGCGACCAGGGCCAGATCGCGGAAGAGTTCGACCTGGAGCTTGCCGTGGACATGTGGTCCGGGCCGCTGTACTACCGGTTCCTGATCACGCAGGAGCCGATCACGCACGAGCACGCGGACCGGGTGCTCGCGGCCCTCTTGGCCGGGATGCGGCCCCGGTCCTAGGACCTACCCCATCACGACGATCGAGCGGCCCTGGATCTGACCGGCGTCGAGCAGGTCGTAGGCCGCGGGCGCCTCCTCCAGCGGGAACCTGCGGGTCACTGCGCGGCGCACGTCGAACGCTCCCTCGGCGGCGAGTCGGACCACCTCGGGGAGGTCCTGCCGGGTGCGGGCGCCATAGGAACCGGTCACCGTCAGCCCGCGGCGCACTACCTGGGTGATCGGCAGGGCCGCGGTGGCTGCACCGGCGGCGATGCCGACGAGGACCAGTTGGCCGCCCTCGCGCAGCAGCGACAGGCCGACCTCGACGGTCTCGGGGCGTCCGAGCACCTCGAGCGCCACCTCCACGCCCGCGCCGCCGGTGGCCTCCAGCACCGCCTCGCGCGGGTCGGTCGTGCGGGAGTTGACCGTGACCGTGGCGCCCAGGCCGCGGGCTGCCTCCAGCTTGGCGTCGTCGACGTCGACCGCGATCACGGGGTCGGCGCCGAGGTGGCGGGCGAACTGCAGCACGCTCGAGCCGACCCCGCCGACGGCGACCACGGCGACCGACCTCCCGGCCAGGTCGCCGGCACGGGCCACGGCCCCGTAGGCCGTGAACGCGGCGCAGCCGAGCACGGCCGACTCCTCCAGGGGCAAGCCCTCGGGCAGGCGGGTCAGACCGGTGACCGGCACCACGGCATACTCGGCGAGGCCGGCCATGGAGTACATGGACAGCCGGGAGCCGTCCGCCCGGGCGAGCCGGGACGTGCCGTCGAAGAGGTTGCCGCGCAGCCGGTTCTGCTCGAAGAACGGCTCGCACATGTCGTCCCGGCCGACGGCGCACTGGCGGCAGGTGCCGCACGGCATGATGAACGCCCCCACGACCCGGTCGCCGACCGCGACGTCCGTCACACCCTCGCCGAGCGCTTCGACGTGGCCGGAGATCTCGTGCCCGAGCACACCCGGGGCGGGGAAGGCGACCTCGCCCTTGATGACGTGCAGGTCGGTGTGGCAGACGCCGGTCGCGGCGACCCGCACGAGCGCCTCGCCCGCCTGCGGGCTCGGGACCGGCACCTCCTCGACCGTCATCGGCGTGCCGGGACCGTTCCAGACGACTGCTCTCATGCGCCTCATCGTGGCACGGGACGTCGGGGCGGCCGACCGGGGCCGGGCCGCAAGACCACACGCCGGACGGGGGATGTGCAGAATCAGCGCCCCAGCGCCGGATCCGCACAGCCGACCCTGCAACAGAGGCGAGCAGGGTGCTGGCGGGGGTACGGTGGCGCGGTGCTGGCGGGGGTACGGTGGCGCGGTGCTGGCGGGGGTGCGGGGGCGCGGTGCTGCTGGCGGGGGACGCAGAGGCAGGCCCAACCCCCTCAGGACTTGGCTACGACGTGCTCTCGCAGGGCGGGGATGACGACCTCGCCGTACTGCCGCAGCGTCTCCTCCTTCAGGTCGTGCATGACGTAGGCCGCGAACTGGTCGACGCCGAGGTCCTTGAGCGCGGTGAGCTTCTCGATGTGGGCCTCGGCCGGCCCGAGCACGCAGAACCGGTCGACGATCTCGTCCGGGACGAAGGCGACGTGGTCGTTGTCGGTGCTGCCGTGGGTGTTGTAGTCGTAGGCGGTGCGCCCGGCGATGTAGTCGGTCAGGCTGGCCGGGACCGCCCCGGAGGTGCCGTAGCGCTCGACGATGTCGGCGATGTGGTTGCCGACCATGCCGCCGAACCACCGGCTCTGCTCGCGCTGGTGCGGCACGTCGTCGCCGATGTAGGCCGGGGCGGACACGCAGATCTTGACCGACATCGGGTCCCGGCCGGCGTTGTCGGCCGCGTCCCGGACCGCCTGGATCATCCACTTCGCGATGTCGATGTCGGCCAGCTGCAGGATGTAGCCGTCGGCGATCTGGCCGGTCACCTCCAGCGCCTTGGGGCCGTAGGCCGCGACCCACACCTCCAGGGACGACCCGTGTGACCACGGGAACTGGAGGGTGGCGCCGTGGTACTCCACCGGCCGGGAGTTGGCCAGCTCGCGGATCACGGTGACGCTGTCCCGCAGCGTCTGCAGGGTCGCCGGCGCCCCGTTGGTCACCCGCACCGCCGAGTCGCCGCGACCCAGGCCGCACACGGTGCGGTTGCCGTACATCTCGTTGAGCGTGGCGAAGACGCTGGCGGTGACCGTCCAGTCGCGGGTGGAGGGGTTGGTCACGAACGGCCCGACGACCACCTTGCGGGTGGCCGCCAGGATCGCGGAGTGGATGACGTAGGGCTCCTGCCAGAGCAGGTGGCTGTCGAAGGTCCACACGTGGCTGAACCCGTGGTGCTCGGCCAGCTGCGCCAGCTGGACGACCCGGCTCGAGGGCGGGTTGGTCTGGAAGACGACTCCGAAGTCCATGCAGGCCTCCTCAGACCAGGTACTGGCTCAGGCCGCGCTTGAGGTAGCGCCCGTGGCCGGCCGACCCGTGGTACTCCCCGCCGTCGACCAGCACCCGCCCCCGGGAGAGCACGGTGTCGACGTGACCGTCGATCTCGAAGCCCTCCCAGGCCGAGTAGTCCATGTTCATGTGGTGGGTCTTGCCCAGCCCGATCGAGGTGTGCCCCTTCGGGTCGTAGACCACGATGTCGGCGTCGGCCCCCGGCGCGATGACCCCCTTGGTGCCGTAGAGGCCGAACATCCGGGCCGGCGTCGTCGAGGTGAGCTCGACCCACCGCTCCAGGGTGATCTGCCCGGTGACCACGCCCTGGTACAACAGGTCCAGCCGGTGCTCGACCGAGCCGATGCCGTTGGGGATGGCCCGGAAGTCGCCCTTGCCCATCTCCTTCTGGTCCTTCATGCAGAACGGGCAGTGGTCGGTGGAGACCATCTGCAGGTCGTTGGTGCGCAGCCCCTGCCACATCGCGTCCTGGTGGCCCTCCTCCCGCGAGCGCAGCGGCGTGGAGCAGACCCACTTGGCCCCCTCGAAACCGGGCGCACCGAGCTGCTCCTCCAGCGACAGGTAGAGGTACTGCGGGCACGTCTCGCCGAAGACGTTGCGCCCCCGGTCGCGAGCGGCAGCGAGCTGGGCGACCGCCTGCTTGGCGCTCACGTGCACGACATACAGCGGTGCGCTGGTGACGTCGGCGAGCATGATCGCCCGGTGGGTGGCCTCCTCCTCCATCTGCCAGGCGCGGGCGATGCCGTGGTAGTAGGGGTCGGTCTTGCCCTGGTTGTAGAGCTGCTCGGCGAGCACGTCGATCGCGGGGCCGTTCTCCGCGTGCATCATCGTGAGCAACCCGAGGTCCGCGGCCTTCTGCATCGCCTGGAGGACCTGCGCGTCGTCGCTGTAGAAGACGCCGGGGTAGGCCATGAACAGCTTGTAGCTGCTGATCCCCTCGTCGAGCAGCGTCTCCATCGCCTTGAGCGAGAACTCGTCGACGCCGCCGATGATCTGGTGGAAGCCGTAGTCGATGGCGCAGTTGCCGCCGGCCTTGTCGTGCCAGGCGGCCAGCCCGTCCTCGACCCGCTCGCCGTAGCGCTGGATCGCGAAGTCGATGATGGTCGTGGTCCCGCCCCAGGCCGCGGCGCGGGTGCCGCTCTCGAAGGTGTCGGACGCCTCGGTCCCCCCGAACGGCATCTGCATGTGGGTGTGGGCATCGATCCCACCCGGTATGACGTACTTGCCGGTGGCGTCGATGACCGCGCCTGCGCTGGTGGTCAGGTCATGACCGAGCAGGGTGGAGCCCGGTGCGAGGACGGCCACGACCTTCTCGCCGTCGACGAGGACGTCGGCCTCGGTGCGGCCGGTGGACGAGACGACGGTCCCGCCGGTGATGAGGGTGGTGCTCATGGGTCAGCTCCTCGGTGGTGCGGTCGCGTGGGGTGCGGGTCGGGTGGCCTCAGGGCTGGGCGATACGGGTGTAGGAGTCCGGGCGCCGGTCGCGGTAGAACTGCCAGTCGTCGCGCATCTGCTGGACCATGTCCAGGTCCAGGTCCCGGACCAGCACCTCCTCGGTCTCGGACGAGCCGCGCTCCCCCACGAAGTTGCCGCGCGGGTCGATCACCTGGCTGGTGCCGTAGAAGGTGACCGCGTCGTCGCCGTACTCGTTGTCCTCGCGCCCGACCCGGTTGGGCTGCAGCACGAAGTAGCCGTTGGCCACGGCGGCGCAGGGGCCCTCGACCTCCCAGAGCCGGTTGCTCAGCCCGGGCTTGGTGGCGTTGGGGTTGAAGACGATGTGCGCGCCGTTCAGGCCGAGCTCGCGCCAGCCCTCGGGGAAGTGCCGGTCGTAGCAGATGTAGGTGCCGACCTTGCCGACCGCGGTCTCGAAGACCGGGTAGCCCAGGTTGCCGGGGCGGAAGTAGAACTTCTCCCAGAACTTGTCCAGGTGCGGCAGGTGGTGCTTGCGGTACTTGCCGAGGACCGTCCCGTCGGCGTCGACCACGACGGCGGTGTTGTAGTAGACGCCGGTCTGCTCCTCCTCGTAGATCGGCAGGACCATCACCACGCCGAGCTCCTTGGCCAGGCCGGCGAAGCGCTGCACGACCGGGCCGTCGGCAGGCTCGGCGAAGCGGTAGTACTTCGGGTCCTGGGTGATCCCGAAGTAGGGCCCGTAGAACAGTTCCTGGAAGCAGACCACCTGCGCCCCCTGGGCGGCGGCGTCCCGGGCGAACTGCTCGTGCTTGTCCAGCATCGAGTCCTTGTCGCCGGTCCACGTCGTCTGGGTGATTGCTGCTCTCACGATCGCCATGTCGCTCCCATCCTCGGCACACCCCCGGGCCGACCCGGGCGCCCCACGCTAGCGGCTCCCCGGCCGTCGCGTAAGGGGTTTGCTCCGGGCCCGTGTGGGGCCGGGCCCGGAGCGCGCCATCAGCGGATGCGCACCACCGGCCCGTCCAGCAGCACCTCGTCGCCGCCCAGGTCGACCACGGCCCGCAGGTCGTAGGTGCCGCGCGGCACCCCGAAGAGCAGCCCCACGTAGTGGCCGCGACCGGCCGGCAGGGTGCCGACGGTCCGCTTCACCTCGTCGTCCTGCAGCAGCTGCAGGTCGACGTCGTCGGCCACGACCGGCCGCCCGTCGGAGTCGGTCAGCTGCAGGTGGACGATCGCCACCGGCCCGACCCCGAGGACGCGCCACGTGGCGTGGACATCGTGGTGGACGACCTCCCGGGTCTCACTCACCTGGTTGCCCAGGGCGTCGGTCGCCACGACGGTCAGCTCCTGGGCGCCCTCGACGAGCGGCACGACCACCGAGAACGTCCCGTCGTCGGCGACCTCCACCTCCTCGCCCTGCACCGTGACGGTGACGGGCTCGGCATGCTCGTCGGCGACGGTGCCGCTGACCGTGACCTCGGGCTCGGTGACCACGGCGCCGTCGGCGGGCGTCCACTCCAGGACCGGCGCGGTCGTGTCGAGCACCACGGTGAGCGGCTCGCTCACGCTGGTGCCGGTCTCGTTGCCGGCCGAGGCGACGAGCACGTTCTCGCCCTCGACCAGCTCGACCGTGGCGCTGTAACTGCCGTCCTCGGCCGGCACGACCGTGGCCAGCACCTCCTCGCCGCGCAGCACCTGCACCTCGTCGGCGTCCCAGGCCAGGCCCGAGACCTCGACCGGGCTCGCGCCCACCAGGGTCTCCTCGGTCGTGAGCGTCGGCACCGGCGGCGGCACGAGCAGCAGCCACTCCAGCGAGTCGACCATGACCTGCTCGGTGCCCTCGGTCCAGCCGCGGTCCGGGCCCATGTAGTCCGAGACCGCCGCGAAGCTCAGCAGCAGGTGACCGCTGAGGTCGGTGCGCTGCTCGAACGCCACGGCCGTGCCCGTGCCCGCGCCACCGACCGTAAGGGTCGCCAGAGCATCTCCGGAGTATGCCGAGAGCCAGCTGTAGTAGCTGTCGTCGGCCAGGATGTGGGCCGGGTCCGCGACGTCGGCGAAGATCGGGTGGTCCGCCACGTCGGTCAGCCCGACCGCGCCGTCCCGGTAGCCCTGGCCACCGACGGTGACCCCGTCGCCGTGCTCCTCGAGCAGCCGGATGCCGCCCTCGGTCACGCCGTAGGTGCCGGTGAAGACCAGGTCGACCTGCGCGTCGTCCGCGGCCTGCACGAGCGCGTCGAACTCGGCAGCGCTCGGGTCGCCGCCGTTGACCACGACGGCGCCGTAGTCGTCGATCGACCCGGCGACGTCGGCCCACGAGACCTCCTCGGAGGCCACGCCCTCGGCGATGAGGAACTCGGTGAGGTCGCCGCGCACGTCGCCGATCACGCCGACCTGGATCGGCGACACCTCGACAGTCAGCGCGGCCGGTTCCTCACCGACCGTGATCTCCGCCGTGGCCACGACGTGGTTCGGCCCTTCGACGGTGACCGCGTAGTCACCGACCAGCACCGGCTCGAGGACGGCCGTGCCGTCGGCACCGGTCTCGCCGGTCCCGTCGGTCGGACCCTCGACGGTGACCTGCGCGCCGGGGACCGGCTGGCGGGTTACGTCGTCGACCACGGTGACGGTCAGGCTCGACTCGGCCAGCGGCGTGAGCTCGATGTCGTGCAGCAGGTTCTCCTCCGGCGCGACGGTGACCGTCGCGCTGTAGGGCTCGAACCCGTCCGCCGTGACCTCGAGGGTGACCTCGCCGGAGGCGACGCCGACCTCGTAGGCACCGTCCGCGTCGGTGACGTCGCGGCCGGTGGTGCCGGCCACGGTGACCTCGGCGCCCTCGACGGGCGCGCCGTTGCCGGTGACCGTGCCGTGCACCGAGCTCTGCTGGGCGACCAGGGCCCAGCCGACGCCGTTGAGGGTGACCCGCTCGGCGTCGAACGTCCAGGCGTTGACCGGTGACGCGTAGGAGCTGGCGCCGAGGCTGCCGAGCAGCAGGTGCACGGACCCGGGCGAGGCGAACCGGTAGCCCACGCCCTGGTCGAACGGCGTGCCCGTCTCCGGGTGCACCGTGTCGGCCAGGATCGTGCCGGTGTAGCCGGCGAAGGACTGGAACTGCTGGTTCGTCCCGGGGTCGCTGAGGATCGTCACCGTCTCGCCGACGTCGTAGCCGTCGAAGACCGGGTGGGCGACGTTGACCAGCAGCCCCGTCGAGTCGGGCTCGAAGTCGTTGTCGACCGACACCGGGTCGCCGGTGTACTTCGACAGCGTGCGGATGGAGCCCGAGTTGTACTGCGAGGGCAGCACCACCGGCACGTCGTGCGCGGCCGCCTGGGCCAGGAAGCCCTCGAACTCCTCCTCCGTCGGCTCCAGGCTGGCACCGTTGAGGAAGACCAGGTCGTAGGTTCCCGTGGTCACGTCCACCAGCGGCAGCTCCCGGTAGGTGAACCGGTCGATGGTGTAGCCGTTGGCCTCCAGGAACTCGCCCATCGACCCGTTGGAGATGTCCCCGACCAGGGCCAGGTGCGCGGTCGCGCCCAGCCTGGCCTCGGCCGTCGCCGGGACGCCGTCGCCCACCGTGACGTCGACGAAGTCGGTGACCAGCCCCTCGGCGCTGGCCACGACGACCCAGTCGCCCGAGGGGAGGTGCGCGAAGGTGAACGTCCCGTCGGCACCGGTCGTGACGGCATACTCCGTGCCCTCCACGACCACCGAGGCCCCGGCCACGGGGGCGCCCTCGGGAGAGAGCACGGTGCCCGTGATCGCGGCCCCCGCGGACTGCGGGAGGGTGATCTGGGAGGTGACCGACTCGCCCTCGGCGACGGTCACCGTGGTGCTGGCGTCGTCGTAGCCGAAGGTGGACGCGGTCAGCGTCCAGGTGCCGGGATCGAGGGGTATGACGTAGCTCCCGTCCCCCTCGCGCGCCGGGTAGGTGCGACCCGTCTCCGCGACGGTCACGGTGGCCTCGATCGGCGCACCGGCGGCGGTGACCACGGTGCCCCGGGTGTCCGAGCCGAGCCCGTCGGCGGTCAGCGCCCACTGCAGGGCGTTGGTCAGTGAGCGGGAGGTCTCCGGCGAGAAGTAGAACTCGGGCAGCTCCCGGGTCCCGACCGCGCCGTAGGAGGAGGCGCCGTTGGTGGAGAGCAGCACGTCGACCGACCCGACGGTGCGGCCGTCGAAGGCGATCGCGTCACCGGCGGGACCGGCCTCGCTGGCGATCGTGGCGACCGTGGTGCCGGAGTAGCCGGTGAAGGTGCCGTACATCCGGTTGTGGTCGGTCGTGGCGAAGGTGTTCGGCAGCCCCTGGGTCAGCGGGTGGTCGGCGGTGACCGTGGTGGTCACCGTGCCGTCCATGGTGCCGTCCTCCCAGGCCGCCGGGTCGCCATAGAGCTCGACCATGTCCTCGATCGCGCCGCGGTTGTAGTTGCCCGTCCACACGACCGGCAGGTCGTTGCGGTTGGCGTGGTCCAGGAAGGTCGGCAGGTTCGCCGAGGCCTGCGACGGGTCGTTGACCAGCACCATGTCGACCTCGGCCAGGGCCGCGCCGTCGGTCCAGTCCACGTCGACCGGGAGATAGCCCCAGTCGGTGAGGAAGGCGCTGAGCCGGCCCGCGTGCACCCCGGAGGTCGAGTCCGCGACGACGCCGACGGTCGCCGACTCCACGACCTCGACGTCCTCGGCGTGGTCGCCCGAGGGCATCGTGAAGGCGTGCAGGGTGCGGATGTAGCCGTCCGCCTCGATCTCCAGCTCCTGCTCGCCGGCCTCGACCCGCGGCAGGGTGAAGCTGCCGTCGGCCTCGGTGACCGTCTCGACCGGGGTGCCCACGACCCGGACCACGGCCCCGTCGAGGGGCACGCCGTCGGCGCTCGGCTCGGTGCCGAGCTCGGTGTCCCCAGGAGATCCGGGCAGCCCGGTGCCGGGCAGCGTGGTGCCGGTGACGGTGCCGGTCAGCGTCCCGACGTCGGCGACCTCCAGGACGAAGGTGAGGTCCTGCGCGGCGCCGTCGACGACGGTGATCTCCTGGGTCCGGGTGACGTAGCCGAAGGCGCTGACCTGGACCGTGTAGTCACCGTCCGGCAGGCCGATGAGGAACTGGCCGTCCTCGCCGGTGGTGGTGCCCCACGTCTGGCCCCACACGGCGACCTCGGCGTTGGGCACCGGCACCCCGTCGGGGTCGGTGACCGAGCCGCTGACCTGCGCGAGGCCGGGCGAGCCGGCGTAGCGGACCGCGTTGAGGAAGAGCTGGCGGCCCTCCGGCGCCCACTCCACGTCGGTCTCGGTGCCGGCGCTGACGAACAACCCGCTCAGCAGGACGTGCACGCTGTCCGGCGTGCGCACGTCATACGCGATGCCCGGCCCGGCCGGGGTGCCCTCCATGCCGACGGTGGCCAGGGTGACGCCCTGGTAGTCGACGAGGTAGGGCGCGTCGCTGTCGGCGTTGAGGTAGATCACCGGCTCCTCGCCGAGCCCAGCGGTGATCGGGTGGTCCGCGACGCCGGTGAGCTCCTTCGGGGCGCTGTTGAAGCCGCCGTGCCGCTCGACGTCCGCCGGGTTGCCGGTGAGGTCGGACAGCTCGTAGATCGCGGAGGTGGAGGTCGCGCTGTTGGCCGCGGGGAAGATCACGCTGACACCGGCCTCGTCGAACGCCGCCAGGTTGTCCAGCCACTGCTGGTCCGGGATCGACGCCGGGTCGTTGAGGATCACCACGTCGTATGACGCGAGGTCGCCCATCACCTCCCAGCCCAGTGAGGTGGCCGGGATCTGGGCCGCGGTGAGGAAGTCGGTCAGCCGGTCGGAGTAGTCGCCGACGACGGCCACGTTCGGCGCGCTGACCAGCGAGAAGTCCACCTCGGTGACCGTGCCGGCGGTGACGGCCACGTCCGCGACGGTGTCGGCGATGAAGCCGTCGGCGGAGGCGGTCACGGCGTAGTTGCCGACCTCCAGGTCGCTGATCAGGTAGCTGCCGTCGCTACCGGTGGTGACCGGCGCGCCGCCCTCGACGGCGACCTGGGCCCCCGCGACGGGGGCGCCCGTGACGTCGCTGACGGTGCCACCGATCGCGCCGGCGTCGGAGGCCACCAGGCCAACCGCCAGCGGCGTGGTCTCGCCGAGGGTGACGGTCACCTCGTGCTCGCTGTCCGTCATACCGGGTGCGGACACGAGGACCGTGTGGGTGCCCTCCGGCAGCAGCAGCTCACCGGTCCCGCCGGGCAGCTCCTCGTGCTCGAAGGACCCGACGACAGAGACCTCGGCGTCCAGCGGCGCGCCGTCCGGGCCGGTCACGGTGAGCGCGACGGTGCCGAACTCGGCGGCGACCGCGTGCTCGACGGCGGCCACGAAGATCGCCTCGGCCCCGGCGGTCCAGCTCTCCTCCGGCCCGACGAGCACGCTGGAGCCGTGGCTGGGCAGCAGCACCTGCACGGAGCCGGTCGAGGTGCGTTCGTAGCCGATACCCGAGCCGCGCTCGCCCTGCTCGTCGCTGCCGAGGGTGGCCAGGTTGCCGCCCTCGTAGCCGACCAGCCAGGCGTGCGAGTCGTTGCTGAGGATCTGGTAGCGGTCCTGGTCGATCGGCGCCGTGATCGGGTGCTCGACGGGGTCGGTCAGCCAGACCGGTCCGTGGCGGCCGTAGACGGACTCCAGGTGTCCCTCGCTGCCGCGCAGCTCCAGCACCTCGTCGACGCTGCCGCCGACCGCGCCCCAGCTGTCCAGGGCGATGATGCTGGTGCCGGCCGCGTCGGCGCCGGTCAGGATGGTCTCGATCGCCTCGACGTTGTCGCGGGCGTAGTCGCCGCTGACCCCGTTGAGGATCATCGCGTCGTAGCGCTCCGGGGCCAGCGCAGCCTCGGCGAAGCTCAGCTCGTCGACCGACCAGCCGTGCCCGCGCAGGATCGTGGACAGCCGGCTGCGGTAGTCGGAGACGACCGCCAGGTCGAAGCCGCCGAGGGTGACGTCCACGGTCGTCGTCTCGCCCGCGGTGACCGTCACGGCCTGCTCCGCGGTGGCGTAGCCGGGCAGCTCGGCGACCAGCACCCACTCGCCCTCGGCGACGTCGGCGAAGGTGAAGCTGCCGTCCGCACCGGTGGTGGCCGGGTCGACCGGCACGCCGGTCAGCGTGACGGTGGCCCCCTCGAGCGGCTGCCCGTCCGCGTCGGTGACGGTGCCGGCGACCGAGCCCGAGCCGACCGCGGTGAGCGTCGCGTCGACGGTCAGGTCGGCGGTGGGCGACAGGGTGATGTCCTGGGTGTGGGTGGACAGGCCGTAGGCACTGATCCGCAGCGTGTAGTCACCCACCGGGGCGCGCAGCTCGTAGGTCCCCGTGGCCGGGTCGGTCGTGGTGCTGTGGCCGGTGCCGACCAGCCGGACGCTGGCCTCGACCGGTCCCTCCGGGCCGGTCACCGTGCCGACGACCCCACCGGTGGACCGGTAGGAGGCGACGGTGCCGTCCCGCGAGACGAACAGCGCCGCGTCGTCCGCCACGGCGGTCGAGGAGAGGATCGCGGCCGGCAGCTGCTCCTCCCAGAGGAGCTCGCCGGTGGTCGCGTCGAGCGCGAAGGCGTCCCAGCTCTGCGAGCCGCCGAGCACGACGCCGCTGGTGGTGACGGCGACCGAGGAGGTGACCGCGCTGCCCACGAAGTGGGTCCACTGCCGCTCACCGGTCGTGGCGTCATACGCCGCCACCGAGCCGGCCGTGTGCGAGCCCAGGATGACCAGGTCGTCGTAGAGCACGGGGCTGCTGCCCTGGGTGTCGCCGTGGCCGCCGGTCTCCCACAGGGTCGCGCCGGTGGCCAGGTCGAGGGCGAGCAGCGAGCCGCTGGTGAAGTCCGCGTTGGTGGTGCCCAGGTAGACCTTGCCCGCGTCGACCGCCGGCATGGTGATCGCGATGGTCTCGCTGCGCTCCCACAGGAGCGCGCCGGTCGCGGCGTCGAGCGCGACGACCGTGCCATCCCCCACGCTGGAGGTCACCGCCACCCCGTCGGCGACCGTCGGGCCGAAGAAGACGCCGCCGCCGATCGCGGTGCGCCACACCCGCTCCCCCGTGGCGCCGTCGATGGCGTGCATCGAGCCGGTCGCGCCGGACCCGACGGCCACGTAGACGGTGCCGTCGGCGACGTTCGGCGACCCGTAGGTGGGGATGTCGCCGTCGAAGTCGTAGGTCCACCGCACCGAGCCGTCGGCCGCGTTCAGCGCGAGCAGGGTGCCGTTGTTGCCGGTGGTGACGTAGACGGTGGCCCCGTCGGCGGAGATCGCGGGCGTCCCGCGCTGGTCGCTGCCGGTGGGGATCGACCAGCGGGTCGCCCCCGTGGCCAGGTCGAGGGCCGTGAGGGTGCCGTTGACCGAGAGCTGGTAGACGCTCTCCCCGTCCGAGGCGGGCGAGCCGAACATGACGCTGCCGACCTTCGCGGTCCACTGCTGCTGCAGGCTGCTGGCGTTCAGGCCGGTGGCGGCCAGCCCGTGACCGGCCGCGTTGCCCTTCAGCTGGGGCCAGGTGTCGGTGCCGGGCAGGGCCAGCGGCTCCAGCTCCACGTCGCGCACCGCGTCGCCGTCGACGGTGACCTCTCCGGTCCAGGGGCTGTAGCCGGTGGCCTGCACGCGCAGCTCGTGGGTGCCGTGGGGCAGGGTCAGCGCATAGGCGCCGGTCTCGTCGGAGTATGTCGTGGTGCCGGGCTGGCCGGCCACGGAGACCGCCGCGCCGGTCACCGGGGCGCCGGCGGCGGTGATGGTGCCGGTCAGGGTGGCGGTGGTCTGCGGGGTCAGGGTGACGTCCAGCTCGACGAAGCCGCCCTGGGTCACCTCGACCGGGTGCTCCTGGGTCTGGTAGCCGTAGGCGCTGACCCGGATCGTCTGGGTGCCGGGCGGAGCGTAGAGCTCGTAGTCGCCGGTGGCGGGGTCCGCGGTCGTGGACGGGCCGTCGGCGATGCTCACGCTCGCGGCGACCGGTCCGTCGGGGCCGGTGACCTGGCCGGCGACCAGGCCGGAGTGGGCGGCGCGGGTGGTCGCGGCGTAGGAGTCGACGATGCCGTGGCCGTAGGCGTTGTTGGGGGTCTGGCCCATGAACGGCTCGGTGCGCGCAGTCTCCTCGAGGATCTCCTGGACCTCGTCCACGCTGAGCGCGGGGTTGGCCGACAGGATCAGGGCGGCGACCCCGCTGACGTGCGGCGTGGCCATCGAGGTGCCCGAGATCGTGTGGTAGTCCTGGCCCGAGTCCCGCGGCCAGGCGGAGTAGATCGCGGCGCCGGGCGCGCTGACCTGGGGCTTGACGTACTCCACGCCGTCCCAGGTGATCGGGCCGCGGCTGGAGAAGGCCGCGATCGTGTCGTTGATGTCCGTGGCGCCGACCCCGATGGAGTGCGGGTAGCCACCGGGCAGGCCGACGGTGCCACCGGCCGGGCCGTCGTTGCCGTTGGCGAACATCGGGACGATGCCCGCCGCGCGCCAGGCGGCCACCGCGTCCCAGAAGATGCGGCTGCTGCCGGGGCCGCTGCCCCACGAGTTGCTGGCGATGTCGGGGGCCTTGGCCGGGTCGCCACCCGGCGCCAGCACCCACTGCATGCCGTTGAGGATGCCGACCTCGCCGCCGCGGCCGGCGTCGGTGAGGATCTTGACGCCGATCCACTCGGCGTCCGGGGCCACGCCGATGACCTCACCGGGAGGCCCACCGGCGATCGAGCCCGTGACGTGGGTGCCGTGGCCGTTGCCGTCGCCCGGCGCCGGGTAGTTCTCACCCGTGGTGACGAACCACGCGTCGGAGTGGTCGCCGTCGCTGCCCCGGTACTGCCCCGCGAGCGCGGGGTGGCCGCCGTCGACGCCGGTGTCCAGCACGGCGACGGTGACGCCCTCGCCGCGGTGGCCGTACTCCCCCCAGGTCTGCGGGGCATTGACCTTCTCCAGGCTCCACGTGGGCAGGGCCGGCTCGCCGGCCTCCACCGGGTCGACCTGGACCTCCTGCTCGAGGCGCACGTGGGCGACGTCCTCGCGGGCCTCGAGCTCGGCCAGGGTGGCGGCGTCGATCGTCGCGCCGACGCTGTTGACGACCCAGAGGTCGACGGGGTTGCCCGGACCCCCGGCCGGCGTCTCGGAGCCGGTGGCACCTTCTGCGTCGGCACCTTCTGCGTCGGCACCGTCGATGTCAGCGCCACCCAGGTCGGCGATCAGGTCGGCGCGCTGCTGCGCACCGGTCTCGCGGAGGGTCTCCACGACCACCTGCCCACGGGCGGCGTCGGCCGCCTGGCCCGCCTCCGCGGCGGTGTCCTCGTCATAGGACCGGGCCGAGCCGCGCACGTTGCGGGAGGCCTCGAGCCCCGCGGTGTGCGCCTGCGCCGCCAGCGCCTCGAGGTCGGCGGATCCGGTCATCTCGATGATGACCGTGACCTGCTCGTTCTCGGCCAGCGCCTCGGTGACGGCCGGGTCGATCTCCGGCTCGTCGCCGGCCGCGGGGTGCCGCTCCAGTGCGGCCGCGAGGTCAGTGACGGCCGGTGACTCCTCGGCCCCTGCGTCGGTGTCCGCCTCGGCATCCGCACCGTGCGTACCCGCCTCCGCGTTCGGGCCGGTCGTGGTGACCGCGTCCGGGTCGATGTCCGCCACCGCCACGTCGAGCCCCTCGAGCACCGACGTGGACTCCCCCTCCAGCGCCACGTCGTCAGGTGTCGACCCGTCAGGGGCGACCGTGGCCCGTGCGCCGACACCCTGCCCCAGCTCCGCCGCCGCGAGGGCGGCGGCGGATGGTGGAGCCCCGAGCGCGGAGGACGGCGCCACCCCCAGCAGGCTGAGGACGAGTGCCCACCCGAGGGTGAGCGCCAGCAGACGGGACCAGGTTTCACGCAACAGCATGACAACTCCAGGGACGAGACCGGCGCGCGCCGAGCCGACGCGGCCATCGGGGACGTCTCGGAAAGTAGCCCCGCCCGCGCGCGGCTCCTAGGGAGTTGGCGAAACCTTGGGCCCCCCTTGGGTGACTTGTGATCTTTGCCCATCTTCTGTGGCCGGCTGCCCCGAAACTGCCCACGTCCTGTAGATGTCAGCCCCAAGAACCACGACCGAGCGCATCGTGTTGTGCTCCACAGGGCCACCAAGCGCATCGCGTTGCGCTCCCCAGGCCCACCGAGCGCATGGCGTTGCGCTCCCCAGGCCCACCGAGCGCATGGCGTTGCGCCCCACAGGGCCACCAAGCGCATGGCGTTGCGCTCCACAGGGCCACCAAGCGCATGGCGTTGCGCTCCACAGGGCCACCGAGCGCATGTAGCCGTCAGCGGTGTCGTGCGGCAAGCCGGTGCATGGTGATCGAGAAGACGACGGAGCCCAGCAGGACCAGGGAGCCCGCGATCACCGCGGGCACGGTCCCGACCACCATGTCGAAGATCAACGTGGCAGTGCCGGCCAGCATCAGCACGACTCCAGCCAGGACCACGCGCAGGAAGGCGTGGCCGAGCTGGACGATCTCCTTCTTCATCCGGCGCCGGAAGAGAGTGCGGTGCAGGCTCACCGGGGCCAGCCCGAGAGCAGTCGTGGTCACCCCGAGCACCACCAGGACCAGGTACACCGTCCGCTGGAAGGTGGTGAGATCCGCCATCCGGTCCTGGAACGCGGCGGCCAGGAGGAAACCTGTCATGATCTGGGTGCCCATCTGGGTCACCCGGATCTCCTGGAGCAGCTCGACCCAGTTGCGGTCGTAGCGTTCCTGCTCCGTCTCGTGCCGACCAGGCCCGCCCTCGTGCGGGTCCTCCGGCGACTCGTCACGCCGAGTCTCGTCCTGAGGCTCGCTGCGTCGTTCGTGTCGTTGCGGCTCGCCGTCCTCCGGCGGGTCGGTCAATGGGACCTCAGCTTGTCGATCAGCTCGTCCTTGGTGAGGTCGCTATACCCCTCGAGCCCGAGTTCCTTGGCGCGCTCCTGCAGCTCCTCGACGGTGCGGTCCTCGTAGTCCTCCGCCTCGCCGCCACGGCTGCCCACCTCGGACCGGCCCTCAGCTGCCGCGGCATTACTGATGCGGGCGGCCTTCTCCTTGGAGTTCCCCTCGTCGCGCAGCGACTCATACATCTCGGGGTCCTTGATCGAGTTCTCGCTCATGGTTCCTCCTGGGGTCCGTCGCCGCGCCCCGGCGACGCCTTCCACGCTACGTCCGGGTCCAGTCGGCCGCACCCGCGAGGCGCACCCTGACCACGACCACTGTCCCGGCGGACCGACCTCCGCTAGCGTGCAAGGGATTGGGCGGCACAGAGGGAGAACCGGACCGCACAGAGGGAGAGCCATGTCGGAGGCGCAGTCAGTGGAGCACGCGGAGCCTGCCCACGGCCCGAAGGTCCGCGTCCCACCACGGTGGTTCGTCACGCGCGCGTGGACGGTGCACCGCAACATCCACCGGCTGACGGGCGGGCACTTCGGGCTGTGGCGGCCCAAGCCGAGCCGCTGGGGCACCATGCGCCTGACCACCATCGGGCGCCGGACAGGGCAGGACCGCAGCGTCATCCTGGCCTACATCGAGGACGGCGCCGATCTCGTCACGATGGCCATGAACGGCTGGGGCGAGGGGCACCCCGCCTGGTGGTTGAACCTGCAGGCGCACCCGCAGGTCCTGGTCGAGACCCGCGACGGCGTGCGCGCGGTGACCTCCCGGGCAGCCTCGGGAGTGGAGCACGACAGGCTGTGGGACAGGTGGCGGGAGATCGAGAAGGACCTGGACGCCTACGCCTCGCGGCGCGCCACTCCGACGGCCCTGGTGATCCTGTCGCCGCGCACCCCCGGCTCCCGCGGCTGACCCCACCAGCCCCGGAGAGCACCACCCCACGCGCCCGGTCGCCCCCAGGAACACCACCCCACGCGCCCGGTCGGCCAACACCTAGACTTCGCCCCGTGACCAGCCTGGGCGTGCAGCTGCGCGACGAGATCGTCGTCCTGCGCGACGCCGCTCGCCTGCTCTGGCGCCACTGGCCGGTCCTGCTCGTGCTCTACCTGCTCGGTATGGCGGGGCGCGAGCTCTCGATCTACCTCGCCGTGGAGGGCAGCGCGGTCAACGTGTGGCTGGGTGCGGCGCTGCTGCCCTTCGCCCCGCTGTCCCTGATGATCGCGGTCCTCCTCATGCTCGACGCGGTCGGTCCCTCGCTGTGGCACGGACCCGCCCGCCAGGACAAGCTGACCCTCCTGGCTGGCGCGCTGGTCCCGTTCCTCGCGGTCTACTCGGCCCAGGGCCTACTGCGGACCGACCGCGAGCGGTTCCTCAACGAGGCTGTCGCCGACGAGTACCTCAACGACTCCTACCTCTTCGACGCCACCACCATCCAGAGCCGGACGATCGCCGACGTCGACCCGACCGTGATGATCGTGGTGATCCTCGTCGTGCTGCTGGTGCGACGACTGCTGGACTGGACCGGGGCGACCAAGAAGAACCTCGTCGCCCGGCTGTTCGCCGCCTGGCTCGAGGTTGCCTGGCTGACCTGGCTGGCGTCCCTGCTGCTCGCCGAGTTCGAGACGCTGCAGGCGTGGATCGAGCAGCGCGTCTTCGTCGACTGGGCGCTCAACGGCTGGGAGGCCTTCCTCGACCTGATCGGCCCGGTGGCGGTGCCCGTGTCGGCAGTGACCGGCTGGATCGGCGCGCTGCTCACCGACATGAACGCCCTCGTCGTGCTGCCCCTGGCGTGGCTCACCACCGGCGCCGTCGTCTACGGCGGCACCCTGACCAGCCGCTCCCTCGGCGTCTCGGCGCTCAGCCCCCGGCTCACCTGGTCCGCGCGCCAGTTCGCCCGCGCCCAGGAGCGGGTGGGGCTCCTGCCCCAGCCGGTGCAGGGCTGGGTGACCTCGGTCGGCAAGGCCCTGTTCGCCCGCTTCACCACGCTGATGGGCGGGCTGCGGACCCTCGCGGTGGGCGGCATCGTGCCGATGGTGCTGTTCTGCCTGGCCTTCCTGGTCTCGCGCTACGCCGAGGCGGCCACGGCCGAGGTGATCCGCTGGGTGCTCGGACCGCGCGAGGCCGGGCAGATGGTCGCCTTCGACAGCTACGTCCGGATCGCGAGCACCTCGGTGTCGCTGCTGCTGCAGGTCACGCTCGTGGCCGCCGCCGTCGACCGGCTGCTGGTCACCGCCCGCCGGCTGGCAGCAGCTGCGCCGTCAGAAACGTCGGCGGCTCCCACCACACCCTGACCGCGACCGGCTCGAAGTCCGCCGCCGCCAGCAGCTGCACGACCTTGCTGTATGCCGGGGGCCGGGTCGAGGGGTCGCGCTCGGGCTCGTCCACGAACAGCTGGGCCATGGGGTTGACGGTGTCGTGCGGCTGGCACGCGTCCCACCCGGCGTCCCAGGGCAGCAGCGTGGCGTCCCGCTCGGTCACCCGCCCGGCCGCGTCCACCAGGGCGACGTGGCAGCCGCCGAGCACCATCTCGGGGTCCGCCTCGACATCGATCTCCAGCTGCCAGAGCCGGGTCCCGCCGGGCAGCTCCCCCAGCACCTCGAGCGGGACGCCGGCGACGTCGACCGGCTGCGGGTCGGCCACCACGTTCCGCACCGCCATCCGCAGGCTCCGCTCGCGCGTGCCGCCGGCGTCCACGTAGTCGTCCGTGAAGTCGGTCATACGCCCGACCTCGGTGTCGACGCTGTCGACCATCTCGTAGGGCAGCCAGAACGTCGCAACCCGGCCCCAGCCGCTGGCCCCGACGACCACGAGCACCACCGGCAGGGCCAGCAGCCCCCAGCGGTTGCGCCGCCACCAGCCCACGCGACCCTCACCCATCGCCGCCCCCGACGACCGTCGCCCGCGTCTCGATCGTCTCCTCGGCCGCGAGGGCCTCCTCGACCTGCTCGGCCGTGAGACCGAGGTCTATGACCGCCAGCGAGTCGTGCCGTTGGTCGGTCTCGGTGGACACCAGCAGGTCGGCGCCGGCCAGGGCCTCCGGCGGCACCTCGAAGGTGAGGTCGCAGGTGACCGGCACGCCCGGCGGCGTCGCCGGGCACCCCAGCGCGGTCCTGGTCCGCCCCTCCCAGACCCGGTCGCCCTCGGCGGAGCGCACCGCGGTGTAGGTGAAGGTCTTCTTCTCGTCCGCCGGGGTCAGCCGGGCGCCGACCACCACCCAGAGCCCCGGGGTGCGGTAGCCCTCGGTGGGCGTGAAGACCGTCGTGGCCAGCGCCACGTCGAGCACCTCCACGGTGCCGGTCCGCAGCTCGACGGCCTCACCCGCTTCGCCGTCGACCTCGAACGGGCGCAGGCTGGCGGACTGGTCGGGCAGCGAGGTGGCCAGCTCCTTGCCGACGACGAGCGCCACGAGGACGAACGCCGCCTTGCCCAGGCGCCCCCACGAGCGGTTCACCGATCGTCCCCGTCGTCGGCGCCGGCCTGCCCCGTCTCCTGCGGCGCCAGCGGGACGACCACCTGCGTGACCTCCGCGGGGTCGCGCCAGTCCTGCTCGCTGCTGAAGTTGACCCGACGGTAGGTGTAGCCGGAGAGCGTGAACGTCAGCTCGTGCGGCAGCTCGTCGGCTTCGGTGCGGTAGACCAGCCCGATCTCGTAGGTCAGGTCCGGCCCGATCCGGCTCAGCCCGGTGCTGTCCTGGGCGGAATACAGCTCCGGACGGGCCTGCGTCACGTCGATCGGGGCGCCCAGGATGTTGACCGGGTCGGGCAGGTCGGTGACGGCGACCGCCTGGGTGAGCAGGGTGCCGGGGACCGTGCGGTCGTGGCGGGAGGTCACGGTGCCCCGCACCACGACATACTGCTGACCGGGGTCCAGCTCGGGGAACGAGTCGCTGGGGCGGGGCGTGAAGTAGGCCCGCTCCAGCGAGACCTCGAACGGCGGCGCCTGCACGACCTCCCCGGCCGCCGTGACCGACGTGGCCTCGGGCTCGGCGGTCCGCCAGCCCCCGAAGGGCGCGCTCACCACGAGCCCGGCCAGGGCCACGGCCAACGGCAGGCGGTATGGCGTGGCCGTCACCCAGGTGCGGGCCCGGCTGGAGGCCTCTCCCGCGACGCGCGGCAGACGGCGTGGCGGGGTGCCGTCGCCCCCCGCCGGCGGGGTGTCCGCGGGCCGCGGCGCCGCGGCCGGGGCGTCCGCCATCGCTGCGGGCTCCTCCCCTGACGTCATGGGCGGCACAATACTGCTGCGACCTGCGCAGAGCTGCGGCAGGATGGGCCCATGACGGCAGTGCAGACGGACCTCAGCGGTGCCGTCGCGCGGGCCGAGGCGGCGGTCCGCGCCAGTGACCGGGTACGCCTGGCGAAGAAGACCTCCAACCTCTTCCGCCCCCGCGACGGCGACCGGTCCGCCGGCCTGGACCTCTCGGCCTTCACCGGGGTGTTCTCCACGACCGGAGCGACCGAGGACCGGCCGGCGACGGCCACGGTCGGCGGGCTCACGACCTACGAACAGCTGGTGGACGAGCTGCTGCCGCTCGGGCAGATGCCGCTCGTCGTGCCCCAGCTCAAGACGATCACCCTCGGCGGGGCGGTCACCGGGCTGGGGATCGAGTCCACGAGCTTCCGGGACGGGCTGCCGCACGAGTCGGTCACCGAGCTGCGGGTCCTCACCGGCACGGGCGAGGCGGTCACGGCGACCGCGGACAACGAGCACGCCGACCTGTTCCGGGCCTTCCCCAACAGCTACGGCTCGCTCGGCTACGCGCTGACCCTCACCATCGAGACCGCACCCACCCGGCCGTATGTCGTGCTGCGCCACGTCCGCTTCGACCGACTCCCCGACCTGCTGGACGCGGTCGGCATGATCATGGCCACCCGCGACTGGGACGGCGAGGAGGTCGACTTCCTGGACGGCGTGGTGTTCAGCGCGACCGAGTCCTACCTGACGCTGGGGCGCTGGGCGGACGACCTCGAGGGCCACCCGGGGCCGAGCGACTACACCGGGCAGCAGATCTACTACCGCTCCATCCAGCACAAGCGGCGGGACGTGCTGACCGTCCGGGACTACCTGTGGCGCTGGGACACGGACTGGTTCTGGTGCTCGCGGGCCTTCGGCGCGCAGCACCCGGCGCTGCGCCGGGTGTGGCCGAAGCAGTGGCTGCGCAGCGACTTCTACTGGCGGATCCAGGACCTGGAGGCCCGCCGCGGCATCGTCGCCGGCCTCGACCGGCTGCGGGGCCGGCCCGCGCAGGAGCGGGTGATCCAGGACGTCGAGATCCCGCTGGACCGCACCGGCGAGTTCCTCGACTGGTTCCTGGAGAACGTGCCGATCGAGCCGGTGTGGCTGTGCCCGGTGCAGCTGCGCGACCCAGCCCCTGAGCACGTGACCGATGCCCCCGGCGAGGCGGCCGAGGCCCCCGGCACACGGCATACGGCCCCTCCGTGGCCCCTCTATCCGATGCGGCCCGGGGTGCCCTACGTCAACGTCGGCTTCTGGTCGGCGGTGCCGATCACCGACGGGCGGGTGCACGGCGACGTCAACCGGGCGATCGAGGAGAAGGTCACCGAGCTCGGCGGGCACAAGGGCCTCTACTCGGAGGCGTTCTACGACGAGGAGACCTTCGCCGCGCTCTACGGCGGCGAGATCTATGACCGGACCAAGGAGCGGTACGACCCCCACGGCCGCTTCCCCACCCTCTATGACAAGGCGGTGCGCGCACGATGACGAGCATGACGGTCGGCGAGGCCTTCGACCGGTACTTCGGGCCCGGGAGTGGGCTGCGGGTCGAGGCCTACGACGGGTCCACCGGTGGCGACCCGGACGGGCAGGTCGTGCGGTTGCGCAGCCCGGAGGCGCTGAACTACCTGCTCACCGCGCACCGGTCCGTCGGCCTGATGCGGGCCTACCTGGCCGACGAGCTGGTCATCGAGGGGATGGACGAGGGCAACCCCTACCCGGTGATGGTGAATGTCCTGACCCGGCTGCGGGCGCGCCGGCCGACGCTGCGCGAGCTGCCGGACCTGGCGCGGTTCGTCCGGGAGACCGGGCTGCACGTGCCGGAGCTGCCCCCGCAGGAGGCCCCTGCGCCATGGCGGCGTCTCGCGTACGGCCTGCGGCACGGGCGGGCCCGCGACGCCGAGGCGATCTCGCACCACTACGACGTGTCCAACCGGTTCTACGAGATGGTGCTCGGGCCGTCGATGGCCTACACCTGCGCGGTCTACCCCGACGCCGAGGCCTCGCTCGAGGAGGCCCAGTCCTACAAGTTCGACCTGGTCTGCCAGAAGCTGGGGCTGAGGCCGGGGATGCGGCTGCTGGACGTCGGGTGCGGGTGGGGCGGGATGGTGCGGCACGCCGTGAAGCACTACGGCGTGACCGCGCTCGGGGTGACGCTGTCGCGCAGCCAGGCCTCGTGGGGGCAGGAGATGCTGGAGCGGGAGGGGCTCACCGGCTCCGCGGAGATCCGGCACAGCGACTACCGCGACGTGACCGAGCGGGGTTTCGACGCGGTCTCGAGCATCGGGCTCACCGAGCACATCGGGGTGCGCAACTACCCGGCATACTTCACCTTCCTGCGGGAGCGCCTGCGGGACGAGGGACGGCTGCTCAACCACTGCATCACCCACCCCCACAACCGGAACAACGGGCTGCTCAAGGACCCGTTCACCAACCGCTACACCTTCCCGGACGGTGAGTTGGCCGGTGTCGGGCACATCATCTCGGTGATGGAGGACAACGACCTCGAGGTGCGGCATCAGGAGAACCTGCGGGAGCACTACGCGCGCACGACCGGTGCCTGGGCGGAGAACCTGTCGGCCAACTGGGAGGCGTGCGTGGCCGAGGCCGGGCTGGGGACCTCGCGGGTGTGGGGCGTCTACCTCGCCGGCTCGCGGGTCAACTTCGAGCACAACAACATCCAGTTGCACCAGGTGCTCGGCGTCCGAACCTCCGCCTCCGGTGAGTCCGGCGTCGAGCTGCGGCCCGACTGGGAGATGGAGGCCGCGGTCCGCCCCTGACTGACCGAGCGCGCCGTGTTGCGGTCCCACAGGCGACCGGGCGCGCAGTGTTGTGCCCCCACAGGCAACCGGGCGCGCGGTGTTGTGCTCCCACGGGCCACCGGGCGCGTGCGACCCGTGAAACCCGATGCGTGGCGGCCGGTGACCTGGGACGATTGGCGGGAGCGCCGCGCACGGACGCGCGGCGTCGCGACCCGCCTGGAGTGAGATGACCGTCCCTGTCGAGTCGACGTACAACGCCGACGAGGCGACCACCCTGTCTGGCTTCCTCGACTATCACCGCTCGGTCCTCCGGCGGAAGTGCGAGGACCTGTCGGCCGAGCAGCTGAGCCAGACACTGCCGCCCTCGGACATGACCCTCGGCGGGATGCTCAAGCACGTCGCCGTCGTCGAGTCGAGCTGGTTCTCCGAGGACCTCCTCGGTGGGCCGCTGATCGCGCCGTTCGACACGGTGGACTGGACGGCGGACCAGGACTGGGAGTGGCACACGGCCCACCTGGACACCCCCGCGGAGCTGCTCGCTCTCTACGACGCTTCGATCGAGGAGTCCCGACGGATCACCGCCGAAGTCCTCGCCGCCACCGGGCTCGAGACGCCGTCGGTGGCGACGACCCGCACCGGCGAGCACTACAGCCTGCGGTGGATCCTCGTTCACATGATCGAGGAGTACGCCCAGCACAACGGGCACGCCGACCTGCTCCGTGAGTCCATCGACGGCCGGACCAGGTTCTGACGCGCTCAGTCACCACTGAGAGCGACGCCCCACGCGCTCGGTCACCTCTGAGAGCGACGCCCCACGCGCTCGGTCACCTCTGAGAACGCAACCCCACGCGCTCGGTCGCCCCTGAGAGCAACGCCCCACGCGCTCGGTCGCCCCTGAGAGCGACGCCCCACGCGCTCGGTCGCTAGACGGCGGCGCTGGCGGCCTCGATGGCCTCGGGCGAGAGAACGTGGGTGATCGCCATGGAGGCCGCGCCGAGGACGCCGGCCTCGGCGCCGGCGCGGGAGGAGACGATGCGCAGCGACTCGGTCGCGAGCGGCAGAGACCGGCGGTAGACCACCTCGCGGATCCCGGCGAGCAGGTGCTCGCCGGAGTCGGCGAGGCGTCCGCCGATCACCACGACCGAGGGGTTGATGAGGTTGACCATCGTGGCGACGACCTCCCCGATGTCGCGACCGGCCTGGCGGATCTCCTGGATCGCGGCCACGTCGCCGCTGCGCACCAGGTCCACCACGTCCTGGGTCGAGGACACCTCGTGGCCGGCCGCCCGCAGCCGCGCCGCCAGGGCCGGGCCGGCGGCGACCGCCTCCAGGCAGCCCTCGTTGCCGCACCGGCAGATCACCCCCTCGCCCCGCACCACCCGCACGTGACCCAGGTCCCCCGCGGTGCCCTGGGCACCGCGCTGGAGTGCAGCGCCGCTGATGATCCCGGCGCCGATGCCGGTGGCGACCTTGATGAAGACCAGGTCCTCGACGTCGCGCAGGTGGGTCTGCTGCTCCCCCAGCGCCATGATGTTGACGTCGTTGTCGATGAGCACCGGCACCGGGTAGGTGCGCTGCACGTGCCCCGGGACGTCGTAGCGGTCCCAGCCCGGCATGATCGGCGGGTTGATGGGGCGACCGGTCGAGTGCTCGACCGGACCGGGCAGCCCGATCCCGATCGCCGCCAGGTCAGCCTCCGGACGCTTCGCCTGAACCAGCAGCTCGGCGATCGTGGTGGTCACCCAGCCGAGCACCGCATCCGGGCCGAGGGCGATGTCGAGCGCCGACCGGGTCTCGGCGAGGACCGCGCCCGAGAGGTCGCACAGCACCACGACCGCGTGCGTCGCGCCGACGTCCACCGCGGCCACGACCCGCACGGACGGGTTGAGCGCGAAGAGGGACGGCGGACGTCCGCCCGTCGAGCGGGCATCGCCGTAGGGCGCGATCAGCCCGAGCTTCATCAGCACCTCGACCCGGGCCGCCACCGTCGACCGCGCCAGCCCGGTCGTCTCGGCCAGCTGGGCACGCGTGCGGGGCCGGCCGTCCCGGAGCAGGTCGAAGATGTCACTGGTGCGCACCACCGAAGTGAACCACGGCACTTAAGAACGCTCAACACGCGACTTTCGCCGGTGACTCGACAAAAGTGTGTGAACCGTGTCATAGTCGGGCCGTGCCGTACGACACCGACGTCGCCCACCCCGGGCAACCCTCCGAGGGGGACGCCAGCGGTCCCCCGGCCGGACCGGTCCGGGACGCCTCCGCGCCGCTGCTGCGCGCGACCGGGCTGACCAAGCGCTTCTTCGGGAACGCGGTCCTCCAGGACGTCGACCTCGAGCTGCGTGCCGGGGCGGTCCACGGCCTCGTCGGCGAGAACGGCGCCGGCAAGTCGACGCTGATGAAGATCCTCGCCGGGGTCTACCAGCCCGACGGCGGCACGATCGAGATCGCCGGCGAGCGCCGCGCCTTCGGACACCCGGTCCAGGCGCAGCAGGCCGGGCTGGCCACCGTCTTCCAGGAGTTCAACCTGCTCCCGGACCGCAGCGTGGCCGAGAACATCTACCTCGGCCGCGAGCCCCGCCGCGGCGCCCTCGTCGACACCGGGCAGATGCAGCGCGACACCGCCGAGCTCCTCGAGGGTCTGGGCGTCTCCGGCCTCTCCCCCCAGACGGTCGTGCGCACCCTGTCGGTCGCCGAGCAGCAGATCGTCGAGATCGCCAAGGCGGTCAGCTACGACGCCCGCATCATCCAGATGGACGAGCCCACCGCCGCCCTGGCCGAACACGAGGTCGCGCTGCTCTACGGCATGGTGCGGCGCCTGCAGGAGCGCGGGGTCGCCGTCCTCTACGTCTCCCACCGCCTCCCCGAGCTGTTCGAGCTGTGCGAGACGATCACCGTCCTCAAGGACGGGCGCCACGTCGCCACCCGGCCCACCACCGAGCTGGACGAGGCGACCCTGGTCCGGATGATGGTCGGCCGCCCGATGTCGGCCTTCTTCCCCGACCCGGTCCCCGGCACGGAGCCCGGGCCGGAGGTGTTGACCCTCACCGGCGCCGGCAACGGGTACGTCGACGGCATCGACCTGCGCCTGCGTGCCGGTGAGATCGTCGGCCTGGCCGGGCTACAGGGCTCCGGCCGCACGGAGCTCGTCGAGGGCATCTTCGGGGCCCAGCCGTTCACCCGCGGCAGCGTGCACCTGGAGGGCCGGCCGGTCCGCATCGGCTCCCCGCGCCAGGCGATCCGGCGCGGTCTGGCCCTGGTCACCGAGGACCGCAAGGCCAAGGGCCTGGCCCTCAACCAGTCGATCCTGGACAACGCCCTGGGGGTGGTCCGCGCCGTCTTCCCCGGCCGGACCAGCACCGCCAGAGGCAGTATGCCGGGGGTCCTGTCATCGATGGCCGTCGCCGCCCGCGGGATGGACCAGGAGGTCCAGTTCCTCTCCGGCGGCAACCAGCAGAAGGTGGTCCTCGCTCGCTGGCTGAGCACCCACCCGCGGGTGATGCTCATGGACGAGCCGACCCGCGGCATCGACGTCGGGGCCAAGCACTCCATCTACGAGCTGATGCGCCAGCTGGCCGCCGACGGGGTGGCGATCCTCATGGTCTCCAGCGAGCTCCCGGAGGTCATCGGGATGTCCGACCGGATCCTGGTGATGCGGGAGGGCCGCCTGGCCGGCGAGCTGCCGGCGGGCTCCTCGGAGGAGCAGATCCTGGCCCTGGCCACCGGCGCGGACGCCGGGACCCCTCCGGGCGGTGACGCCGCGTGAGCACCGCCACCACGACCCCGACCCGCCGGAGGGCACCGGTCACCTCGACCGGCATCGTCTTCATCGTCCTGGCCCTGACCATCGTGGCCGGCGCGATCCTGACCGCGATGGCCGGGCGCAACTTCTTCAGCCCCGGCAACATCTCGGCGATCCTCACCGGCACCAGCATCCTGGGCTTCATCGCCATCGGGCAGACCCTCGTCATCCTGGCGGGCAGCCTGGACCTGTCGGTGCCCTACGTCACCAGCCTGACCAGCCTGGTCGCCGGCGTGATCATGGCCGGCCAGACCAGCAACATCGTGCTGGGCGTGGTCGTCGCGCTCGGCGTCTCGGCCCTGATCGGCCTGGCCAACGGCCTGGTGGTGACGCTGCTGGACGTCCACGGCTTCATCGCCACGCTCGGCATGGGGCTCATCCTGGCCGGCTACCTGGCCACCAACTACAAGGGATCCGCCGGCTCGGCGCCCCGCGACTTCCGGCTCATCGGCGCCACGAACATCGGCCCGGTGCCGGTCTCCACCCTGATCATGCTCGGCTGTGCCGTGCTGGTCATCCTGCTGCTGCGCCGCACCCGGATCGGCCACCACCTGTATGCCGTGGGAGGCAACCGCGAGGTCGCCCGGATGTCCGGGCTGCACACCACCACCCCGGTGGTGATGGCGCACGTGCTCTGCTCCGTGCTGGCGGGGATGGCCGGTCTGCTCCTGCTGGCCCGGCTCAGCGTCGGCAGCCCCACCATCGGCGCCCAGGGTGGCTACGACCTGATGTCGATCGCCGCCGTGGTGCTGGGCGGGACCGTCCTGGCCGGCGGCAAGGGCAACATCCTGGGCACCCTCGGCGGCGTGGCGATCTTCGCCGTGATGGACAACGTCATGGGCGTCATGGAGGTCAACCCCTTCCTCAAGGACGTCGTGCGCGGCGTGGTGATCATCGCGGCGGTCGCGGTCTACGCCCGCCGCACCGCCGGACGGCCGCCCCGGTTCGGCCGGCAGTCCCTGGGTGACGCGGCCCTGCAGGAGGCCCGATGAGCACCGGCACCACGACCGTCGACCGGGCCCCCGGTCTGCTGGCCGAGCGTCAGGGCAGCCCGCTCCAGCGGCTGGCCCGCACGCTGGGCACCCCCGGCGGCGCGGTCTTCATCCTCTGTGGCGTGCTGCTGGCCGCCGTCGTCGCGGCCAACCCCAACTTCGGCGAGCCCGGCTCGCTCATCCGCTTCATCGGCCGCACAGCACCGATCGCGATCGCCGCGATGGGTCAGTACTTCGTGATCGTCTCCGGGGAGTTCGACCTGTCGATGGGCTCGGTCGTCACCATGCAGGTGGTCATCTCGGGCAACCTCATCGGCCAGGACGAGTCCCGGATCCTGCCGGTCATGCTGCTGATGGTCGCCCTGGGCATCCTGGTCGGGCTCGTCAACGGCCTGGCCACGACGCTCCTGCGGGTGCCGAGCTTCATCGTCACGCTGGGCACGATGCTGGCACTGTCCGGGCTGGTGCTCTACCTCACCGGGGGCGCCGCGACCGGCAACCCGGTCGACAGCTTCCGGCAGATCGGCCGCGGCGGCATCCGCGACGTGCCGGTCGTCGACATCATCCCCTACCCCGCGATCATCCTCGTGGCGCTCGCCGTGGGCGCGGTGCTGCTGATGCGCCGGCCCTACGGCCGCACCCTGATCGCAGCGGGCGACAACCCCGAGGCCACCCACCTGGCCGGGGCGCCGGTGTGGTGGGTCAAGACCCGCGCCTTCATCCTCTCGTCCCTGGCTGCGACCGTCGCCGGGATCATCCTGGTCGGGTATGCCGGGGTGCACCCCTCCGTCGGCCGCGGCTACGAGTTCACCGCCATCACCGCCGTCGTCCTGGGCGGCGTGGTGCTCGGCGGCGGGCGCGGCTGGGTGCTGTCGGCCGCGGCCGGCGCCTTCGCCCTCGAGCTGCTCTTCACCCTGCTGAACTTCCTCGGCGTCGCCTCGACCTGGCGCGACACGGTCCAGGGCGTGATCATCATCCTCGCCGTGGCCGCCGCCGGGAAGGCCTGGCGCGCCGGGCTCCGACCGCGCCGCCGAGACCCGGCGACCACCGCGCAGTCTCCCGGCTCACCCGCCGGGGCGACCACCCCGCATACTCCCGGCTCACCCGCCGGGGAGACCACCGGACCCACCCCGCCCGTCCAGGGCACCACCACAGGAGAGAACTGATGCGCAGAAAGATGCTGACCGCACCACTTGCGGCCGTGGCGGCGCTCGCCATGCTGGCCGCGTGTTCCACCGACGACTCCCTCGACGACCCGGCGACCTCCGAGTCCGCGGAGGACCCGGCCGGCGAGGAGCCCGCCGAGGGCGGCGAGGACGAGGGCGAGGAGCCGGCCGAGGACGGTTCCTCGGACGACTGGTTCGACCAGGCCGTCTATGACACGCAGTACGAGCAGCGCACCGCCACCTTCGAGGGCGACCCGAACGCGCCGCACCTGCAGTACATCGACGGTCCGATGACCGACACCTCCGAGTTCGCCTCCGAGGGCGCCAAGAAGGTCTGCTTCTCCAACGCCTCGATCAGCAACCCGTGGCGGCAGACCGGCTGGATCACGATGAACGAGCAGCTCAAGGTGCTGCAGGAGTCCGGCGTCATCTCCGAGATGGAGACCCGTGACGCCCAGGACGACGACAACACCCAGATCGCCGACATCGACTACTTCATCAACGAGGGCAACTGCGACGCCTTCGTCATCAGCCCGAGCTCCACGGCGGCGCTGACCCCGGCCGTCGAGCGCGCCTGCGACACCGGCCTGCCGGTCGTCGTCTTCGACCGCGGCGTCGAGACCGACTGCGCCACGACGTTCATCCACCCGATCGGTGGCTTCGCGTGGGGCATCGACACCGCCGAGTTCCTCGTGGACAACCTGGAGGAGGGCGACAAGGTCGTCGCGCTACGCATCCTGCCCGGCGTGGACGTGCTGGAGCACCGCTGGGCTGCGGCCGAGAAGATCTTCTCCGAGAACGGCATCGAGGCGGTCGACTACTTCACCGGCGCCGACCCGACCGAGATCAAGAAGATCATCAGCGACGAGCTCGCCAAGGGCGACGTCCAGGGCGTCTGGATGGACGCCGGTGACGGTGCCGTCGCCGCGATCGAGGCCTTCGAGGACGCCGGCGTGGACTACCCGGTGATGACCGGTGAGGACGAGATGAGCTTCCTGCGCAAGTGGGAGGAGACCGGCCTGACCGGGCTGGCCCCGGTCTACTCCAACTTCCAGTGGCGCACCCCGCTGCTGGCGGTCGAGAAGATCTTCGCCGGCGAGGAGATCCCCACCGAGTGGGTGCTGCCGCAGACCCCGATCACCGAGGCGGAGCGCGCCGACTTCCTGGCCGCCAACGAGGGCATGCCGGACGGGCACTACGCCAAGTTCGGCGGCGAGGACCTGCCCGGCTACCCGCAGGTGTGGCAGGAGCGGGTCATCCCGTAACCCCCGGACCCCGCCCGGCTCCCGCGCCGGAGCGGACCACCCGGCCCCTACCCGAGGAGACGTGACACTGGTGCGCCTCAGCACACCAGTGTCACGTCCCCCGGGGACGGGCGTCCCACCAGTGCCACTGCCCCACCCCTGCCACCCACGAGAGGAGATCGGCGTGCGAGCCATCGGCGTCAACACCTGGGTCTGGACCTCGCCCCTGACCGACCACGAGCTGCCCGCGCTCCTGGACCGGATCGCGGGGATGGGCTTCGACGCGGTCGAGCTGCCGCTGGAGAACCCCGGCGACCTCACCGCGCGCACCGTCGCCGCGGCCCTGGACCGGACCGGGCTGCAGCCGTATGTCGTGGGCGCGATGGCCCCCGGCCGTGACCTGGTGGCGGCGGAGGACGCACAGGTCCGGGCCACTCAGGACTACCTGCGGCACTGCCTTGACCTGGCGGCCGGCATCGGGGCGACCTCGGTCTGCGGGCCGTTCTACGCCGCGACCGGGCGGGTCTGGCGCCTCTCCCCGGAGGAGCGCGCCGCCGCCTACGCGCAGTGGCGCGAGAACCTCGCGCCGGTGGCCGAGCACGCCACCGCCGTGGGCGTGCGGCTCGGCATCGAGCCGCTCAACCGCTACGAGACCTCCCTGGTCAACACCGTCGGCCAGGCGCTGGAAGGGCTGGCCGAACTGCTGGGCTCCGGGGTCGGCCTCGCGCTGGACACCTACCACCTGAGCATCGAGGAGCGCTCCTCCGCCGAGGCCGTGCGGCAGGCCGGGGAGCACCTCGTGCACGTGCAGGTCTGCGGCAACGACCGCGGCGCACCCGGCGGCGACCAGACCGACTGGCCGGCGCTGCTCGCGGCGCTCGACGAGGTCGGCTACACCGGACCGCTCAACATCGAGAGCTTCACCGCGGACAACGCCTCGATCGCCACCGCCGCCTCGATCTGGCGGCCCCTGGCCCCGACCCAGGACGACCTGGCCACGACCGGGCTCGCCTTCCTCCGATCCCTGACCGCATCGACCGAGGGGGACCCCGATGCCTGAGCCGACCGTCGCTCCCACCACCGAACCCGCCCCTGCTGCGGCACCGGGCGGTCCTGCGTCCCGACCGCTGGGTGTCGCCGTCATCGGCTACTCCTTCATGGGCCGCGCCCACTCCAACGCCTGGCGCAACGTCGCCGCCTTCTACCCCGACGTCGCCCCGGTCCGGATGCAGACCCTGGTCGGGCGCGACGGTGACCGGGTGCAGCAGGCCGCCGACGAGCTGGGCTGGGCGGCCACCGCCACGGACTGGCGCGAGGCGGTGACCAGCGAGGACATCGACATCGTCGACGTCTGCACGCCCGGTCACCTGCACGCCGAGGTCGCCCTGGCCGCCCTCGCCGCGGGCAAGCACGTGCTGGTGGAGAAGCCGCTGGCCAACAGCGTCGCCGAGTGCGAGGCACTGGTGGCGGCCGCCGCGGACTCCCCCGGCCGCGCCATGCTGGGCTTCAACTACCGCCGCGTCCCGGCCCTGGCGCTGGCCCGCGACCTGGTCCGCGAGGGTCGGATCGGCACCGTGCAGCAGGTCCGGCTCAGCTACCTGCAGGACTGGCTCAGCGACCCGCAGGCACCGATGACCTGGCGGCTGCGCAAGGAGACCGCCGGCTCCGGCGTGCTCGGCGACCTCGGCTCGCACGCCGTCGACCAGCTGCACTTCCTGCTCGGCGAGCACGTCACCGAGGTGAGCGGCGCCCTGAAGACCTTCGTCGCGGAGCGCCCCGGCCCGGACGGGACCGAGGCGGTCACGGTCGACGACGCGGCCTGGGCCACCCTGCATACTGCCTCGGGGGTGGTCGCCAGCCTCGAGGTGAGCCGTGTGGCCACCGGGCGCAAGAACGCCCTGCAGATCGAGCTCTACGGCACGACCGGGTCGCTGCGCTTCGACCTGGAGTCGCTCAACGAGCTGGTCCTCACGCAGACCGGAGATGCCCGCACCGACGGCGCCAGCACGATCCTGGTGACCGAGCCGGAGCACCCCTACCTCGACGCCTGGTGGCCAGCCGGTCACGTCCTCGGCTGGGACCACACGTTCACCTCCCAGGCGGCCGACTTCCTGCGGGCCATCGCGACGGGCGAGGCGGTGCACGCGAGCTTCGAGGACGGGCTGGCGGTGCAGCGGGTGCTGGAGGCGATCGAGACCAGCCACGCGCGCGGCGGCACCTTCACCGACACCGGCAACTGACGCCCACCTGGCACCCTGGAACGACACCCAGCCACACGACATACAGACCTGACACGAGGCAAGGAGAGACCATGGCACGCCGCTTCACCCTCTTCACCGGCCAGTGGGCCGACCTGACGCTCGAGGAGGTGGCCGAACTCGCTGCCGGGTGGGGCTACGACGGCCTCGAGATCGCGGTCTCCGGCGAGCACCTGGACGCCTGGCGCTGGGACGACGAGGAGTATGTCGAGGGGCGGCTGGAGATCCTGCGACGCCACGGGCTGGGGTGCTGGGCGATCTCCAACCACCTCAAGGGGCAGGCGGTCTGCGACGACCCGATCGACGAGCGGCACCAGGCGATCGTCGGCTCGCGGGTGTGGGGCGACGGTGACCCCGAGGGGGTGCGGCAGCGCGCCGCCGAGGAGCTGAAGCTGACCGCGCGGCTGGCGCAGCGGATGGGCGTGGACACCGTCGTGGGGTTCACCGGCTCCTCGATCTGGCAGTACGTCGCGATGTTCCCGCCGGTCCCGGCCGAGCGGATCGAGGCCGGCTACCAGGACTTCGCCGACCGCTGGAACCCGATCCTCGACGTCTTCGACGAGTGCGGCGTGCGCTTCGCCCACGAGGTGCACCCCAGCGAGATCGCCTACGACTACTGGTCGACCGTGCGCACCCTGGAGGCGATCGGGCACCGCGAGGCCTTCGGCCTGAACTGGGACCCGAGCCACATGCTGTGGCAGGACATCGACGTGGTCGGCTTCATCACCGACTTCGCCGACCGGATCTACCACGTGGACTGCAAGGACACCCGGATGCGGATCGGCAACGGCCGCAACGGGCGCCTCGGTTCGCACCTGCCGTGGGGCGACCCGCGCCGCGGCTGGGACTTCGTCTCCACCGGGCGGGGCGACGTCCCCTGGGAGGACTGCTTCCGGGCGCTGGCCGCCGCCGGCTACGACGGCCCGATCTCGGTCGAGTGGGAGGACGCCGGCATGGACCGGCTCGAGGGCGCGCCCGAGGCGCTGCAGTTCCTCAAGCGGTTTGACTACTCCCCCGCGGCCGCGTCGTTCGACTCGGTCTTCAACCAGGAGTAGTCCGCCTGCGGCGCACGCGGCTCCTCACGACCAGACGGCCCCGACGACCGTCGCCGACACGAACAACCCGATGCCGTATGCCGTGTGGCTGGCGAGGTTGCGCAGCCTCGCCGCCCCGGGACGCGGCGTCCGCGAGGCGGCGACGCCAAGCCCCATGCCGGGCTGCATGACGAACCAGGGCGCGACGATCGTGACCCACCCGACGAGCAGCGCCGGCCAGAGGGTCGGCGCGTGCGCCCACCCGATCCCCTCGACGACCAGCAGCAGGAGCGCGAAGGTGATCCCGATCGCGTAGTGCGCGGCCCAGCCGAGGGTGCGTTCGCCCCTGATCGGCCGGGCCGCGGAGATGCTCGTGTGGTGCAGCCGGCCGCGGCTGGCGTGGCCGATCCAGCGACCCAGCAGGGCGTAGTCCAGGCCGGTGATCCCGAGGGCTCGACGAGCCACCCAGCCCCACAGGTCCATGGCCGCGGCGCCGCCCAACCCGATGAGCGCGCCACGTGCCAGGACCTCGACGGTGTCGGTCACCGCGGCTCAACCTGACTCAGGCGACCCCGTCCGGACGAACGCCATGGCACCGCAGGCGCCACGACATACTGCCTCCACACGTAGTCCCACGGCGTGACGGCGATGATGATCACGCCCACCGAGATGCTGGACAGCAGGCTGCCCATCTGACCGTCCACGTCGTCCGCGAGCAGGTGCGGCAGTCCGACGGCGGCGAGCCAGATCACCTTCCAGAGCGACTCGAGGACGAGCAGTGGCAGGATCCTGATCGGTTGCCGCAGGCCGAGGATCGCGAGCAGCCCCATCGCCGTCAGCAGCACGGCCACCACGCCCTCGAGGGCGGGCAGGGACCCGACGCCGCCGTCCCGGAAGAACAGCGGCCACTTGACCAGAGCCAGGCCGACGGCCATCACGAGGAAGCCAACCCGCATGAGGTTCACCCGGAAGGTCGACAGCGGCGCGGCGACGAGGGCTGTGGACGGTGCGGAGACGCGCAGGGTGGTCATGACGACGCCCCAGCGTTTACCGCGTGCCGGCCGGGCCACGGGCTGCCCGGCACCGCCGGGACCGTGTCGAGCCGAGCGACTGCCTCAGGCCGGAAGCCCTTGACCACCAGGTAGACGCCGAGCGAGAACTCCCAGGTCGCGATCGGAAGGACCATGACCAGTGCCAGGAGCTCGGCCAGCTCTCCGGAGAACCCGAGCAGACTGGCGGTGTTGTAGGTCAACAGCGTGCCGGCGCCGATGAACCCGAGCACGGGCAGGACGCGCGGGACCAGCCGCGACCGGAACAGCAGCGTGCCGAGGAGGAGCGCGTTGAGGGTCGGGATGAAGCCCTGGCTGACCAAGAAGATCTTGTCGTAGAAGGTCACGAGGGTCTCCCCCATCAGCGCCGCCTCCGCACCCGCCCCGCCCTGCCGCAGGGTCATCAGCGTCCAGAGGCTGGCGACGCCCACGAAGATGAGTGTCCCCTCGAGGATGCGGGCTCCGATGAAGCCCATCGCGAGGGTCTCGTTCTGCCGCCGCACGACCGGATAGAGCGCCACGGCCGTGCCGATGCAGGTGATCCCGACGACCAGCTCGAGGGCACCCCCGATGAGGACGCCGCTGTCGGAGCCGGCGCCGGTGAGGAAGCCGGGGTCCTTCACCGGCCCGTAGAGCGCGAGGGTCGGGATGGACACGAAGGTGAGGATGTACATGACGCCGGCCCACAGGGCCGCCTTCCTCATCCGGTCCGGCGGGGCCGCCGTCGGGGCCGTCGTGGTGGGGGTCGTGGTGGTGATCATGGCTGGGTTCCTTCCGTGCCGGACTGCTGGGGTGGGGGTGGGACGACGGCGACCGACAGGAGCGGGATGCCGAGGTCCCGGAGCCTGCCCAGGAGCCCGTGCAGGGCCGCCTGGTCGGCGACGCGACCGCGCAGGCAGGTGACGCCGTCGGCCTCGAGCTCGACGGTCAGCCCGTCGAACCAGGAGGTCCACCGTTCGTCGAGGTGCCCCTGGACCCGGATCTCGACCTGATCCGGTCCGTGCGCGGTGCTCATGGCGGCACGCTAGGAGCGGACCTGGTGACCGGTCGTCACCTCATCTGGTGACCCGGGTGGTGATTCAGCGACCGCGCGTCAGCAGCCCGAGCTGGTGCGCACGGCTGATGGCGGCACGCCGGTTGTTCACGCCGAGCTTGGTGTAGATGTGCTTGGTGTGCGTCCGCACGGTGTTGAGCGAGACGAACAGCTCACGCGCGATCGCGGGTCCGCCGAGGTCGGAGCCGAGGAGCCGGAGCACGTCGAGCTCGCGCTCGCTCAGCGGGTCCGGCAGGGCGTCCGGTGCCGCACTCCTCACCCCGGAGGGCCGTATGCCGTGAGCTCGCCTCTGGACGAGCCGCGCCACGAGTCCCCGGTTGGGTCGGCGCCGGGCGAGGGCCTCCAGCAGGTCGCCGAGGTCGGGGTCGAGGAGGTACCGGACCCAGCCGTCGGGCTCGGCCAGGTCGACGGCGTGCTCGAGCGCGTCCAGCGCCCGCTCGTCGGCACCCACCGCGTGGTGCCCGAGCGCGCGCAGCGCCTCGATCTCGATGACCGAGCACCCACGGCCGCCCGCCTGCGCCGCCTCGAGGAGCCGGTCCAGCAGCGCGACGACCTCCGCGAGCACCCCTTGCCGTCCGCCCGCGCGGTGCTCGGCCAGCAGAACCCGGGCCAGCGTGACGTGCTCGTACTCACGCAGGTAGGTCAGGTCGTCCCCGACCCCCAGCCCGTGCTCCCGTGCCCAGGCCCGTGCGCCGCCGACGTCACCGGAGGCGGCGAGCACCCGGGCGCGGGTGGCGTGGACCGGATGCACGGGCGGGGAGAGGTCCCCGACGTAGACCCGTTCCGCGTCGTCGAGCAGCTCGATCGCCGCCGACCAATCGCCTTCGGCCGCCCGGAGTCGCGCCATCGCCACGCGCCACCGGTAGGGCTGCTGCGGCAGTCCCGCGGACTCACCGAGGTCGTCCGCCTCGCGCAGGAGCTCCGCAGCCGCGGTCAGGTCGTCGCGGTGCCAGGCGGTCCGGCTCAGGGCGACGAGCATGTCCGCCGTGCCGCGCAGCACCTCACCGTCGCGTCCCTGGCGCCGCGCGAGGTCCAGGGCCCGGCGCAGGGTCCGGTCGGCGTCGCCCAGCCGACCGAGGGCGAGCTCCAGGTCGGCGATAGTGAGCGAGCAGCCCAGCACGTCCGCGACGTAGCCGGCGCGCTCCAGTCCCGCCGCGCACACGACATACGACTCGTGGGCCCTCACGAGGTCTCCGGTGGCCCAGGAGGCCAGGCCCGCAAGCCCGGAGGCGGCGGCCACGGACAGGTCGTCGCCGGCGGGCGCCAAGCCCCGGGACCGGTGCGCGTGGTGGATCGCAGCGGCCGGGTCGCCCGCGGTGAGCGCCAGCGCAGCGCGGTACATCTCGACCCGGGCCGGCACGGAGGCCAGCTCCTCCGGCTGGGCCACGATCAGGTCCGACGGCGGCCGGGTGAGCAGCTCCTCGACCGCCTTCAACCGCTCCTCGACTCGGACAAGGTCGTTGCTGGCCACCAGGCCACCGATCAGCCCGACCGCCAGCACGGGACGCTCGCGCACCACCTCGGCGGGCAGCTCGTCGACCCACCGTCGTATGACGTCCTCCCGCCGTTCGCGTCGCAGGTCCGGGATCGCCCGCTCGGCCAGGTCGGCGGCCGTGGTCGGGTCGCCGGCGGCGAGCGCGTGCCGCACCGCCTCCTCGACGGGGCCCTCCTGCGCGAACCAGCGGCTGGCCCGTTGGTGCAGGTCCGCGACGTCGTCGGGCCGTTCCTGGTGCAGGTGGGCGCGCAGCACCTCGGCGAACAGGTGGTGGTAGCGGAACCACCGGCGGTGCTCGTCCAGAGGGACCACGAAGAGGTTGTCGCGCTCCAGGCGGTCGAGCATGGCGCGCGCCCCGCCCGGGTCGTCGGTCAGTGCGGCGCACAGCGGCGCGGTCAGCCGCTCGAGGACCGAGGTGTCGAGCAGGAAGCGCCGCACGTCCTCGGGCTGCCGGCGCAGCACCTCCTCGACGAGGTAGTCGACGACGAACCGATCGTCCCCGGTGAACCGGTCAATGAACCGTGCGGCGTCGGGCCGGTCCCGCAGCGACAGCACGGCGAGCTGGAGCGCCGCGACCCAGCCCTCCGTGCGGGACCCGAGTGCCGCGACCGCATCCGCCGGCAGCGCGAGGTCGTGGAGGTCGTTGAGGTAGGTCGACACCTCGTCGGCGTCGAAGCGGAGGTCAGCCGCCCGGATCTCGACCAGTTCGCCGCGGGCGCGCAGCCGGGCCAGCGGCAGTGCGGGGTCGGACCGCGTGCTCAGGACGAGGTGCAGCTGCGGTGGCAGGTGGTCGGCGAGGAAGGCCATCGCCCCGGCAACGTCCGGGCCGTCCGCGAGGTGGTAGTCGTCAAGGACCAGGGTGAGGTCCCCGTCATACACGCTCAGCTCGTTCACGACGCCGGTGAGGACGCTGTCGACGGGTGCCTGCCCGGACCCCCAGAGCACCCGGGCGGAACTCGCCGCCCCGGGCACGGCCCTGTCGATGGCGGTGAGGACGTAGGGCAGGAACGAGGTCAGCCGGCGGTCCCCTCCGTCGAGGGAGACCCACGCGACCGGTCCGTCGACCGTCCGCAGCCAGGTCTCGACCAGGGTGGTCTTGCCGAAGCCGGCCGGGGCCGAGACCACGGTGACCAGGGCCTGGGCCGCGCGCGCGAGCAGGCCCACCAGCCGCGTCCGTGGCACGGTGTCGCGGCGCGTGCGTGGACGGAGCAGCTTGGTCTCCAGCAGCGCGTCAGCCATCCGTGCGCCCTCTGCCCGTCCGCGTCATGTGCCCGTCTGAGTCATGTGCCCGTCGCCGTCTCACGTCTATGGTCGGCACCATCATGTCGCGCGGCGCTGCGGCGAACCAGGGGTGAGTGCCAAGATGGGGCATGGCCTCGGACACGCGGATGGTGGCGCTGGGCTTCGGCAAGTTCGCCCGCGCGGACCGCATCTACGCGCTGGAGCGGATCACCGGGGACGAGCGCGGTGACGGCCACCGCACGCGCGTCTGGATCGAGGGGGTCGCCGAGCCGTTGATCGCCTCCCGAACCGAGACGACGATCCTGCGCGACATGGGTCAGGACGCCGCCATCGCCGGGCCGGAGCTCGATGAGGCCCTGGACCTGGCCGAGCGGTTGGCCGCCGCGGCCGACGCCGGACGGGTGGACCTCAGCGACCTCGGGCGCCGCGCCCGCCGGATCCTGGCCTCGACGACCCGTTCGACGTAGGCGGTGACAGTCCGCCGATGAGTTCCCATGCCCAGTGCGGTCCATACAGGGCATGAGCCAGTACCTGCTGTCCGTTCCGCACGACTCCGACGAGGAGCCGACCATGGAGACCATGGACCCGGCCGAGCTCGAGGCGGCCATGGCTGCCACCGGGGCGATCATCGAGGAGCTGACCTCCACCGATGCCTTCGTCTTCGCCGGCGGGCTGATGCCGCCCTCGAGCGCGGTCACCGTCGACAACACCGGTGAGTCGCTGACGACGACCCAGGGCCCCTTCGTCGAGGCACCCGAGTACCTCGGTGGCTTCTGGGTGATCGACGTGGCCGACGAGCAGACCGCCGTGGACTGGGCCGCTCGCGCCTCGAAGGCCCTCGGTGGCCGGATCGAGGTCCGCGCCTTCCAGGTGCCGCCCGACGACTGAGTCCCTCAGTGCGTTCGGTGATGTACGTGCACCGCGGCTCCGTGGCCGGCGCTGGCCAGCTTGTTGTCACAGGTGTGCAGCGGTGCACCCAGGGCCTCCGCGAGAGCTAGGTAGCCCGCGTCGTACGTCGTGTAACGATGCCGCAGGTCCCAGATGCGTTCAGCCAGTGGTGCGGTGTCGTGGCGATGGATCAGCAGGTCGAAGTGATCGGTGCGGGCCGACTCCGCGCGGTCCGTCCGGAGTTTCCCTCCGAGTTCTAGCCCTCGGAGGACCGAGAGCACCTCCAGGTCGAGGATGTGCGGGGCCGCCACATCGCCCGTCAACGCCTCCAGCAGCTCGTCGTCGACCTCGCGCCCGATGAGTGCCTCGATCATGGCGGAGGCGTCGATGACGATCACCGTCGGGCGTCAGCGAGAGCGTCGAGGATCTCCGTGGTGCTCGGACCGTCTGCACGGTCCCGCGTCCGCAGACGCGCCACGATCTCGGCATTCGTGGGACGCGAGGCGACGCGCGCCAGCTCGGCGACGACATAGGCCGACAAGGACTTCCCCTCGGCCGCCGCGCGCTCCTTCAGGACCTGCGCCACCTCAGGGGGCACATCTCGCACGTAGAGGGTCGTCGTCATGCCACCCATGCTAGCACTCTGCTAGCAGACCACGTGTCGAGGGCGCCGCCAGGCGGTTGCTCGATGAGTTGACGGTGCCGTCACGGCCCTCGTCACGGCCGCCCGATGCCCAGGTGCCGGGCGACCTGCTCACCGCCCACCTCCCGGATCCACGCCGGGTCACCGACCACGATGAGCCGGTCCGTGGCCCGTGACATCCCGACATACAGCCGTTCGCGCGCCCGCTCGGTGTCGGCGGAGTTGATGCAGAGCACGACGCCGCGACGCTCCATGCCCTTGCAGCCGAGGACCGTGCCGTAGAAGACGTCCTCCTCGTCCCAGAAGCTCTCCCAGTAGCCCTCGTCGCCGCGCGTCTCCTGCAGGTCCCGCTGCACGGGATGCCGCGACTTCGTCGTGATGAGGGCGATGTGGTGCGGCGCCCAGCCCTCGTCGAGCAGGGCCTCTACCTGGTCGTCGGCCAGGTCGCGGGCGTTCGCCGGGGACGCCGGGACGAAGGTGACCTCGGGGCCCTCCCCACCCAGTGGCCTCATGCGCGAGGGGGCGAGCGGCCCGAAGGACTCCGCGATCTGCTTGGTGTTGCGCAGGTTGTGGTCGAGCACAAGCGGCACGAGCTCGATCGGCGGACGGCCGAAACGCGGGAAGAGCTTCTGGTTCTCGTCGGAGTAGATGTAGAGGCCACCCTCGTCGGGGTCCCGCAGGGCCGCCAGCAACGGCGCCCACCACGACTCCGCGAAGTCCTGGGCCTCGTCGACCACGATCGCGTCGAACTTCTCCTTCTCGGGCAGCTGCTGCGCTAGGTCGAGCATCAGCGCGGGCAGCTCGGTCTCCCAGAAGGGACTGTCGTCGCGGTCCCCGTCGGGGGCGCCCCAGGTCATCCCGAGCCCGTGGAAGGTGCCGACGAACGCGGGCCGACTCCGCCGTGGCGCCTGCGCGACCTGTCGCTCGAGCAATCCTGCCAAACCGATGGAGTAGCACAGCAGCGCCACGCGCTGCGCGGGACGCCCCTCGGTGCCGCTGCCCCGAGCCAGTTGCTTGGCCTGGGTCAGTGCCAGCACGGTCTTGCCACTGCCGGCGCCGCCGCGCACCTCGACGCGGCGCAGCAGACGGGTCACCTTCAGCAGTGTCGCCTGCTCATGGGTCAACCGGTCGGTGGCCATTGCCTCGCGCTCATCCGCACCGGCGATCACGCTCGGTGAGACCGGGGTGCGGCTGCGCCAGATCTCCAGGATCTTGTCGACGTCATCGACCGACGGCTCCCTGCGGTTGGTGTCCTGCCGCGTCGCCGAGTGCCGCAGTCGGCCGACCAGATGGGCCATGTCGTCCTGGTCGTGGACCATCCACCGCGGCAGGTCGGGGAGCGCGAAGTCCGACGGCAGGCGGGTGAACGGGAGCACGACGGCGTGCGCCCAGCGCACCTTCGGCCGTCCCCACGCCGGGTTGTCCTCGACGTAGCTCCGCAACTGGTACTTGCCCCGCATAGCCTGCTCCACCGGGTCGACGGGGACGTTCCCGCCCTCCTTACGGAGCCACCACCGACCGTCCTGGTCGACCCAGACCCCGCTGCCCTTGACCTCGACGACGATGACACCGGCGTCCGGCAGCAGCACCGCGAGGTCGATCTCGTGGTCGCCCTCGTAGTTCGTCAGCCGCACGTTGGCGAGCAGCACGGCGTCATCGTCCAGCTCGTCGCGGAGCCGGCGCCACACGTGCTCCTCGGACAAGGTCACGAAGGCCGGTTCCTCCGGGTAACAGCGTGCTGGCACGGCGACTCCTTCGTCGGGTGCCCTATACCTACCAGAGCTCACCGACGACGCCCGGGCGCCCCCGGTCGTCCGGACCGCGCGTCAGGCCTCCTGCTCGGACCGCGCCCTGAGCCCGTCTGCCTCGGTGGCCAGGTAGCGGTCCGTGAGCCCGCGAAAGAACGGTCCCATCAACGTCCCGAGCCAGCCGGCCTGCGCGACCGACAGCCGCACCCTCGCCTCGCCACCGGGCAGCGGATCGATCGCGTGGCGTCCCGTGGTGCGCACGCCCGGCCCGCTGGCCACCCAGGTGAAGGAGCGGCCCGGCTCGAGCTCGGTGACAACATACTCGTTCTCGGGGAGGCGGGGCTGGTGGATGACCGCGCGGCTTCCCAGGCGGAGAGGGCCCTGGTCGAGGAGCCGCACGGACGTCACCGTCGGCGTCCACTCGGGCCAGCTCTCCACGTCGCTCAGGACCGCCCACACCCGCTGGGGCGGGGCGGCGATGTCGACCGTGATGCTCTGCTCCATCTCCTCATTGTGCCGCCAGCAGGCCGCCAGCGTGGCCACGGAGGAGCTTGGTCACGCGTCCACGTGGAGCTGGACAGACCTCAGACCGCGCACCTCAGCCAACGCCTCGGCCTCCTCCAGGAGAGCCCGGGCGGCTTTGCCCGGGGCCGCCAGCGGCCTGACGTCGACCGCCAGCGCGGTCCCCCGCTTGCGCGCCCGCCACGTGCCCGAGACGGTGCCGTCGACGAGGACGACACCGGGACCGCTGACCGGGCGCCAGACCAACGACCGCACAGCCTTGTCGGGCACCAGAGTCGCCCGGTCCCGCTGCTGCAGGTAGGGGTCGTGGGGCGGCAGGAGCCGGACCCCGGTGGCCTGCGGTGGCGCGGCCAGCACGGGCTCGTCGACGGCGAGCAGGAAGGCCGACCGGCCATCCATCTCCACCTCCACCAGTTCGTCCTCCACCGATCCGAACGCGTCACGAGCGTCGGCGCGTGACCGTTGCGTCCACTCGGCGAACAGGGCCGGTGTGGCCGGACCGTAGGCGTGCAGGTAGCGCCGCGCGAGCTCGGCCCGGGCCTCGCCGGGCTTGATGGAGGGCGCCGACCGGCCGAGCCAGCGCTCGGTGCGCGTCAGCCCGCTGTCATCCTCGCCCACGGCCAGCACCACCCCGGCCGACATGGCCGCGGCACGGAAGAGGCCCTCCGGCACGTGGTCCGCATCGCAGGTCCGACACCAGAACGCGAACCCGGGGACGGCGGCGGTCACAGCGGTGCTCAGGGCACCCTTGGACAGCACCCCGTCGCCGAGCGCCCGAGCCATCGCGGCCCCCACGCGCTCCAGCGCCTCACCGGGCGCCGCGTCCCATCGGTCGACCTCACCCGCCTGTCCCTGGAGGAACACACGGAACGACTCCTCGTCCGCGGGGAGTGCCCCGGTCGTGAAGACTTCGATGTCGGAGACCGGGACGGCATTCGGCGCGCCGCGCACGCTCCACAGCACGACCAGCTCCCGGTCGCTGAAGGCACGGTCGAGGTCCCCGGCTGAGAGGTGAACCCGCGCGCGCAGGGCGACCCGGGCTGATCCGGCCGGGGTGTCCTGGACACCGCAGGTGCCGGCTGCCGTCCACAGTCCACCGTCGGGCAGTCGAGCATCCAGGTGCTGGGAGTGCAACCGGTAGGCCAGCACCTGCTCGCGCTCGACCGTGAGCACCCTTCGAGTTTAGGCCCGGTTCGCCTGGCTCGGCGTTCAGTAGCCCTGCCACTCCGGCTTGTGCTCGTGCGCGAACCGGTAGTACCCCGCGTGCTCGAGCCGCATGGCCGCGGACTCGTCCACCACGACCGTCACGTGCGGGTGCAGCTGCAGCACCGACGCCGGGCAGGACGCGCTGACCGGTCCCTCGACCGCGGCCGCCAGCGCCCGAGCCTTCCCCGCGCCGGTGGCCACGAGCACCAGGTGCCTCGCCTCGGAGATCGTCCCGAGCCCCTGGGTCAGCACGTGGTGCGGCACGGTCTCGCTGTCGAAGAACCTGCTGTTGTCCGCGAGGGTCTGCTCGGTCAGCGTCTTCACGCGCGTCCGCGAGGAGAGCGACGAGCCGGGCTCGTTGAAGCCCACATGCCCGTCGGTGCCCAACCCGAGCAGCTGCACGTCGATCCCTCCGGCTTCCCGGATCTTCTCCTCGTATGCCGTGGCCTCCGCGCGCAGGTCCGCGGCGGTCCCGTCCGGGCCGGCCACAGCGAGCCCCACCCGGTCGGCCAGCATCCACCGGATCGTCCGGCGGTAGGACTGCGGGTGGTCGGCGGTGATCCCGACGTACTCGTCGAGCAGGAACGCCCGGCACGCCCCGAAGTCCAGCCTCTCCTCACCGTGGCGCCGCACGAGCTCCTCGTACGCCGGCTCGGGCGAGGAGCCGGTAGCCAGGCCCAGCGTGGCACCGGCCCGCACGTAGTCCTCCAGGACGTCCGCCACGAGGAGCCCGGCCTCGCGCGGCGTCGCGGTGATGACGACCTCCACGCCCTACTCCCCCGCGGGCAGCAGCGCCGCGCCGACGGACCCGGCCGGGTAGCCCTCCGGCAGCCACCGCACCCGCTCGTGCACCGCCAGGTGCTGCTCGAAGCCGGAGTCGGCGGCGTGGCTGCGCAGCTCGGCCAGCAGCGCCCCCTGCAGCGCGGGGGTCGAGGTGACGACCCCACCGGCGAGGACGACCTGCGCCACATCGGTCGCCTGCACGAGGATCCGCACCGCCTGCGCCAGGCCGGCCACCAGGTCGTCGCGCACCGCCCGCGCGTTCTCGTCGCCCGCCGCCGCGGCCGCCATCAGCTCCACCGCGGACCCCGCCCAACGCCGCGCGAGCCCGCCACCCGAGGCGTACAGCTCCAGGCACCCCCGCTTCCCGCACGGACACAGGGGGCCGTCGCGGTCCGTGACCAGGTGGCCGATCTCCCCGGCCAGCCCCCGCGAACCCCGCCGCAGCGACCCGTCCAGCACCAGCCCGGCGGCCAGACCGGTCCCGACGTTGAGCAGTGCCAGGTCCACGTCCGGACCGGCGCCCTCGGTCGCCCGCAGCCACTGCGCCGCACCCCAGGCCGCCGCCTTCACGTCGTTCTCGACCCGCACCGGGACCGCCGTCAGCACGGCGGCCTCCCCCGCCAGGTCGAGCGGGCGCCCGTCGAGCCCGAGGTTCACCGCGTGGGCGACCCGCCCGTCACTGACGATGCCGGGCACCCCGATGCCCAGGCCGGTGACCGGCGTCGCCTCCCCGAGGTGGTCCAGGAGCTGCCCGTATGCCGTGCGCAGGCCCGCCCTGATGCCCTCCGGTCCGCGGACGGTCGGCACCGCGTGCTGGGCGAGGACCCGGTGGCCGCCGTCGGCGGTCTCCTCGACGGCTGCCGCGTCGATGCGGGTGCCGCCGATGTCGATGCCGATCCGGACGCTCACGACCGCGTCCTGCTCGCGAGGGCCAGGGCCGCGGCGAGCGCCTCGGTCGAGGCCGCCGAGGAGCCGTAGGTGCAGACCACCCGGTCCAGCGCGTCGAGCCAGGGGTCGGGCCAGCCCAGCTCGACCAGCCAGGCCTGGCTGTTGCCGCTGACGACCTCGCGGACCCACTGCCAGACCCGCTCGTCACGGGTGGCGCCGCGCACCACGATGAGGGTCGCCCCGGTCGGCGCGGGGGTGGCGGCCAGGTCGTCCGGGCCCAGGCGGACGCTGGAGCGCAGGTCCGCGAGCAGGCCGCACGGCAGTCCCCAGGTGGTCTCCCCGATGGCCGGGTTGCTCGTGGTGTCCAGGTGCAGGACGGCCGGTCCGGGCAGGGCGGGCACGTTGGTCAGGGCCGCGGTCGCCGCGCGCAGCGAGGCCTCCCGGGCGGTCCGGGTGACCGGGTGCGCGTCACCCGCGCCGACGGGCGCGTGCCCCACTACGCCAGTCGCCGCACTCGCAGCGGCGCCGGGGTTCATGGCCCACTCCTCCCGGAGCCGGGCGACCCGCTCGACGGCATCGAGAAGCCGCTCCGCGGGGAGCGTCCCATCCTCGACTGCCGCGAGGATCGCGTCCACGACCTGCTGGATGATCACGGTCGCGGGGGCCATCTCTGGGTCGCTCTCCGGTCCGAGGCAGAGCAGGTCAGCGCCGGCTGCCAGGGCGCGGACGGCGGCGCCGGGGATGCCGATCGCGTCCGGCCCGCTCCCCTGCGCGCCCGCCATGTCGAGGGCGTCGGTGACGATCACGCCGTCGAAGCCCAGCTCGCCCCGCAGCAGGTCGCCCAGCACGGCCGGGCTGAACGTCGCCGGGCGCTCGGGGTCGAACGCCTCGATGACGACGTGGGAGGTCATCACGGTCGGGGTCCCGGAAGCAACCGCCACGGCGAAGGGCACCAGCTCCCGCTGGCGCACCACCTCCTCCGCGGCACCGACCGTCGGCAGCCCGTGGTGGGAGTCGGTGCGGGTGTCGCCGTGCCCCGGGAAGTGCTTCACGCACGAGGCCACCCCGACGGAGGCCAGTCCGCGGACGAAGGCCTCGGTGTGCCGGGCCACCAGCGCCGGGTCGGCGCCGAAGCTGCGGGTGCCGATGACCGGGTTGAGCGGGTCGGAGTTCACGTCGGCGCAGGGCGCCAGGTCGAGCCAGATCCCCGCCGCGGCCAGCTCGGCGCCGATGCCGGCGGCCACCTCCCGGGTGACCACGGGATCGTCGAGGCGGCCGAGGACGGCGGCCCCGGCGTACGGGCTGCCGGTGGTGCTGTGCAGCCGGGTGACGTCGCCGCCCTCCTCGTCGACCGCCAGCACCGCGGTCGGCGCGAGCTCGCGCACCGACCGGGCCAGCGCGGCGAGGTCGTGGCCGGGCACGACGTTGTTCCCGTAGAAGCAGACCCCACCCAGGCCCAGCCCGACCTCCCGGGAGAGCCAGGACGGGACCACCGGCCCGGCGAAACCCGCGAGGAGCACGCTCCTGGCGGCATACTGCAGCTCGGTCATCCCTTCACCGCCCCCGAGACCAGGCCCTGGGTCATCTTGGTCTGCACGATCATGAAGAAGACGATCACCGGCACGGCCACGAGCACCGAGCCCGCCATGACGGCCGGCCAGTCGATCGCCTCGTTAGAGACCGTGGTCATGCCGCGCAGCCACAGCGGGAGGGTCCGGTTGTCCGGCTCCATGACGACCACGGCCAGGGTGTACTCGTTCCACGCCTGGAGGAAGGCGAAGACGCCGCTGGCGATCAGGCCGGGCGCGAGCAGCGGGAAGGTGATGGTGAAGAACGCGCGGACCCGGCTGCACCCGTCGACCATCGCCGCCTCCTCGAGCTCGACCGGGACCCCGTCGACGAAGCCGCGCAGCAACCAGACGGTGAACGGCAGGACCGCGGCCACGTAGAGCAGCGACAGGCCGGCGATCGTGTTGTAGAGGTTCCAGTCGTTGAGCATCCGGTACTGGCTGATGAACAGCGCCTCCGGCGGGATCATCTGGATGGTCAGCACGACGATGATGAAGGAGACCCGGCCGCGGAAGCGGAAGCGGGAGATCGCGACGGCCGCGACGAACGCGCAGACCACGGCGAGCGCCACGCAGATCAGGGTCACCGACAGGCTGAGCCGGAGCGAGGCGAAGAAGTCCCCGTCCAGCACCCGGCCGAAGGCGTCGAGGGTGAAGTCGGTCGGCACGAAGGAGGGGGTGGGCGAGCGCAGCGCCTCGACCGGCTGGAGCGCGCCGTTGAGGATCCAGTAGGCCGGGAACGCCCAGACCAGGGCGATGGTGACGGCCACCGCGCCCCAGAGGCGGCCGCGGGTGCTGCGGCGCAGGCGTCTCGTGCGTGCCCGGTCCGTGCCCGCCCGGACCCGGGTGTCTGCGGCCAGGGTGTCTGTGCTCATACCGTCTCCGCCTTCAGCAGGGCGTGCACGTAGCGCCCGGTGAGGATCAGCGTCAGGACGAGCACGAAGAGGGCGAAGGCCGAGGCCATGCCGTACTCGCTCTGCCCGACGCCGAGGGTGTAGATGTAGGTGCCCAGGAGGTGGGTCTCGCTGGGGACGCCGCCGACCCCCTGCAGGTAGTGGATCTGCGCGAAGACCCGCAGGTCCCACACGATCTGCAGCATCAGCACGATGGTCAGCGCCGGGCGGATCGAGGGGTAGATGATGAACCGCCATCGCTGCCAGGCGTTGGCGCCGTCGATCTGCCCGGCCTCGAGGGCGTCCTCCGGCACCTGGGTCAGGGCGGCGTAGGCGGTGAACGCCACGAAGGGCACGCTCATCCAGACCACGATCACGGTGGCGACCAGGTAGAAGGAGAGCGGCTCGATCAGCCAGTTGTGCCGGGTGAAGTCACCCAGACCCAGGTTGGTCAGCGTCCAGTTGACCAGGCCGTAGCGGCTGTCGAAGAGCCACTGCCAGGCGGTCATCGCGGCGATCACCGGCATCGCCCAGCAGAGCAGCATGCTCACCTGGAGCAGGACCCGCGGGACGCGCGGCGCCCGCAGCATGATCAGCGCGAAGCCGGTGCCGATGAGCATGGTGAGCGCGACGTTGACGGCGCAGAACACCAGGGAGCGGACGACCACGCCCCACATCTGGGCGTCGGCGAACAGCTCGCGGTAGTTGTCCAGCCCGATCCACTCCGGCGGCGCCCCGAACTGCTGGGCCCGGCCGAACTCCTGGAAGGACATGATGACCTGCCGCACCAGCGGGTATCCCTCGCCGATCAGCAGCACCGCGATCGCCGGGACCAGCAGCCAGTAGGCGCCGAGCCCGCCGCGCCGCCGCCGGCGCGACCGCACGGGCGCGGCCACCGCCAGGGTCTCCTGGGTCGTCATCTCCACCCTTTTCGTAGTGGTTTTGCGGGTCCACCCCACATTTTCGTAGCGGTTTTGCGGGTCCACCCCGCATTTTCGTAGTGGTTTTGTACGTACCCCACCCAAGTTCGTAGCGGTCTCGTACGCCTCCCGCAGCTTTTCGTAGCGGTCTCGTCCATCACCCGGGCAGCGCGGGGGCCGGTGCCGGTGCCGGCACCGGCCCCACACGTCATACCGAGATCAGTTCAACTGGCCCGCTCAGCCGTTGAGCATGTCCGCCAGCTGGCCGTCGACCTCGGCGGCGACCGTGGCGACGTCCTCGCCGCCGGCGATCCGGCCGAAGAACTCCTCCATGACCGAGGCGGTCTCGACCGCGGCCCACTCCGAGGAGGCCGGGGTCAGCTTGGCGTTCTCAGCGGCGGAGATCGCGGCCTGCGCGAACTCGTCGTCACCCATCAGCTCGGTGAACGCCGGGTTGGCCGGGCCGAGCCCGTTCTCGGCGAGCATCGTCTGGTAGTCGTCGCTGAAGATCAGCCGCATCAGGTCGGCCGCCAGCTCCTTGTTCTGGGACTGCGCGGAGATCGCGATGTTGGACCCGCCGGCGAAGACCGGGGCGACACCGCCGTCCACACCCGGCAGCGCGAACGCGCCCAGGTCCTCGGCCTTGGTCTCCTCCACGCTCCAGCGCGCC
>Ga0123333_10000167_pt1 | contig 71428 bp, 50 predicted proteins | sample BioC12SIPDNA_3_FD_89957 | JGI IMG/M metagenome (GOLD analysis project Ga0123333, IMG submission 89957) | Anaerobic biogas reactor microbial communites from Washington, USA - Biogas_R2_B C12 SIP DNA | ecosystem: Engineered > Bioreactor > Anaerobic > Unclassified | place: Washington, USA...
GATCCACTATGTCTACCTGTACTATGCGGGCGGGCCAGAGCCTAAAGCTCCCGAAGAAGAGTCGGAGGCCGACCTGGACGAGCGTTCGGACATGCCTGCAGACGATCTAGAGGTAGGCCAGGACGCCGAGGATCGTGCGGAAGCGGACCCGGACGAGATCAGCTAGCTGCTACAGTATCCGAACGGCAGAGCGGCCCCGCGCAAGCGCGGCAGCTCTGCCGTTTCAGTGCGTTACCGCACGAGTTCCCAGATCGGCGCCTGCCTGTCCTTTCCTTCCGGCCCCAGGATCACGGGCGCAATGCCGCTCATCTCGCACAGGTATGTGAGCGCACGAACCTGATCTCCCACGGTGCCGTGGACGTGGTTAGCGGGAAAGAGCGAGAGGAACTGCTCAAAGGGGGCATGCACCCGAGCGTGTACGTGCGGCCACGTCGGATCCGTCTCTGCGTTGATGGCCCGGGCCTGCTCCGGATCGAGTTCCACACTCTCTCCCTTGAGGATGGCCATAAACGGCTTGTCGTCCCACAGGCCCAGCCGTGCGTAGGTCATCGGACCGGCCTTGGCATTGAACTCGACCGAGGCACCGCCCGCCTTGAAGTAAAACTCTAGCGCCGGGTGCAGCGTGATCCGGCGGAAGTTGACCTCCGGATCCATGCTCTGCTCCGCATAGTAACTGGCGTGGTTTCCCGAGTTGCACCAGTCCCAGAGATCGAGCTCCGGCCGGTACAGGCGCACGTCCATAAAGAGCGATGGCAGGCCCCCCGAGACGTACTTGAGCAACTGCATGGTGATGGCCGCGTACGAATCGGCCTCTGTGGCGCACACCGTCGGCTCCTTCGGGCCGCGCCAATCGTACGGATCGTTCAGAAGCATCTCGGGGATATCTCCCAGACAGACGTATTCGGTGAGTTCGCGCTGCCCCTTGAGCCCGCAAAAGTCAAAGCCATGCTCCCTATTGACCATGTTCATGGCCAGATACAGGCGCAGTTGGGTTTTTAGCGTCTCCGGGGTGAGCATCTTGCCGTCGTAGCGGATCCGGTCGCCGAGGAGTCTCTCGAACCAGCGCAAGCCCGACTCGACCTCGGCCTCGTCTACCTCCTGTTCCATCACCTTGGTCAGGAGCAGTTGGTCCACCTGCTCGGTGGTGCAGCCGAGGGCCTTGAGCGTCGGAACGAGGTGGAAGAATCCGGTGTCCATCCCCATGGACGCCCCGCCGTAGAGACCGTACACCTCATTCCGGATGGTCGCGTAGGCCTCTGCCGCTCGGATCCAATCCAGGACGTTCTGGTGCACGGAAACGTCATCGATGTCGCCAACGATGCGGTGGGTTCGAACGCCCGCCTGGCGGAGCGCGCCGTCGGTTGCCAGCAGACCGACGTTACCCGGGTACTGGCCATTGTTGTTCGAAAGGCTCAGAACGGGGACGTCGCGCCCGACCGAGTTGTAGAACGGCCACACCAGATAGGGAAAGTTCCACACCGTGTAGCACATGATAATGATGCGGCAGCCGGCCCGGCGAAGCTGCTCGCCGACAGCCTGCGCCGTCCGCACGGATTTGATCGATTCCGAGCCGAGCACGACCTCAGGGACCGTGCCATCTACGTTGCGCATGCCGTTGCGAATGATATCTGCCCAACGGTGCAGCACGCGCATATTGAGCTCTTCGTTCTGTGCGATCACATGGGGGCGCGCATCGTTCATCATCGCGATGCCGATCGGTACTGTTCGCATCATGACCTCCCGCAAGTGCCTGTGCCTGCCTGCTCAGCGCGCAGATTCTAGCCGGCGGAACTCGTGGGGTCAACCACTTGCGCGATCTTCCGGGCAGTTGCGGGTCCGCACGAGGTATGGTATAACTGCCCGGTCATGACCGGACGCACAAGGTAAGGAGTGTCTCTCGAGCATGGAAAGAGAAGAGCAAGTCTGGCTCCAGAATAACCTCCGCGTGTTCGGTGGGGCATCCCATCCGGCTCTGGCGCAGGATATCGCGGACTATCTGCACGTGCCTCTCTGCGAGCACACGACCTCGCGCTTTAGCAACGACAACATGTACGTTCAGCTGCTGGAGAGCGTCCGCGGCAAGGACGTCGTCATCATCCAGTCTTTCTCACCGCCCAACGTCAGCGACAACATCATCGAACTGCTGATGATGATGGATGCGGCCGCGAGCGCCTCGGCACGCTCGATCCACGCCGTCATCCCGTACTACTCGTACGCCCGTTCGGACAAGAAGGACGAGCCCCGCATATCGATCGCCGGCCGGCTGATGGCGGACCTGATCACCACCGCGGGCGCGACGCATGTGATGACAATGACGCTCCACTCGCCCCAGGTGCATGGCTTTTTCAGCGTGCCGACGGATCACCTGACGGCTCGACCGATCTTTGTCCAGCACTTTCGCAAACGCGACCTCAGCAGGACCGTCGTCGTCTCTCCCGATATCGGGCATGCCAAGCGCGCGACGTCACTGGCGAGGGAGTTGGGTGTCGGCGTGGCGGCTGGCGACAAGACGCGTGTCTCCGATACGGAGGTCGTGCTCAACACGATCATCGGAGACATCAAGGGCAAGGACGTGATCGTCTTTGACGACGAGATCGCCACCGGCGGCTCCATCATCGCTCTGGTCAAGTCTCTGCGCGAGGGCGGCGTTCGCCGGATCACGCTTTCGTGCACGCACGGCGTGTTCTCCGGGAACGCCATCAAGCTCCTGGCGGAGCTCGACGACATCGAAGAGATCGTCACCACCAACACCGTGCCCATTCCGGAGCACAAGATCCTCCCGAATATGACGGTGCTTTCGGTGGGGGCCATATTCGGGCAGGCGATACACTGTAACCTGATGGGTCGCTCCGTTGGGCAGCTCTTCGCCTACTGGCACGATCGCTAAGCGCACCAACCCCGGCCGGGCACCAGATTGACCGGGCCGCCTCACGCCCTATAATGTCTCCTTGTGGCTCGATAGCGCAAGGAGACGTTCTTATGCAGATAGCCCTGATCGGATTGCCCCAGTCCGGCAAGTCGACCCTGTCCACGGCCATGACCCAGGGGCGTGGTGAGGCGTCCGGGTCGCGCCGCGGTAGGGTTGAGATTCGCAGTGCCGTGGTAGATGTGCCGGACGCGCGGGTCGACCGGTTGACCGAGATGTTCCATCCGCGCCGCACGGTCTATGCGCAGGTGCGCGTAGACGATGTGACCGGCGTCAGCCGTGGCAGCGCCGGCCAGTCCGGCTTTGATCCCCAGGTGCTGGACGCGCTCAGCCGTTCGGATGCCTTGATGATGGTTGTGCGCGCCTTTGAGGATGATGCCGTGCCCCACCCCGAGGTGACGGTGGACCCCGTGCGCGATGTGGAGATCATCATGCTCGAGTTGATCATGAGCGATCTCACCATCGTCGAGCATCGGGTCGAACGTATTGAGGCTCAGATCCCAAAGACACGGGCGGATGCCCGGGACAAGCTGGAGCAGGAACTGGCCCTGATGCGCCGGCTGGCAGAGGCGCTCAGCCGCGGCGAGCCCGTCCGGCGGGTACCGCTCGCCGCCGATGAGGAGGTCTTTCTCCGGTCATTCCAGTTCCTTACGGCCAAACCCGCGATGATCGTGCTCAATATGGGCGAGGACGCCGAGGCATACGAACGCAGCCAGTATCCGGGGCTTCCGGAGGATGAGCCGGTTCTCGGCATCCGCGGCGCGCTGGAGATGGAAATCGCCGAGCTGCCCGAGGACGAACGGGCGCTCTTCCTGGAGAGCTATGGGATTGAGGAGCCCGGCCTGAACGTCCTCCTGCGAGAGTGCTACGCCCTGCTCGGCCTCATGTCCTTTTTCACTGTCGGCGAGGACGAGGTCCGTGCCTGGACAGTGCGACGAGGGGCTGTGGCGGTCGAGGCGGCCGGGGCGATTCATACCGACCTGGCTCGCGGGTTCATCCGCGCCGAGGTCATCGGTTACGACGACATGCTTGCCTGCGGCACCATGGCGGAAGCCCGCAAGCGCGGCCGGTTGCGCCTGGAGGGCAAGGATTATGTCGTCCAGAACGGGGACATCCTGAACATCCGCTTCAACGTCTAGGCGGCATGCGCTGCCAGCCACGTGGGGGCCGGAGGGATTGCGGACGTTCGCCGGACGCCGCGTCCCTTGCCCCTGACCTCCCCCCATGCTAGACTGGCCTCGACGGCTGCCACCGGTCACGAAGGCGCCTGTGCTCGGGGAATGAGGTCCTGGCCCGAGAGCTGGGGAACGCCCACGCCCCCTGTGGCTCCAGGGTTCGCCGGCCGCGAACCTCGGGCTGAACACCGGATCTGCCCGTCAGCGACCCGCCACCTTACCTCGCGCCAGAGCGCACGCTTTTTTCGGATGCTGACGGCGGGCTAGTTCCAGAATCAGGCGGAGGGCTTGCGTGAACTCACCAATAGACCTGCTGAAGCGTTCGCTGGAGTATCGCCTCGCCGCCATGACAGCCTTGGACGGCGTGTCAGGCCAGGAGCAGGAGGTGGTCGCGTACCTCCGCTCGGAGTTGGCGCCGTTGGCCGACGAGGTGCGTGTGGACCGCATGGGGAATGTCTATGCCACGCTGCACGGCCGCGGCCTGGGCCCGCATCTGATGCTGGAAGCGCACTCGGATGAGATCGGCGCGATGGTCAAGAGCATCGCGCCCGATGGCTTCTTGCGGATCCTGGGCGTGGGGGGCATCTCGCCGGCCATGCTCGTCGGCCGCAACGTGCGTGTGTGCGGGCACCACGGCGTCATCGGCGTCAAGTCCGGCCATCTTCAGAGTCCGGAGGAACGCCGGCGCGTTCTCGAGGTCCACGAGCTCTATGTCGATGTGGGGGCGGACTCGGCGGATCAGGTCGCAGCCTTGGGTATCCGCATCGGCGACGCGGTCGCCTACGATAGCCCCCTGGCTGCCTTTGCCAATGCGGACCGTGTCTCCGGTAAGGCGATCGACAACCGCATCGGGTGTGCCGTTCTGCTCGAAGTTCTCCGGGAATTGGATCATGCCGCGCCTGCAGGGACCCTTTCGGTGGTGATCTGCGTGCAGGAGGAAGTGGCTCTGCGAGGGGCCCAGGTAGCGGCCTATTCGGTACAACCCGACTATGCGATCGCGGTGGATACCTTTATGTCCGGCGACACCCCGGATGTCGACTATTACCGTGAGTTGCCTGCCGCCATCGGCCACGGCCCGGTGCTGTTGCTCGCCAACAGCGCCCACTTTGGCCACCCCGCTGTGAACCGGTATGTGCGCAAGGCTGCGGAGGTGGCCGGCGTATCTCTCCAAGAGTCCCTGGTGGGCCAGGGCATGGCGGCCACCGATGCGGGTGCGATCCATCTATCTCGCTCAGGGGTGCCCACGGCGGGCCTCAGCCTTGCGCGGCGGTACTCTCACACCCCCGTGTGCACGCTCGACCTCAATGATGGCGCCGACGCAGTCCGCTTGCTGACCGCCTTTGTGCAGCACATGGGTGATCATACCGACTTGGGCTTTCTCCCCACGGGGCCGTCCGCATGACGGCGCCTGCGTGGCCAGCGAGGACGCGGCTGCCGACGCGCCTGGCCCTGGGCCTCGCGCTGGTCCTGGCGGCGTTCCTGATGCTGGCTGGCCTCGCCGTTCTGGGCTATGGGCACTATCTCCAGCAGCGCGTCTTTTGGGGATTGAGCGTTCAGGGAGTGCCGATCGGCGGGCTCACCCGGTCGCAGGCCCTCACCCGTCTCAAGGGAGCGCTCGAAGACGAAGAGTTCCCCTACCTGCGCCTCCAGGCGGGAGACCAGGCGTGGATCTACTCGGCTAGCACGCTGGGTGTCTCCCTGGAGTTGGAGGAGGCGGTTCATCAAACCTGGATGATCGGGCGCGGAGGCATCTTTCGCGAGGACCTGGTTACGCGAGTGCGCCTGCTGTGGCGTGGCTATAACGTTGTGCCGCGCTTTGCGCTGGAACCGGGTTTGAGCCTCAAGCCGCTGCGCCAGATCGCGCTGCAAGCGGGCACGCCCGCCCGCAGCGCCCGCGTATGGGTGGCCGGGCTGGACGTGAACAACGAAGAGGCCTGCACAGGGCGCGATCTCGATGTGGCCGCGGCGCAGGCGGCCATCGTTCGGGCCCTCACGGCGGCGTCTGGCGAGTCCTCATGGAATGATCGTCCGGCCTGGCAAGCGCTGCTTGCCAACGAAGCTCCCCCGACCGGCTACTTTCCCGACGACCCGATCCCGGTGGAGTTGACCTTTGTGGATCTCAACCCTGCGATGGCCGAGATCACGGCGGCCTATGCCCGGTCCGAAACGATCCTCAGCGCACCGGTTCTACTCTACTATGAGGAATCTGCGGGCGCAGGGGCGTCCCCTGCCGGCGCGCTGGAGAGTACCGTACGGCACACCTGGCTCATCGACAGGGCTCAGCTGGCGCTCTGGCTCGTGCGCGAGCGTTCGACCGACGCTGGCTCAGAGGTAATGCTGAATCGCGCGGCCATGGAGGCGTTTGTGGACGCGCTGGCACGGCAGATCGACCGGCCCGCCCGGCAGGGAAAATTCGATTACGACGCGGACGCCGGGGCGCTCTCGGTACGCGAGCCGGAGCAGACCGGGCGAACGCTCGATCGTGAGAGCGCACTCGCGCTCATCGAGGCGGCCTGCCTCGCTGTGCGTGAGCGCACGGTTCAGTTGCCCGTTTCCTTCACCGCCCCCCCCGTCACACAGGCACAACTCGAGGCGCTGTTGCCGCTCGAGTTGATCAGCACGGGAGAGACAAGCTTCTCGGGCTCCACCGAGGCCAGGTTCCACAACATCGTCACGGCCACCGCGCCGTACCAGGGCGTTGTGGTCGCCCCCAACAGCCGGTTTTCCTTCGTGGAGCACCTTGGTGACGTGACGATTGCCTCCGGCTATGCGGAGGGCTGGGTGATCATGGGCAATGAGACCGTGCTCGGGCCGGGCGGCGGCGTGTGTCAGGTGGGCACGACCTTTTTCCGGGCGGCCTTCTGGGGAGGGTATCCCATCGTGGCGCGCACCCCCCACGCCTATCGGGTGGCCTGGTACGAGCCTCCCGTAGGCTTGGACGCCGCAGTGTACACGCCCTACGTGGATATCCAGTTCGACAACGATCAATCCACGCCGATCCTGATTCAGACGGAGGTGGACCAGCCCACGGGAAGGCTCCGCTTCCGGTTCTACGGGCGCTCGCCCGCGCGCACGGTCTCCATCGAGGGCCCAACCATGGGCGAAACCATCCCGCCGGGAGAGCCCATTGTGGAGATGGATCCGTCCCTTGCTCCGGGGCAGCGCATACAGGTCGAGTCGGCGCATGATGGCGTGACGGTGACGCTCTATCGACTGATCGAGGTTGGCGGCGAGGTGATCTCCCGCGAGCCCTTTGTAAGCAAGTACGCGCCGTGGCCCGCGCGCTACCGCCAGGGACCGCCGGCTGCGAGCGCGTCGCCCTGACCTGCGCCCGCAAGGACGCTCCAGAAGGAGGCACCGATGGCCTTCGAGCTTGGTTTGGTCGGTCTTCCGAACGTCGGCAAGTCCACGCTCTACAATGCACTCACCCAGGCCGGGGCTCTGGTTGCCAACTATCCCTTCACCACGATAGAGCCCAATGTGGGAGTGGCGTCCGTACCCGACGAGCGGCTGGCTCGCATCGCCGAGATCATCGGGCCCGAGGAGGTCGTGTCCGCCACACTGCGCGTGGTGGACATCGCGGGGCTGGTTCGCGGGGCCAGTGCGGGCGAGGGACTCGGTAACCAGTTTCTTTCGCACATTCGCGCCGTGGACGCCATCGCCATGGTGGTGCGCTGCTTTGAGAGCGCAGAGGTCGCCCACGTCGCCGCCGTCCTGGATCCCATCGACGATATCGAGATCGTCGAGGCTGAACTGATGCTATCGGACCTGGGTCTGGTGGAGCGCCAGATCGAGCGAGTTGCCGATCGCGCCAAGGCCGCGCCCCGCGAGCATGCCGCCGAAATCGATGCCCTCCATAGCCTTGCGGACAGGCTCCGCCGGGGGCGTTGGCTGGCCAGCGAGGATCTCGATACCCACGAGCGCGATCAGGTGGCTCGGCTGGATCTGCTGACCACAAAGGCGTTGATCTATGTCGCCAATGTGGGCGAAAGCGATCTGCCAGAGGGTGGGCCTTTGGCTGAACAAGTGCGCGCCCACGCCGCTCGCCGGCAGGCCTCCTGTGTCGTCGTATGCGCACAACTTGAGGCCGACCTGGGCGTCTTTACTCCAGAGGAAACCGCTGCGCTCTTGGCCGATGTCGACCTCGGTGGGGGCGGCCTGCGCAAGCTCGTTCAGGTGGGATATGCCGTACTCGACTATATTACGTTCTTTACCACCACGGGTGGCAGGCAGATCCGGGCGTGGGAACTGCAGCGGGGCAAGACGGCCCTGGATGCGGCTGCCCGTGTGCACTCCGATATGGCTCGTGGCTTTGTGCGGGCCGAGGTGGTGAGCTTTGACGCGCTGGATCGCGCCGGTTCGTTGGCTCGCGCACGCGATCGGGGCGTCCTGCGACTCGAGGGCCGCGACTACTTGGTTGAGGACGGCGACATCATCCACATCCGGTTCACCCCCTAGGGGGCTGGGGATCCCCAGTGGAACCGAACGGGATCTGAGCCCCGGCTCAGGCCGACGGGAGCGTCCTCCTGCGTAGCGTCGACAATCCGCACGGTCCACGTGTACCATCCGTCCGCAACCTGGATCAGGCGATGCATGCGCTCGCGCGTGAGCGTACGCACCTCGGGCTCACCCCCGGGCGAGACCACCGTTACCTCAAAGCGTTCGCCCTGTTGGATCTCACCCTCCCAATCCCAGATCAGGGACACCTCGCTCCCCGTGACGCGAGCGCCGTTGTACGGCGCCACGGGCTGTGGCGCCACGTAGATGATGCGGCTCTCGGCCTCCAGTACCTCCTCCGGACTCAGCGTGGGCGTGGCCGTCGGCGTGGGCTCTGGGAAAAAGTACATCTGCAGATACCCCGGGATCTCCTCCGGCTTGATCTGCGTGCCGGTGGCCCAGGCGGAGTAGAGTACCGAGGCCAGCGCGAGAAGGCCCGCGATCAGCAGTGGCGATACCCCCTGGCGGCGTGGACGCGGTATGTGAGGGGCAGGCGTTGGCTCGCCCTCGGGGCGCGGCGGCGCCGGGACGTCCGGAACCGGCGATATCTGGGAATACCGGACGATAATGAGGGGGGCGGGGTCCGCCGCGGGTAGCGAGCGCGCCAGCGAGCGAACCACGCGCTCCGGCCGGGCCATCTGTCGGGACGCCCTGACCAGCGCGGTCGTGCCGATCCGTGCCGCGACGGATCGCAGCGTAACGAGCATCATGTCGCCCCGCACAACGCGCCAAACGGTCGAATACAGCGTGGGCGCCGGTCCGTTGCTCGGGTGCTCTCTCAGCGATACCCGATAGCCTGTCTGTGCCGCCTCCGGGTCATACAGATCACGAACGACATCATACCGCGCGAGCCGCACCACGGCCCGGGCCGTCCCCACCATGAACGTGTCCAGGCCGCGCTGGACAAGGGCCAGAAAGAGATGCTCTTCCAGTTCCGGATGGTCGCGATACGCCTGCGACAGGCTGTGAACCAGGGTTGGAATCACATCAAAGGAACGGTTCCCGTAATAGTCGTGACAGAGCCAGGCGATCGCTGCCGGGTCAACGTCGTCCGACGCCAGGAGCGTCAGGCGCCCCTTGCGAGCCACGAGACTGGGCTCGAGATCCTGGCATATGTCCGCGCCAGAGGCCACCAGGGAGCCCGGGCCGTATCCGATCTGGATGCTCTCGTCGTCCACGCTTACCCTTCCCCAGGCCATGGTGGTGCCACGCTGATTTCCTACTCCTGGCTCACAGACGTCAACACGCCGGCGGGCACGCGGTAGAGACCCGCGCCTGTGCTGACCCAGATGCTATCCTCGCCGTCATGGAGGACGCGTTGCGCCCCGGGGAGGTCGACATACGCCCAATCCGCCTCGGTGGGCTCCCGGCGGGATATGCCGGCGCGCGTGGTCATCCAAAGCTCGCCGGTCGGCCCGACGGACAGTCCCCGCATGTCCATGTCCCGGAGGCCACCCTCGGTGCTTTCCACCGTGAACCGCGTCCAGCGCCCGTCGGGCCGATGCCGCGCCAGGCCGCTGGCCGTCGCGACCCAGACATTGCCCTCGCCATCCAGGCTCATGCCGCGCACATCGTTGCTCAGCAACCCGTTATCTTTGGTGTAGAGCGTCTGCGAGCCGTCTGAGGCGACATAGGCCAGGCCTGCTCCGGTGGCCACCCACACCCCTTCATCGGCGTCCACCGCGAGCGCCCGAACGTCAGCGCCCGTCCACGTGCGCACGTCGGCGAGCTCACGGGTCTTCTGCCCATCATGTGCAAGCAGCTTGCCATCCTCGGTGATCAGATAGAGGGCCCCGGAGGGAGAGAATGCCGCGCCGAATACACCTTCGCTGGGATAGGTGATCGCGCTGAGGCCCTCCTTACCCAGCCTGGCGACACCCGTAACGCCCGCTGCCCATACCTGGCCGGCTGCATCTACGCCCAGCCAGGAGAGCGGCTCTTCCGTGGCCACCCCGGTGTTCCCGGATGCGTCCACCCAGGAGGTCCCGCGCGGCGTAGCCACATACAGCGTATTCGTCACGTCCAGGGCGAGCCCCACGATCCGGTTATCGGGCAGTGGCGAAGGCACGCTCCAGGGGCCATCCAGCGCGCCCTCCTCTGTGTCGTAACGCCACAGGCCCGTATCGCTGCCGATCCAGATATCGGCCTCTGCGCCCTCGTCAAAGGATAGTACGGTAAGGCCCTCCAGCCGCATCGTGCGGAACTGGCGCTGCGGCGCATGATAGCTGATCGTCTCCGAACCGGCGACCCACAGCGTGCCATCGGGGTCGATTCGAACGGTGTGAGCGCCGCTCGGAACGGCCGGGTTCAAGTCATGCAGATGCCCTTCCCAGCGCTCCTGAGCGGGATCGAAGCGGATCAGCCCTCCTCGCGCGTCACCCGCAAAGGTCAGCCAGAGCGTCCCCTCCTCGTCCACCGTCACGTCGGTTACGTCCTCGGGGCGCTCGATCTCGGAGAAAAAGGTGTGGTCGGTCCAGTAGAGCTCGCCCTCCTCCGCATAGGCGATACCCTCCCCCACCGCCCACACGCGACCGGCCGGCGAGATCGCCACAAAGCGACTGGCCTCCGTCACGCCGTTGGCCGTGCCATAGGTACGCCAGCGCGAACCGTCATACGCCTCCACCGCACCATCGGTGCGGGGTTGCCACAGCCAGCCGCTATCGGCCCGGTTGACCCACATCTCCGCGCTCGTACGCTGCGAGTTGAGAAGGTTGGAGTACTCGGAGGCGATCGCTTCCCGGCGCGTGGCATAGTGTTGCCAGCCGCCGCCTGTGCGAACGGTGTAGCCATCCACGTCCGCATAGCTCACCCAGAGTCTCCCCAGAGCGTCTACCGCCAGCGCACGCACCGCCTGTGAGGCGAGCCCCTCCTGCAAGCCATAGATCACATACTCGCCTCCGGACGTCCATTGTACCAGCCCGCCATACGTAGCGGCCCAGAGGCTACTGCCATCCCAGAGCACGTCCAGGATGCGGTTCGGGTTGGACCAGTACTGCACACGCTCCGCCGTGAGATCGAGCCGGTTTGCGGGAGGCTCTGTAGGGAGGGGCGTGGCCGTCTCCGCGGGCGCCGGCGTTGGGCTGGAAGGGGCACTCCGCGTTGCCCGGGGCGTAACAGGAGTCGGGGCGATGGTTTCGGGAGCGGGCTGAACCCAAAACGCCCTGCATCCCACCAGGCCGGCACAGACGGCCAAAGCGACGATCAGAGCGAATAAGGCGTGGTGTATCCGGCGGTAGGTATGGCGCATCACCCGGCCATAGTAGCCACGAGAGGCGGGATGCGCAACTGGCGGCTCTCCCTCTCGGCAGGTGCGCCAGGGGCGTCGTGTCTGTGCGGTCACCCGATGGCGAGGGCGCTAGCGGGGTTATCGATCAACAGGGCGCCCAACGTGTCCGCGCCCAGGCCGGCACGGCGCAGAGCCGGCAGAAAGTCGTCCAAAAGTCGCGTCATCGGCGTGATCGTGCCGCCGCTAGGCTCGCCGACGTGATACCAGCCCGCGTCCTGAGAGATCAGCAACTGTCGCTCGTATCCGCGATCGATCATCTCTGCGAGGAGCTGAGCTGGACGTTCCAGGTCGCCATAGCCGAGGCCATCATACTCCAGCCAGGCCCCGCGCTTGAGCAACTCCTCATGCATCTCCAGCGCCTGGCTCCAGGCAGGATCCTGGGGCCCGATGTCCGCCGCCATCTGGTCCGCATGCGCGACGATGAAACGCCCAGGAGACATGCCCTCCGCTTCGATGAGATCCAGGCTCTCCCGGGTTGCCTCCAACTCGCCGGCATGCGCCATGACCACCAGTCCCGTTGCCCGGTGTGTGAGCGCGGCCGCACGCACGATCGTGCGCTGAACCGGGAGCAATCCACCCGGGTTCAGTGCGATCTTGACGAACCCGGGGCGTACCTGGCTCCCGTCGATCCCCTCGTGGAACTCGCGCACCCAGCGCTCTGCCAGTTGCTTGGGTTCCGCCGGGATCGCCCAGCGGGGCAGATACGGCTCCTTGTACAGACCGGTGTTGGTGATGATATGCAGTCCGGTGAGCCGGCTCAGCTCCTCCAGCAGGAGGGGGTCTCGGCCCAGGAAGGCCGGCGTGCACTCCACCAGACTATTGACCCCCTGCCGTACGATCTCCTGGAGGTGAGGGAGCATGACCTGCGTCACCTCATCACGGTCCCAGCGCTGCGGATGGGCAAGCTCCGCGCCAAAGTCCACCATCACATGCTCGTGCATGAGAGTAGTGCCCAGGCGCTCTGTAGGCAGAGGACCCTCTACGGCGATGAGCTCACCCATTCCGCGATTGCTCCCTGTGTGATTAGCCGGCAACCGTCAAGCGGCCCGTGACGAAAGGCGCCCCGCCCTGTGCGATCGGCTGCCCACCGCCCACCGAGACCGTAAAGGTCCCGGGCTCGACAACAGGCGTACCCTCGTCGTCGAACGCCGCCAACTGACGGTAGCCAATGGTAAAGCCCACGCGGCGGGATTCGCCGGGCGCGAGATGCACGCGATCAAAGCTCACGAGGCTCCGCAGCGGCACCGGATAGCTGGCCTGATCATCCGTCAGATACACCTGCACGACCTCATCGCCGGCGACAGGGCCGACGTTGGTGAGCCGCACGCTCACGTTGACGGACTGCCCGGCCGCGACGCGAGGTGTTACCTCCAGATCGCTGTAAGCAAACTGGGTGTAGGAGAGGCCAAAGCCGAAGGGGTACAACGGCTGCTCCTCAAAGAACCGGTAGGTGCGGCCCTGCATGGCATAGTCTTCCAGAGGAGGCAGCTGCTCGACGCCCGTGTAGAAGGTGATTGGCAGCCGACCGCCCGGGTTGTACTCGCCAAAGAGCGCCTCCGCGATCGCGGTTCCGCCCTCCTCACCGGGATACCACGCCTCCAGGATGGCCTGAGCATGGGAGTCAGCCCAGTTGACCGCCAGGGCGCTGCCGTTGAGCAACACCACCACCAGAGGCTTGCCCGTCCTGGCCAGGGCCTCGAGGAGGCGCTGCTGAACAACTGGCAGATCGATGTCCGGCCGGTCGGCCCAGGGCTTGGCCGGATCCTCCTCCCCCTCGACAAGCTGGGAGATGCCGACACAGGCGATGACGAGGTCCGAGTACGTGGCGGCCGCCACGGCTTCCGAAAAGCCGCTCTCATCCGTATCCAGCAGGCCGCAGCCCCTGGCGTACAGCACCGACCCGCCATGGCGTCCGGCTGCGGCGCGGATGCCCTCCAGCGGCGTCACGGACCGCGAGGGCTGGCCCGAGTAGTTGCCCACAAGCACCTCGGCATCGGCCGCGTTGGGGCCGACTACGGCGATCTTTAGCCCTTCCTTCAGCGGCAGCGTGCCGTCGTTCTTGAGCAACACCAGCGACTCCTGGGCCACCAGGTGTGATAGGGCGCGGTGCTCTTCGCTGTCGTTCACGCTGTAGGGGATGCTCGTGTACGGAACCATCTCCGGGGGATCGAACATGCCCAGGCGCATCCGGGTGGTCATGACCCGCTCGACGGCCGTATCGATCGTCTTCTCATCGATGAGGCCCTGCTCAACCGCCCCGAGAAGGAACAGATACGCCTCGCCGCAGTTGATATCGCAGCCGGCCTTGACGGCCATCGCCACGCCCTCTTCGGGGCTGGAAGCGATCTTGTGGTTCTCCCAAATGTCCCGGATCGCCCAGCAGTCGGAGACGACGTGTCCCTGAAAGTCCCATTCATCGCGGAGTATGTCGGCGAGCAGCGTCGTGCTGGCGCAGCAGGCCTCGCCGTTGGTTCGGTTGTAGGCCCCCATCACGGCCTCGACCTTGGCCTCGCGGACGAGCGCCTCAAAAGCGGGCAGGTACGTCTCGCGCATGTCCCTGGGGCTGGCGATGGCGTCAAAGTGATGGCGGTCCGCCTCCGGCGCACTGTGAACGGCAAAGTGCTTGGCGGTGGCCGCCAGCTTGAGATATCGAGGGTGGTCTCCCTGCAGGCCCTCCACCATCGCAACGCCCATCCGGCTGGTCAGGAACGGATCCTCACCGTAGGTTTCCTGTCCCCGGCCCCAGCGCGGGTCGCGAAAGATGTTGATGTTCGGCGTCCAGAAGGTCAAACCCTTGTAAATGCCGTGATCGCCCTGCCGCACGAACTCGTGGTGCTTGGCACGCGCTTCATCCGAGGTGGCCTCGGCCATCCGCTTGACCAGCGCCGTATTGAAGGTGGCCGCCATGCCGATGGCCTGGGGGAACACCGTGGCGATCCCCGCTCGGGCGACCCCGTGAAGGCATTCGTTCCAATAGTTGTAGGAGGGGATGCCCAGGCGGTCGATCTCCGGCGCATCGTGCACCATCTGGGATACCTTCTCCTGGAGCGTCATTAGCGAGACAAGGTCCTTGGCGCGCTCCTCAAAGGACCTGGACACGTCCAGGTAGGCCGGCTTTCCGTGGGCTGCAGCTTCTGTCATGCTACACCTCTTTCAAAGAGTATTCTGGGGCTCATACTGGCCCGAGTATAGCACGGATAGGACCGCGCGGCCATACGACGGCAGGTCCGGACATACGTGCGCGCCAGAGTCCAGATCATGGCACGATTGACGCAGGCGGCCCGCGCGCTTACAATGCATCATGGCTGAGGAGCGGCCGCTTGTGCGGCCTCGCGTACCGAAGGGAACACAGGTATGAGCCTGCAGAGCAAGATCAGGAACCGGCTGACGGGCGCTGGCGGCAACGATCCGCGCCTACTGGTCGATCTGTCGGCGTGGCACCGCCGCCTGGTGGAGAGCGAGGGAGCAGAATCGCCCTGGCGAGGGGAGACGTTGCCCCAGATTTACCGCGAACTTGGGCTTCCCATCTGGCAGGTCGCGCGCCCCTGGAAGGTCGAGTATCCCGGCCTTCACGTCCGGAAGGAGGCCACCGCGACCGCCCGCACGCTGACGGTGGAGACGGCGTCGGGGCCGCTGGTCTGGCGATGGCAACGTGACTCTGACGGCATCTGGCAACAGCGTGGCTATCCCGTAACCGGGGCGGCCGATCTGCCGGCGGCCGTGCTCTGGGCACGGGCCCAGAGTTACTCGCTCGATACCGCCGGCCTCACGGAGATGGAAGCCGAGATCGGGTCCGATGGTGTGCTGGTGATCGAGCTGCCGGCCCATCCGGCCACACAGGTCGCCAGAGACCTCATCGGGTGGGAGCGTGCCTCGTCGCTCCTGGGCGAGCCGGCCATCGCCCTGATTCTGGAGGCGCTCGCCAACAGCCATCTGGATCTGGTGACCGCCCTGGCTCAGCTGGCGCCTACCTTTATGTTGAGCCCCGATGACCTTGGCGCCGGCGTCTTTCCGACCGCGTTCCTGGAGGATTATGTGCTGCCGGCCTACAGCACGACCGTTGCAGAGCTGGGAGAGTATCGCAAAAAGCTGCTTGTGCGCTCCCTGGGACCAGTCGACGGTATCGCCGAGGCGCTTCTCACTGCCGGCATCAGCGGCTTGACGAACGTGGCCGCCGATGGCCCTGGCTCATCGGCCGGAGCGATCAGCGCGCGCCTTGGGGAGAGGCTCGTGCTGTGGGGAGGCATATCTGCGGCAGCGCTCTGCCCACCGGAACCTCCGGAGGCCTTCCAGCGTGCGGTCCAGGAGGCAGCGGCGGATTCCGCCGGGCACAGTGGCGTGCTGTTGGGCCTGGCCGGCCCGCTCCCTCTGAATGCGGATCTGGATCGTCTTCGCTCCGTATCCCAGTGGTTGCTTCACGAGTCCGGTTCGGAATCCCAATCTATATAGTGAGGGCTAGATGGAACAGGTCCAACTGATCAGCGAACTGAATGGGCTGCTGAAGGAGACGTTTGAGCTGTGGGAACCCGGTTGGGTAACCTTCAACTGGCGCGCCTATACATACGACCACACTCAGCGGGTAACGGGGCTGGCGATGACGCTCTGCGAGCGGGAGGGCGGGGACGTCTGGGTTACCCAGCTGGCCGCACTGTTGCACGACATCACCAAGCCGTATGACGGCGACTATCTCGTAGGGCCCGATGGCAAGCGCCTGGTGGATGAGCACGGCCTGTGGCACAACGCCACGCGGCTGCCCGCCAGGCAGAACCGCGTTACCGAGATGTATGACCGGTTGGGCCTCGCCGGTACGCTCCATAACGAGTCCGGCGCGATCATAGCGCGCGAACTCCTCCGTGGCTATGGCGTGGACGAGAGGATCTGCGAACGCGTGGCCGAGACGATCCAGCATCACCTCCGGCCCCCCGAAGATGCGCCAACCGAGAGCGGCTGCCTCTATGATGCCGATACCATCGACGCGAATATCGGCCTGCCCGCCTTTGTGCGGAACATCTATATCCACCACCACTATTATGACCAGCGCAAGGGCCCGGACGCACCCTCCATCGGGCAGATACTTCTTGACCGGCCTCTGGAGTATCTGGAGCCGTACATTCGGGCCAACCTGCCCGAGTGGGCTGAAGGCAAGCGGCGTGATTTTGTCCCTCGGCTCGTCACGGCCAGCGGCCGGGAGTTGGGCGGCACTCGGATCGACCGGCTCTTGAAGCACTTTGCTTGGCTAAGTGACGAGCTGGATGTGTTTGCCGAGCATCCGGACCACACGGGCATCGATGTGGTGGTGCACTATATGACCCATACCGATGAGCCGAGCATCGCCGAGGAGACCTGCCATCTATCCGAGGTATGGGCTCAGCAGGGCGCCAGCGCCGAAACACGGGCGTTTATCGAGGAGATCCAGAGGGAGATCCAGGGCGTCGCCTAGCGCGGCCCGCCAAATCTCTTCGGGCACACGGTCTCTAGCCCGGGCTATGGCGACATGCCGGGCTTGGATCCTGCGGCTGACAGCGCTGTCAGCCGCGATCTGGTATCTTGACGCGGGAGCCGGTGGGGGAAGCCATGGATACGATACTGCTGCAGGACATTTCCTTTGATCTCGATGCCGACGCGCTCCTGAAGCGTCTACGCATTCGCAGCGACACGGATGCGGCCGACCTGCGACGTCTGCTGGAGGAGGCCTTCTCGCTCGCCCGTCCTGGAGCGGGCTATCGTGCGGTATACCTTGAGGAGGTGGGCGAGGACCAGGTTCGCATCGCCGGGACGGTCTTTCAGAGCCGCGTGTTGGCCGTGAATCTACGAGACGCCCATCGCGTGTTCCTGTATGTGGCGACGTGCGGCACCGCCCTCGATCGCTGGGCCCACAGCCTCGGTGACATGGTGCACCAGTACTGGGCCGAGGAGATCAAGGCGGCCGCCCTGCGGGCCGCCACCGGTGCGCTCTATGCCCGGATTGATGCGGACTACTCCCCCGGCAAGACCTCGATCATGAACCCGGGGTCGCTGGCGGATTGGCCTTTATCGCAGCAACAACCGTTCTTCACCCTGATGAGGGAGGCCGCAGAGGCTCTCGGAGTGACTCTCAGTGAGAGTTGCCTGATGACCCCGAACAAGTCCGTCACGGGGATCCGCTTCCCTCTGGAGACGGGTTTTCAGTCCTGCCAGTTGTGTCCGATGGCCGCTTGCCCCGGGAGGCGCGCGCCTTACGACTCGGAGCTCTATGCGCGCGAGTATGGACGTGGCCCGGCCTGATCGCACGGGGTCATCGCGGCGCGGGCGGAGAGCCTGCAGAGGCCTGTGCTTCAGCCGCCGCAGACCGCCCGCCGCCAAAGGAACGGCAGGCGCCCGCCCGCTCTCGCCGATCGTCGCGGGGACGGCCAGGCCTGGCGTGTGCCCGTACGGGGGGTAACAGATGCTCGAGTGGCTGACATCTCGGGAGGCACTCGCCCTCCGTACTGCGGAGCAAGTCTCCGCCTACATAGAGCGCCACCTCAAGTGGAACATGGCGGCCGCCATGGTCGACGCCATGTTCTACGCCCTGGCCGCGCAGATCATGTCCACCGAGACGGTCATCCCCCTCCTCCTCACCCGGTTGGGCGCCTCCACGGTGCTCCTTGGGGTGGCTACGGCCCTGGTCCAACTTGGCGTTTTGCTTCCTCAACTGCTCATGGCCGGGGTAACAGAGGGCCTGCGCTACAAGAAGCCCATCAGCCTGATCTCCGGTGCCATAGAGCGCGGCTCGTTTTTTCTCGTGGGACTGGCAGTCTGGTTTTGGGGCAGCAGCCGGCCGGGCCTGGTGCTGGCGATCTACATGGTCCTGCGCACCCTCGGCTCGATCAGCCTTGGGATGATCATCCCGGCCTGGTCCACCATGATCGGCAAGGTGATACCCACGCGCAAGCGGGGGCAGGTCTTTGGCCTCGGGCGCGGCATCGGTGCGCTGGTGGGCGTCGGTGGCGCCATGCTGGCAGGCCACCTGCTGGAGACGCTGGCCTTCCCCAGGGGCTTTGCCTGGTGCCTGATGCTTGGCTCGGCGGCGCTCTTCGTCTCCTGGGCGGGCCTGGCGTCTACGCGCGAGCCACCCGATTTGGTGGTCAAGCCTCGTCCACCGCTGCGTGCCTATCTCTCTCAACTCCCGGCACTTTTGCGCCGTGACCGCAACTACACCTGGTTTGTTGCCGCTCGGATGATCCTGGTGCTGGGCACCATGGCGATGGCGTTCCTGGTGGTGCACGGCGCCTCACGCTTTGAGCTCAGCGGAATGCAGATCGGCGGCATCACGGCCACCGTGGCCGTCGTCCAGGCGGCCATGTACCTTCTGTGGGGAGCCGTTGCGGATCGTTACGGCCACAAAGCCGTCCTCTGCGGTTGCGGCCTGATGATGGCCCTGGCGGTGGCCTGCGCGGCGCTCACGCCCGTGGTAGAGGGGCTCTACGTGGCCATGGCGGCCGCCGGAGCGGTGGTCGCCGGCGAGTTCATCTCGGGCTCGAACATCCTGTTGGAGTTCGCTCCGCCGGCGGATCGACCCACCTACATCGGCCTCACGAGCACGCTGCTGGCGCCGGTACGGGCGCTGGCCCCGGTGCTCGGCGGGGCGTTGGCCTCCGGCGTGGGCTACGGTGGCCTCTTCGCCGCCGCGGCCGGCCTTTCACTGATCGGGGCTCTGCTCCTGGCCACCCGTGTGGCAGACCCGCGCATCAGGGGGCCGGAGCGAGCCGGGGCCACCGGCTGACACCAATGCCCTCTGCTGTTGACACGGAGCAACCGGAAAGGAGCGCGACCATGGCCTACTGGTGGGACAATCATCCCTGGCGGCTGATCCAGACGAACCTCCGCGAGATCGACATGCTCGATATCGACGCGGAGCGCTATGTGGCCGATCTGCAGGCGTTCAAGGCCACCGTGGCGCTGTTCAACTGCGCGGGCATCATCGCCAGTTACCCCACCGATCTGCCCTATCACTTTCAGAGTCCCTTCCTGCAGGGGGACGACCTGGAGCGCATCATCGAAGCCTGCCACAGCGCAGGCATTCGCCTGCTGGCGCGGACCGACTTTTCCAAGGTGCGGAGGCCGCTGTACGAGGCCCACCCAGACTGGGCCTACCGCACGCCGGCGGGAGACATCGTTGACTACAACGGCGATGTCCACGTCTGCCCGCTGGGCGATTACCAACAGGTGTATGCGCCTCGCATCATCGAGGAGTTGATCACCCGTTTCGCTGTAGACGGTATCTTTTTCAACATGGGTGGCTTCCAGACGCGGGACTATTCCGGCGTCGACCATGGAATATGCCACTGCAGCGCGTGTTGCCGAGCCTTTGCGCAGTTCTGCGGGCTGGCCCTCCCCCCACGCGCGGACATGGACGATCCGGTGTACCGGCGCTACCGGGTGTTCACCTCCCGCGTGATCCGAGACCTGAACACGCAAGTGCGGGAACTGATCCACCGGCTGCGTCCGGACATGGCCATCGATAGTGACTCGACGCGGCGCGCCGGGTACATCCGGCAGGAATCGAACACCGCGATCGACCGGTCGCTTCCCCACTGGCCCTACCAGGCGTCGTCCAACACCAAGTGGGCCGTGGGTACCTACCCGGAGATGATCTCCACCAGCACCAGCGTCGACTTTATCGACTTTCCATACCGGCACGTGTCCGTCTCCCCCGAACAGCAGAGGCTGCGGCTGGCTCAAAGCCTGGCCAACGGGGGCCAGCCGGATTGGTACCTGATCGGGCGGTTGGATAATAAGGTCGATCGTACAGCGTTCGCTCCCGTCCGGGAGTTGTTCCACTACCATGCCGCGCATGAGGACGAATACGCACACAACCGGCCGGTATCCGACGTTCTCCTCCTGATGGAGGGGCGCTGTTCGGATCCCGAGACCCGTGGATGGTATCGGGTCCTCACAGAGGGACACTGGCTGTTTGACGCCCCCCTCCTCGATACGGCGCTGGAGACCGATTGGTCCGGATACCGCGCGATCATCCTGCCGGACGTGCGCCCGATCAGCGATGCCCTCGCGGCACGGATCGATGGCTATGTCCGTTCAGGAGGCACCCTGATCGCCGTGCATCGCGCGGGGCTGGCTGATGAGGCCTCTGAACCACGGGAGGCGTGCGCTGTGTCCTGCCTGGGATTGGACGGGATCGAGGATCTGCGGCGGGACACGCGCGGATCCTACTTCCGCAAGCGGGCCGAGGAGGAGCCTCATCTCCCCCGGCTGCGGGATACCGGCCTGGTGTATCTGGACGGCCCGTACCTCTACGGCCGCTACAGCGGTGATGTGCGCCAGTGGATGCAGTTCATCCCGCCGCATCCCTTTGGCCCCCCCGAGCGGTGCTATTACAGAGTGGTTGTCGATCGTCCCTGCTTTACGACGCGCCCCTACGGCGATGGCAAGGCGATTCACGTCCCCTGGCTGCCCGGCAGTCTCTTCTATCGTCAAGGTTATGTCAATACATCATGGTTCATGGCCGACTTGCTCGAGCATATTGCGGCCGTCCCGCCTCTGGGCGGGAACCTGCCCGAGCAGGTGGAGGTCACCCGGTTGCGGGGCCGCTCCGGTTTTGATCTGGTGCATCTCGTGAACAGCTCGGGGCACCATGGGGTCAGCTTTTTCCCGCCTGTGGTTATGACGGATCTGCAACTCACGATCCCCTGTGCACGGGAGCCGCAGCGCCTGACGAGCCTGGTCAGTGGAGACCGGATCACGGGGGTACACGCCGCCGGGGAGCTCACGATGGCCATTCCTCGCCTGGGGCTCATGGAGGCCATCAGGATCGAGTGGTAGTTTGCACAGCGGTTTGCACGGCACGGGCGTGATCGGGTAGAATGCAGAGTGCGAGCCTGAAAGTAGAAAGGGGTACAATATGGGGAACAAGATAGCCTTCATTGGCTTGGGGATTATGGGAACGCCGATGGCGGGCCACCTGATAAAGGCCGGCCATGAGATCATCGGTTTCGACTTGGTGCCTGCGGTTGTGGAGGAGCTCGTATCGATGGGCGGCCGGGCTGCAGCTTCCTCGGCGGAGGCGGCGGCTCAGGCGGATATCGTCATCTCCATGGTGCCGGATTCGCCCCATGTGGAGGCGGTGTATCTCGGCGAGAAGGGCGTCCTTGAGGGGGCCAAGCCCGGCACACTCCTGCTGGACATGTCCAGCATCTCCCCGGTGATGGCCATCAAGGTCGCCAAGGCGGCCGCGGAAAAGGGTTGCCCCATGCTGGACGCCCCCGTCTCGGGCGGAGAAGTCGGCGCGCAGCAGGCGACGCTGTCTATTATGGTCGGTGGCGATCCCGAGGTGTTTGAGCGCGCCCGCCCGCTCTTTGAGATCATGGGCAAGCCGACCTATTGTGGCGCCTCCGGCTCGGGGCAGATCGTCAAGGCCTGCAACCAGATTCAGGTCGCGATGAACTTTGTCGGATTGGCCGAAGCCCTCGTGCTCGGCGTCAAGGCAGGCGTTGACCCGGAGATCATCATCAAGGTTCTGAGTGCGGGCTATGCTCAAACGCGGGTCATGGATGTGCGCGGACCTCGCATGCTCAAGGGTGACTTTGAGCCCGGATTCAGGGCCAGCTTCCATTACAAAGACCTGAATATCATCCGCGAGGCGGCGCGAGCCTATGGCGCCTCTCTGCCGGCCTCGGCCCTCGCGCACGAGCTCTTCTCCGCCATGATGGCCAATGGCTGGGGCGGCCTGGATCATTCGGCCGTCGTCAAGGTCATTGCGCAGCTGAGCAACACAGAGCTGCCGGTCAAAGAGGACTAGGCGCAGCCTGCGCTCACTCAAGTGCCCCGGGGATGCCCGGGGCACTTGTTCTTTCCGGCCACATGGCCAGGGCTCGCCTGAGCCGGGCAACCTCTCTAGCCATATCCTCGGACCTGAGCGGCGGGCGATGCTCGCTATCGAGCAACTCGGAATGCCAATCCGCCATCACGTCGCCCTCATGCCGCGGAATGACGTGCAGGTGCAGGTGGGATACGGTCTGCCCCGCCGATTGCCCCTGCTGAAGCGACAGATCCACGCCCGTGCCGCCATAGACGGCCATTACCAGCTCCGCTATGCGGGCTGCAAAGGGCACCAGGGCCGAGGCTTCGATGCTGCTGAGCTGGGACAATGTGGTGACGTGCAGCTGAGGGATGATCAGGCAGTGCCCGGGCACCAACGGCGCGCGGTTGTAGATGGCTCGGAGCTGGAGCGTCTCGGCAAAGGTCGCCGGTGCGATCTCTCCCGCACAAAAGGGACAGGGATTGGCGTGCATGGTTCCCCTTCCTGTGATTCTCTCCCGGCCTGGGCGTCGGTGTCCGCGGCAGGCAGCGCGCCGGGAGCAGGCACAGGCATTCTGGCACATCAAGGTCTGCCAGAGCAAGGGTACCCTTGCGTGCCTCCGGGAGGATGCAACCCGGCGGAGAAGAGGCTATAATCCGGGCGTCCAATGGCGCTGTACACCACACAAAAGGCGGAGGGACATGGCGGGTCTCCGTGACGTTCAAATCTGGAAGCACCTGAAGGAAGTCGACCTGCGCCCGATCCTGCAGCAGGCTATTGAGCCTGTGCGGATGGCGCTGGTTGGTGTCCGTGGCTCCGGCGTGGATGACCTGGCCACCATGCTGCGCACCGATCCCTATCGCCTTGCGACCGTGTCAGCCACACCCCTGGTGGTGGTGGATCCACGCTCCCAATCGGATCTGCAGGGCGCCGAGATGGTGCTTTTTGTGGTATCCCCCGCGAGCGCAGAGGCTGGCACGGAGCGCGACCTCGCCGTGGCGCTTCGCGGCGCCCACGTGCCGGTGATCACGATCATGAACACGGGCACGGCCTCCGGGGCGCTGCCCTCCGCCGCTTTCTGGAAGGCGGGACCCTATCTCGCTGGCGCCGTGGAGGATGCAGCCTTTCTCGAGCGCGAGCTCGTCCCAGCCGTCCTGGAGGCTCTCCCGGATCGGCACCTGGCGCTGGCCCGGCAGTTGCCCCTCTTCCGAGCAACGGTGGCACGCCGGCTGATCGAGGAGACGAGCCTGGCCAACGCGACCTACTCCCTCTCCACCGGCTTGGCCGGTGTGATACCGCTGCTGAACATCCCGTTGAACGTCACCGATATGGCGGTGCTCACCAAGGCCCAGGCTTTTCTGGTGTACCGCCTCGGCCTTGCTCTGGGCCTCTCCACGCGCTGGCAGGACTATGTGCGCGAATTCGGGACGGTCATCGGCGGCGGGTTCATGTGGCGGCAACTGGCACGCACCCTGGTCGGCCTGATCCCTTGGCTGGGCATCGTGCCCAAGGTCGGCGTGGCCTATGCCGGGACTTTTGTGGTCGGCAACGTCGTATGGCACTGGTATCTCACGGGCAGGCACCTCTCCAAGGAACAGCTGCGAGCCGTATACCGGCAGGCGATAGAATCCGGCAAGAACGCCGCCAAACGCCTGGGCGCGGGGTTTCCCCGCAGACGCCGCCGGCGTCCGGCCACCGAGCAACCCAGCCTCCCCCGGCAGACGCACTTCTGCCGCTTTTGCGGCCAGCCACTGGAGCCTGGCGCCGAGGCCTGCGCCTACTGCTACGCTCCGGTTATGCCTCCGTCACAGACGCTCGAACCCCCGGCGCGTCGTTCGCGCCGCCTCAAGCTGCCCGCTTTCAAGGGCTGGCCCTGGAAGCGGCGGCCGGCGCCCTGAGCCGCCGAAAGGGCTTGACGGGCTCCTGTCGTCCTCTAGAATGAACGCGCTATCCACACACACACGATACGGGAGGCAGGCATATGTCCACGGTTCGGCGACCCTTCACCGTCGATGGTAAGCCCTTCTTTAGCCTGGGCGGCCAATCACGCAACTCCAGCGGGTACAACCGCGCAGAGGCGGAGACGGCCTTTCGGGCCGTCAAGCTTCTCCATGGTAACACGCTCGAGATCCCGGTCTATTGGGAGCAGGTCGAGCCCGTCGAAGGCCAGTTCGACTTTGGCTCGGTCGATACCCTCCTGGCGATGGCACGCGAGAACCAGGTCCGTCTGGTGCTGCTCTGGTTTGGCACCTGGAAGAACGGCAATATGGAGTACACGCCGGACTGGGTAAAGCGCCAGCCGGAGCGGTTCAAGCGCGTGACCAACCCCTTCGGCAATACCGTCTGGGTCCTTTCCTCTCATTGCGAGGCGACGTACCAGGCCGATGAACGAGCCTTTACGGCGCTCATGTCCCATCTCAAGGAGGCGGATTCGGAAGAGCGCACCGTCATTGCCGTACAGATCGAAAACGAGCCGGGCATTCTTGGGAGCGATCGGGACTATGGCCCGGAGGGGCAGGCAGCTATTGAGAGCCCGGTGCCCTCCAAGGTTCTGGAGTGCCTCCCTGCGCTGACCGAGAGCCCGGTATTTCGCTCGTGGCTCGCCTGCGGCCAAAGGGCTTCCGGCAGCTGGGATGAGGTGTTCGGGGCCGACGCCGGCGAGTACATGACGGCCTGGAGCATCGGACGATATATCGACCGCCTGGCCGAGGCAGGCCGCGCGATCTATGACATTCCGCTCTATGTGAACGTCTGGCTGGGCGAGCAGGGCTTCCGACAGGCGGGCACCTATCCTTCGGGCGGTGCCGTCAGCAAGACGCTCGATATCTGGAAGTTGGCTACGCCGCACATCGACCTGATCGCCCCGGATATCTACATCGCGGATGCGGATGGTTACCGTGCCATCTGCCGCGCCTACGCTCGGGACGACAACCCGCTGTTTGTACCCGAATCCGCCCCCTGGGGCTCCAACGCCTGGAATATGTTCTATGCCCTGGCGGATTGCTCCGCCGTGGGATACCACTTTTTCGCCATCGAACACATCGTCGGCCCCGATGGCGAGGTCAACCCCGCGGCCAAGGATATCGTGGGCAGCTTCCATGCCACGGCCGCCGCGATCCCGCTCTTGCTCAAGTACCAGGGCACCGGGCGCGTCCATGCCATCGCCCAGTACGAGGGCATGCAGGAACAGCATCTCGATATGGATGGCTGGGTGGGCGTCGCCCGCTTTGGCTATGGCGGCTACACCTATGCCGGCATGGACTGGCGGCACACCGGTGGCGATCGGGCGCTCGTCGAGCAGCCCCGGGCGCCGCGCGGCAGAGGGCTCGTGTTCCAGGCCGATGAGGAGACGTTCTACCTGGTCGGAGGCGCCTACCGGCTGGGCCTCCTGCGCAAGGGGCCTGCCAGCGAGACGCTGGATCCGACCCGCTCGACGGATTGGTTCCGCGAGCGCCAGGCGCACTTTGTCTCGGTGGACGAAGGCCATTTTGATGAGGCCGGCGCCTTTGTGGTGGATCGCCGCCGGAATGGTGACGAGACGGACAACGGGATCTGGGTGGAGCCCGACGTTCAGGTGGTGCGCGTCGTAATGACGCGCTAGCCGCAGTCGGGATCGGTCAGGCGGAGCTGGCGCGTACCGGAACGCTGAAGGAGGCCACTACGTCCGCCAGGGCGGCCATGCGTTCCGGACTTGGACGGGCCAGGCTCCGCGCAGAATAGGTGAGGCCGAGGCTATCGTACTTGCCGGCCGCCATCGGATGAAACGGCAGCAGTTCGAGGTGCTGTAGCGCAGGTAGGCCACTGGCAAACCGCGCAATGGACCCGATTGCCTCTGCCGTGTCGTTGACGCCGGGGATCACTGGGATGCGGATAACCAGCGGGAGAGGCCCAGCGCCCAGGCGCTGGGCATTCTCCAGGATCGTAGCGTTGCTCACGCCTGTGACGCGGCGATGCAACTCGCAGTCCATGACCTTGAGATCGAGCATCAGCAAATCCACGGCCGGCAATACCGTGGCAAATCGGTCCCACGGGACGTGCCCGGCCGTCTCGATGGCGGTGTGGATGCCATCCGCCTGGCAGGCCGAGAGCAGCGCCGCCGAGAACTCCGCCTGGAGCAGAGGCTCACCCCCCGACAGGGTGACACCCCCTCCCGAACTCTGGAAAAACGCACGGTCGGCAAGCACCTCCAGGAGCACCTCGCCGGCCGAGACCTCATGGCCGACCATCACGAGAGCCTCGGCAAAGCACTCGGCCGCGCAGCGGCCGCAGCCGGTGCACCGCTCCCGGACGAGCACTTTGCCCGCCTCGGTCCGCTCAAGGGCGCCGCACGGGCACGCCAGTATGCAGGCACCGCAATCAATGCACCGCTCCGGAAACACCTGGAGTTCGGGCTCACGGGCCAGAGTCTCCGGGTTATGGCACCAGAAGCAGCGCAGATTGCAGCCCTTGAGGAAAACCGTCGTACGGATCCCCGGGCCGTCGTGAATACAGTAGCGCTGGATCTCTGTGATCGTGCCGCGCTTGGAGAGGCCTTCAACCGTTGTCATGGCAGGCATGGTATGCCCCGTGCCCGGCTCTGTCAATGAGAGGTCGCCAGCCCTCTTGCAGCGTCTGCTCCCATGCGCTACGATGTCCGCACGTATTCGGCGGCAGGTGTGCCGCTTGGAGGGCTCGAACCGATGCGACTGGGACTATCCAGCTTTGTCTTTCGCTATGCCGTCGGGGCGCCCGTTGGTGAGCCCATGGACGCGTTCACGCTGCTGCGGCGGGCCTACGCCTACGGGCTGGACGCCGTCCAGTTCTCCGACAACCTCCCTCTCCATCTGATGGGCGAGTCCGAGCACGCCGCGTTGCGCAACTTGGCGGGCGACCTGGGCGTGGGCATCGAGGTCGGCACCCGCGGGATGGATCACCAACTGCTCCGTTCCTATGTGGCTCTGGCAGCATTCTATGGCAGCCACGCGCTTCGTCTGGTCCTGGATGAGCCGGACTCTGGGCGTGCAGAGAGTGAGCTGCGCTGGCTGCTGCCCCTGCTCGAAGAACACCGCCTGCCGCTCGCCATTGAGAACCATGGCGAGATGCCCGCGGCCGAGCTGGAGGCGCTGGTGCAGCGCATCGGTCATCCGCTCCTTGGCTTTTGCGTGGATACCGCCAACAATCTGGTGCTGCTGGAGCGCCCGATGGAGACCATGGCGCCTCTGGCTGGCCGCGCCACGCAGCTTCACCTCAAGGATTATGTCGTGCAGCGCTCGCCCGTGGGCTACCGCATCACCGGTTGCCCCCTCGGCGAGGGGGCGCTGGATCTCCGCGCCACGATCCGGCTCATACGCCCTCTGGAGCGCGAGATGGACGTCTTCCTCGAGTGCTGGATGGACCCCGCCCCATCGAGGGTTGAGACACTGCTCCAGGAGGAGCGCTGGATCGCCCGGAGCGTGGCGTGCGCCCAGGCCCTGTTTGGCGGCGCGGCAGAAAATGACTCTGTCGTGGATACTGGCGGTCATCCCGCCAGATCATGAGGCATTCGGCTGCCTAGTGGCAGAGGCGGATGCAACGGCAGTGGCGACGTACTCCATCGCGACCGTAAGCCACGCAGGTGATCCGGACACCATGGAGCCGTTCGCGCTGATACGGTGTACGACCAATCTGCCCAGGCGACGATACATATGAGAGAAGCGCTGTCAGGTAGACTAAGATGCGATGGTGGCATCCGGACAGGGCGGCGATAGCGAACAAGTCGGGATTACGGGGAACGCAGTCGCAGGCCTCATGCAAGAATGGGACATACCGAGAGACGATGGGAGATGACGCGTATGCAGAGGGTCGCTTTATACCAGGTTGATGCCTTCACCGACCGTCCCTTTACGGGCAACCCTGCCGGCGTTTGTCTGCTGGAGGGCGCCTTGCCGGACGCCACCCTGCAGGCGATTGCCGTCGAGATGAACCTGTCGGAAACGGCCTTTGTCCAGATGGTCCCGCCCGGCGAGGGACGCGCGCCGCTCAGATACGGACTGCGCTGGTTCACGCCCCGCACAGAGGTAGCCCTGTGCGGCCACGCAACGCTATCGGCCGCCGCCGTGCTCTTTGGTGAACAGGGCGTCCAGGTCGATCTCGTCGAGTTCGATACACGCAGCGGCGTCCTCACGGCGCGGAGACGCCCAGAGGGCATCCAGCTGGACTTTCCCGCCGATCCTCCGGCTCCCTATACGCTGCCTCCGGCCGTATGGACGGCGCTGGGCAAGCCGCCCGTCGTGGCCAGCCTCCGTTCCCCGCGCCTGGGCATGGTGCTCGTCCACGTGGACAACGCCGGCGTCGTGCAGCGCCTGAGTCCAGACATGCAGGCACTGGCAGGGGCCAGTGCCCCCGCGGGGGGGATGGGCTATATCGTCACGGCAGCAGGGCGCTCCCCCGCCGATTTCGTATCCCGGTTCTTTGCCCCTGCGCTTGGCATTCCCGAGGATCCGGTAACCGGCTCGTCGCACACCGTTCTGGGCCCGTACTGGGCCGGGATCCTGGGGCGCACCAGCCTGCGCGCCCGCCAGGTCTCCGCAAGAGGCGGAGATCTCGCGGTGGAGGTGCTCCGCGATGGCCGCGTGGGCATCACCGGCCAGGCCGTCGTCGTCTTCTCGGGGCAACTCAGGCTCCCGGGATAGGGCGCTGCCCTAGCCCTCCCGGATCCAGACGATCATCTCGCCGGGCTCACGATTGGCCCAGGCATAGTACGGGACGGCCATCAGCCGAGCGGCTCGGCTGGCGTTCGCCCGCGGCCGGTAGAGGCCCGCCCAGCTCGGATCCGCGATGGTGCGCATCCCATCGGCCTCGACGACGACCACGCCTCCGAGGAGGTCCGGGTCCCGGTGCGCAGAGAGCGTCGCATCCCTGGGCAGAGTAAGAGCGTCCAGGTTGGTTCCGTTGTCGCAACTCTCCAGAGCGTAAACAATGGGGCCTCGCTGAAGGGCGACGCGGCCCGCGTTGGCTCGCACCTCAGGCCTGGCATACACGCGCTCCACCGGCATGGCCAGGTCCAGCGTCACCACGTCCCCCGGTGACCAGGTTCGCGTGATCTCGAGGTATCCGCGGTGCAGTGCGCGGCTGCCATCGTACGGTGAATCGTTGATGGCCACCTCGTACAGCCGGCACCATCCGGGAATGCGAAGCGCCAGCGTGCCCGCCAGGGGATCCGCTGCCTCGACGGCGAGGCGAACGCGGCCCTCCCAGGGATAGTCCGTCTCCTGAACCATTCTCACGGTCCCGCCCGCCAGCGGGATCTCGGCGCTGCCGTTGGCATACAGGTTGACAAAGGCCGTGTCGCGATCCACGGCATAAGCATAGCCGCCGACTGAGGCCAGGAGACGTGCCAGGTTCATCGGGCAGCAGGAGCAATCGAACCAGGACTGCCTGCGGGGCGCGACCACGCCACCGCGATACAGGTCCGGGCGTGCGGCGTACTGCGCAGGATCTACGGCCAGGGGATTGGCATAGAAAAAGGAGTCCCCTTCGAGCGACACGCCGCTCAGCACCCCGTTGTAAAGGGCGCGCTCAAGCCCATCGATGTAGCGGGCCTCCCCTTCCAGCAGAAACATACGCTGGGCGAACAGCACCAGGCCGATCGCGGCGCACGTCTCCGCATAGGCGAGGTCGTTGGGGAGATCATAGTCCACCGTAAAGCGTTCCCCGCGCGCGCTGGAGCCAATGCCTCCGGTGATGTACATGCGGCGCAGAGTCGTGTTCTCCCAGAGGCGCCGGCAGGCTGCCGCCAGCTCCTCATCCCGGGTCTCAAGGGCCACAGCGGCCATGCCACTGTAGAGGTACATTGCCCGCACGGCGTGACCCTCCGCCGTGGATTGCCGCCGTACCGGCTGGTGAGATTGGTTGTAGCGGTGATCATGGCCGTAATGGGCCGCCCCCGGATCCTCACCCCGCTCTAGGGCCTCGGCATCAAAATAGTGCGGCTGCCGGCCGCGCTCGTCGACAAAGTAGCGCGCCAGATCCAGGTAACGGGACTCGCCGGTGGCATGGTAGAGCCGGACGAGGGCTAGTTCGATCTCCTCATGTCCCGGGTAGCCGTGCTTCTGGCGCTCACTTGGGCCAAAGGCAGCCGCGATATGGTCCGCATAGCGGCGCATGACGTCGAGCAGGCGCGTATTGCCCGTGGCCTCATAGTAGGCGACGGCGGCCTCGATCAGATGCCCGGCACAATAGAGCTCGTGCATGTCACGGAGGTTGGTCCAACGCTGATCCCGGGCAAGGATCGTAAAGTAGGTGTTCAGATAGCCATCGGGTTGCTGCGCCCCGGCGATCCTCTCGATCATCTCGTCGACGCGGGCCTCCAGCCTTTGGTCCGGGTTCGTCGCCAGGGCATAAGCGGAGGCCTCTATCCACTTGGCCACGTCGGAATCGTAAAAAGGATGGGGCCGGTACGACATGCCGGCATGCCAGTTCAGATCGAACACCGCAGAGCGCCCGGTCTCTTTGCAACGCTCATACTCGACGGGCAAGCTCACCAGTCGGTTGACGGCCTGGCGTGCACCCCACAGGCCCCCTTGGAGGTGAACCTGCGAGACTGGAACGGCGCGCCTTGCTGTGGCATCGGTCATGGCTCTCCTTTCGCTCGGCTACGGCATTGCGTCATGGATCGCTGTCTCCTGGCTCTCAGCTCCCTGCACCGTGGGGAACTCGGCGATCCGGATATTCGTGGCCCCAAAGGGGATCAGGCAGAGCGGCTCCAGAGGAGCCTCCATGATAACGGGGCTCCACGGCAACGATCCGGCCGTGCCGCGCTCAAGGCCCCAACTGGTGAGCCGGGCGCCCATGACGCGAGCGCGAACCGGCGCCCCATCCGGGCTAAACGGCGTCGCGCCCAACGGACCGCGACTCACCCGAATGCAACGCTCAGGCCGGTGGCGATCGAGCACCAGGGCATAGTTCCAGGGCGTGGTGGGATGCACCTCCCAATCCCCGTGAGGCAACGTTCCCCCGATCTGCCGCCACTCCTCCTGGATCTGCAGTGCGAGAACCAGCGGCCCGTACAGGATAGAGGCGGAACCATGGTACCTGGTCTCCACTCGCAGCCGCATCGGCAGCCGGATGGACACCTCCAGGTAGCCGGCGACGTCCACATCCAGGTCACAGAACGTGCCAGGCTCACCCCGCATCTCCCGGTGCCCCTGGATGCGCACCGTTGCGCCCTCCGCCCAGTCGGGGATCCGTATCCTGAGGCAGAAGGAGAGCGGAACGCTCGCTTGCACGAGGATGCGCGCCTCCTCACCAAAGGGATAGTCGGAATCCACACGGATGTAGACCTCCTCGCCGGAGAGGCGGCACCGCAGCTCACAGGGGGCCAGTGAAAGGGCCGCCAGCCCCTCCTTACGCCCACGGCTCGCGGGCGAGCGCATCCACAGGCTGGAGGCGTACTTGGGCCATCCCTGGTGCATGTTCGCCGTGCAGCACCCATAGTTGGGCTCCAGCCCGTATATGTTGCTTTCCGGCGCGTTGTTGGTATAGATCGGGTCCGATACCACCTGGCACACGGGCTGGTTCACCTGCTGGTCGTACTGGTGGGCCCACATGTCCGGCCGAAACGTCGCAGGGAGGGCGTTGAACGCGATCCGCTCAAGCCGGTCAACCAGAGACGGATCGCCCAGCACGGAAGCCAGCACCTCCAGGGAGTACATCAGCTCAACGACCGCGCACAGCTCTGTGCCCTGGGAGGGATCGCGGCCCGCGAGGTGCTCATCGCCGGTAAAGACGCCGGTCACCTGCCCGTGGTACGCCTCCAGAAGGTCGATCATCCGCCACGTGCCCGCCAGGTGGACGGGATCATGGCTCAGCCGGTAACGCAGCGCGCCTCCTTTGATCGCCATGGTGTTGTTTACCACGTGGGTGGGCATGGCGATCGCGCAGCGCCCTGTCCGCCCTCTATAGGGGTACTCCCGGAAGAGGCGATCCCAGTCATAGCCCTGACGACACGTCTCCCGGGCCAGCGCCAGCAGGTCGGCCTCGGAAGTCTGCTCGTACAACTCCTCCATTCCCAGAACAAGCTCAGGCCAGCGCATGCGCCCCCAGTCAAAGAGAGGGGTTGAGGCCAGTTGGTCGGCGAGTCGCCGGTAAAAAGAGGAAAGCGCCGGAGGGATCCGGGGATCCCCGGTCGCGCTGTGGTACTGGAGAGCGCCCTTGACGAATACAGAGACCGGCCAGGGATCCAGGGGGCGGTACCGGCCCGTTCCCATGTCCTGGCGCGGCCCCAACCAGCCATCGGCACTCTGTGCGCTGAGGATGGCATCCATCCAGTGCCGCACCCGGCCGATGAGAGGGGCGTCCTGCAGCAGAAAAGCCAGCGGGACGGTGCCGTCGAGCCAGTACGGGCCGCGCTCCCAGCCTTCCGCAGCGCCCCCGATCCACCCACTCTCGGCCACATCGGGCCAGAAGGACTCGAGATGACCGCTAAGCCCCTCAGCCTGAATGCGCAGCTGGTCCAGGAGCCAGCCGCGGGGCCGTAGCGCCCCCAGCGGCAGCGGTTCAAGAGCCCGCGGAACCAACCCGGCTCGCTCGCCATTCATGCCACACCTCCGGGCGCATTATAGCGCCCTCGCACAGCCCGCGCCATGGCCGTCCGCCTTTCTGGGTCGACCAAGGCAGCCCGTGGCGCAAGCTCCCTGGTGCGCTTGCGCTTACCCGATCGCTCTCCTACAATCCCGGCGGTGAGACGATCCGCGTTCGTGATGACAGGGAGGTCATGATGGCAAGGTATGCAGATCGCGACGAACTGAAAGCCGTTCTGGACAAGGTCGTCGCTGGCCTCAACGAGAACGAGGCCGTGCGCAATCGGATCAAGACAGCCAACGTCTCCATGGGCCTGATCGTGTCCGATCTGGCGGATGCCGAGTACGTCATATCCTTCAAGAACGGAGAGGTGCTCGGATCCACCTCAGGAGCGGCCAGCGCCAGCATCACCGTCACGCTCACCCAGGACGTCCTGGATCGCATATTCAGCGGCCAGCTCAGCGGCGAATCGGCCTACTTTTCCGGGCAGGTGAAGCTTCGTGGCGATGAGTGGATGGCCGAAGGGCTGGCTGGCTACATCTACCAGATGGTGCCGCTCTACAAGGCGGCGACTGGAGGCTGATCGATCTGTTCAGGGCCGGCGGCCAGGAGCCTGCCGGCCCTGCCTCACCGAGAAGGAGAGTCGGCGTGCAAAGGACGAGCTTTGATGCGGACTGGGAGTACTCTGTTCATGCGGGAATGTCGGTTCCGCCGGGTGCGGAATGGACGCCCGTTCACCTGCCGCATGATGTCTCCATCGAGCGGCCACGCAGTGCGGCCCACCCGACCGGCGGCGGAGGAGGCTATGCTTGGAGCGGCCTGGTGACCTACCGCAAGGTGTTCCACGTGCTAGAATCCTGGCGAGGCAAGTCGGTCCAGCTGGAGTTCGAGGGCGTGTATATGAACGCCGAGGTCACGTTGAACAGTGACCTGCTGGCCCGCCACCCCTACGGCTATACAGGGTTTCTCGTCGATCTGGCGGGCGGCCTCAAGTACGGGCAAGATAACGTGCTCAGCGTCCTCGTGAACAACAGCGCACAACCCAACTCGCGCTGGTACACCGGAACAGGGATCTACAGGCCGGTATGCCTGCATGTCGGCGAGGGCGCCCACATCGAACCCTGGGGCCTCTACGCCACGACGGCCGAGCTTTCCTCCGAGTCCGCTCGGGTGCGCGTCTCAGCCGAGACGGCCGGGCTGGCCGGATCGGAGGCGCACCTGCGCATCCGCATACTGGATGCCGACGGTGAGCCGGTTGCCCAGACAGAGGCGCCTGTGGATGCGCGCGCAGGCCTGGCCGAGCAGGAGTTGCGGGTTCCCCGGCCACGTCCCTGGTCCCTCGGCGATCCCTATCTCTACCGCCTCAACGCGGAGCTTGTCGTCGATGGCCGGGTGTGCGACGAGGCGACGATCCCGCTCGGGATCCGGACGATCAGCGTGGACGCTCGCCATGGTTTCCGCTTGAACGGCAGCACGATCAAACTCAAAGGGGGCTGCGTGCACCACGACAACGGCCTGCTGGGCGCTGCCAGCTATGCCCGCGCCGAGGAGCGCAAGGTCGAGTTGCTGCTCGCCGCGGGCTACAACGCCATCCGCTGTGCCCACAATCCCCCCGCACCGGCTCTCCTGGATGCCTGTGACCGGCTGGGGATGCTGGTGATCGATGAGACCTTTGACTGCTGGCGTACAGGCAAGAACCCAAATGACTATCACCTGTACTTTGAGGAGTGGTGGGCGCGTGATACGGCCTCGATGGTGAGGCGTGATCTCAACCATCCGGCCGTGATCATGTGGTCCATCGGGAACGAGGTCCCCGAACGTGCCGGCGTGTCCGACGGCTATGTCTGGGCGCAGAGGCAGGCGGATTTTGTGCGCTCCCTCGACGGCACCCGTCCGGTCACCAGTGCGCTGCCCTTTCTCTTTGAGGCCGTGTTCCAGGACGCGCTGACTGCGCCCGAAAGCGTCACCGATGCCCAGAGCATGTTCGATCCTGCGCGGCTCATCCCGGCGGATGAGGAATCCGAAGTATGGGGCAGGCTTACCGCTCCCTTCTGTAGGGCTCTGGATGTCGTCGGCTACAACTATCTCTACCCGCGCTATGACCATGACTCACGCCGCTTTCCGGATCGCGTGATGGCCGGCACGGAGACCTTTCCAGCCATGGCGTATGCCACCTGGCGCGCGACGGAGGCTCTGCCCCAGGTGATTGGCGACTTTGTCTGGACGGCGATCGACTACCTGGGCGAAAGCGGAATCGGGCGCGTGAGCTACGAACCCGGCTCCGGCTTTGGGGCTCCCTACCCCTATCACCTGGCGAACTGCGGGGATATCGACATCTGCGGATTCAAGCGCGCCCCCTCCTTCTATCGCGATGTGCTGTGGGGCGTGCAAACGGGGCCCTGCATTCTGGTGCTCGATCCTGTGGACCATGGGCGTCCGCTCCATTCTAGCCCCTGGAGCTGGGAGCCCGTTACCGAGAGTTGGACGTTTCCCGGGAAAGAGGGGCGCGCCACCAGGGTGGACGTCTATTCGGCTGATGATGAGGTAGAGCTCATCCTGAACGGCAGATCGCTGGGCCGGACGGAAGCTGGTGCGGCTGGCGAGAACGTGGCGCGCTTTGACGTCATCTACGAGCCAGGTACGCTGGAGGCGATCGCCTATCGCGACGGCGCCGAATCAGGCCGTGCGTTCCTGCGCACAGCGGGACCACCGGCAGCCTTGCAGCTGCATCCTGACAGGAATGTGCTGGAGCCGGCGTATGGGGACCTATCTTACGTTACCGTCACGGTGGTGGACGCCGAGGGCAGCCGGGTTCCCTGGGCTGACGATGCCGTTTACATCGAGGTGTCCGGGCCGGGCGACCTGGTGGCGATGGGAACGGCGGATCCATTCTCCGAGGAGCCTTACGTGGGGCCCACACGGCATGCCTACGAAGGCCGCCTGATGTGCGTCGTGCGTACGACCGGCGAACCGGGGGCCATCACCGTATCGGCTTCCGCCGGTTCTCTGGCCGCCGCTTCTGCCGTATTGCAGGTGCACGCTCTGACGTGACCAGTTTGGCACAAAAGTCGCCCCGAGGTATTGACATCGCCCGGGGAGTATTGTACTATGTGGGTGCAAGGCCCTGAGAGGTCGGAGAAGCAGTTCATACACAACTGAATAGCCGAGTGAGCGGAATGTTCCCGGGTGGGAACCCGGAGGGCCGTTCGTGGTCTATAGATGGCGGCGAGAGTTGCTACCTAAAGCCATCAGCAAGTACCGGTTACGGGAAAGGTGATTCACTCGAGCTAGTGGAGAAGAAACTCCGTTAACAACGAAGGTGTATGGATCGCTGAAGCGGTCACTTGGGGTCTTGCGCTGTGTGAGAGAAGGCCGCCATCCCGATACGGGGATGGCGGCCTTTCTATGTTGCCCCCGTCCCCACCGTTGACAGAGTGCCTTCCCCGTCTATAATGCGGCCAGATAAGCGAGCTCCCGGGAGGATTGAGACCACCTGCATGCAAGACGCCGCACCCTCAAGACCTCGGCCGTTCCGTAATCCGTCCAAACCGAAGAAAGCCATCGATTTTGCCCATCCCAGTGAGGCCGAGTTCGCCCGGGTCCTGGACTTTTACGGTATCCGCTGGGAGTACGAGCCGTTCACCTTTCCTCTCCAGTGGGACGAGCATGGGAACATCACGGAGGCGTTTTCCCCTGACTTTTATCTCGTGGATCAGGATCTCTATGTCGAGCTAACCACTCTCCGCCAGAAGCTGATCCGCCTAAAGCGTCGCAAGCTGCGCGAGCTGGCACGCCTGTATCCGGATGTTCGCATCAAACTGTGGAATCGGAAAGACTTTGAGTGGATGCTGGGTCGCTACGGTCGTGAGGAGCATTCCGAGGAGCTCGTCGGCAAAGGGGCGCTGAGCCATGACGAGCACTGAGCCCCGTGAGGGCGGCCTTCTGGATCGCATCGACCGGGTGGTCGTGAGCACCGAGGAGATTCAGGAGGCGGTGGCCGCCATGGGCGCCCGCATCAGCGCCGACTATGCCGACAGGAAGCCCGTCCTCGTCGGCGTCCTCACCGGCGTGGTCCTCTTTATGGCGGACCTGTTACGGTCCATCTCCATCCCGGTTGCCGTGGATTTCATGGCCATCTCGCACTATGGCCCGGAGTCATCCTCAGGCACGGTGCGCATCGTCAAGGACCTTGATCTGCCGATCACGGGCCGGCACGTGCTCTTTGTTGAGGACGTGATCGATACCGGGCTGAGCCTGGCCTATCTGCTTCGCACACTGCGCACACGCCAGCCGGCCTCCATCCAGGTCGCCGTGCTGTTTGACCGCCCCTACCGCCGGCTCATCGATGTGCCCCTCGCCTACCGGGGGCTGGAGCTCCCTGACGAGTTCGTGGTGGGCTACGGCCTCGACTCAGCCTCCTACTTTCGTAATCTTCCCCTCGTCGCCACGCTCAAGCCCGGTGCGCGCAAACCCTAGCTGTTTACCCTTCCCTTATCCCCGCGATACGCCCCCGATACGTAAAAAGCTTGTGAGAACACCCTGATCCCTCTTTGGCGTCTTTACGCAGACGTCTCCGCTCTACCCTGGGCCGGTCGTCAGGCCTCGTTCAATGCCCGCTGAGAACAATATATACTATAGTATAACGATGTGCACTTGCTGATAACGCGAGAAACGAATATGCGCCAGCTTATGTATGATTTACACATACTGAGATGATGTAATCAGATATCCACTTACGTAAACACGGCATAAATGTTGCCAACCAGGTACCCCACGCGCTATCATGTGGGCAGAGCGAGACCAAAAGGCACCATGAATTTGGCTACTGGTGCGCGAACCGTGCTCTGCCTGCGAGGCAGGCAGCCCGCGAGGGGCGGGCAAGTGGGGGGACCTGGATCATGAGAAGAGAGTCAGTTGGGATCTTGAACAAAGCACGGGGACAGGCGCTGCTCGCGCTGGTGCTGGTGGTAGTTCTGGCACTCGGCGCGTGGCCGTCCGTGGCACTGGGCACCCCGGCTACGGGTGCCATCCGCGTGGATCTGCCGATGGCGGCGAGCCCGGACCTGAGCCTGCCGATGGAAGAGGCTCTGTCGCTTCCGGGATACGATCTGAATGCGCGCCCGGGGGAGCCGCGCCTTCCAGTGCGAACACTGCAGGTGCTGTTGCCCTCCGTCGCAGACCTTGGTTCTGTGGCGGTCTCCTTTGAGGCATCTGGGTCGGCCGACCTGGGCGGGTCGATCTTTGTGCCGCCCGCCGGACCGCTGATCTCCAGCGACGAGATGGCGCAGGAGAACTGGAACGGACTGCAGGCGGACGATCTTGCCGAAGGCGGACTCAGGGCCATCTACGAGGCGGACGCCTTCTGGCCGTCCGATCCCGTCACGATCGAATCGATCGGCGAGCAACGCGGCTACCGCGTCGTCACCCTCTCCTACTGGCCCCTGTCCTACAACCCCGTTCAGGGCACGCTGCGGCAGAGCGCCGACGCCTCCGCGTTGGTGACCTTCAGCCAGGAGCTTCGTTCTGTTATACAGGCCGACGCCGCTGAGCGAGTGGCCTGGGACATGCTGGCCCCGCAACTGGTGAACGCTGAGGATCGCACCGCCTTTTACCCGCAGGCGCCGCTGGCCGGTGGCCGGGGTACCCTGCCGGACGGGCCTGAGGCCGCTGCGACGAACGACTATGTGATCATCACCACGGCGTCCATCCGCGATGGCAGTGCGCAACTCGCTGCGTTCGTCGCCAACAAACAGGCCAACGGGTACACCGTCAAGGTCGTCACGGAGGGCGCGGCTGACACGGCAACCACGTATCTATCTGGGTCAACCGCCGATGCCCGCGCCAACAACATCCGCAGCTGGCTCCAGGCGCACTATGCCGCCGAGGGGATCCTCTATGTGCTCCTCGTGGGCAATCCCGATCCCACGGCCTTTAGCTCGGCGACCAGCGTGCCGATGAAGCTCACGAACCCGTACCAGAGCACTCCCACGGACATGTTCTACTCGGACCTGAGTGGCACCTGGGATCTCAACGGCAACGGTACCTATGGCGAACTCACCGATATCGGCACAGGCGGCATTGACCGGCTGCCCGAGGTTACCGTGGGCCGGATTCCCTTCTACGGCACCTTTGCCGATCTGGATGCGATCCTGGCCCGCTCCGTGGCCTATGCCAGCGCCACTGGCGACCTGTCCTGGCGCCAGCGCGCCATCATCGCCGCGGCCATCTCTAACCACGGCCCCCAGGATAATAACAACGATGGCACGGCCGATTACCAGCTCAGCCAGCGCACCTACGGCGATGACTGGGGCGAGGCCGTGAAATCCATGCTCGCGGAGGCCAGCCTGGATGCGTATACACTCTACGAAAAGTCTGGCATCTATGGGGATGGGTCAGCCTACCCGTTGACATTAACCAATGCCGCCCTCAGCACGGCGAATATGATCAGCGCGTGGAACCAAGGCTACGGCCTCGTGACCTGGTGGGGACACGGCAACTACATGGGGGCCTACAGGCGCGTCTGGGTCAACGACAGCACGCGGGCGGACCGCATCACCCAGTACTCGCAGGAGACCAGTTCACCCACGTTTCTCAGTTCGGGTGACACCTACCAGCTCAGTAACGATCGGCCATCCTTTGTCGTACAGGTCGCCTGCCTGAACGGGCAACCGGAGCGTCTGGACAACCTCGGATACCGGCTCCTGGTGAACGGCTCGGTGGGCACCATCAGCTCCTCGCGTCTAAGCTGGTACATGACGGGCGCCTGGACTCCCAAGACCGGTGCAGGTTGGGCGGACAATGCCTCCATCGGCTACCGGGTCAGCGAGCGGCTGGCGGCCAATGGCGACGCGATCGGGGATGCCCTGGCCTACTTCCGGGCCTACAGCGCACTCTACTCCACGGGCGGGTTCTGGATGAACCTTCTGGGCGCCAACCTGTACGGCGATCCATCGCTCTCCCTCTCGAGCATGGGCTCCAGCGATCCTTGCGCCGTGGCGCCCTACACACCCACTTCGCCCAGCCCCGCCGACGCGGCGCAGGCTGTGAGCGTCGATAGCGCGCTGTCCTGGACTGGGGGGCACACCTGCTTGAGCGAGACCGTCACGTACGAGGTCTACCTGGGGACCGGCGGCAGCGCCTCTACTCTCGTCTGTTCAGGCTCTGATACAACGTGTAATCCTGGCGGGTTGATCGGTGGAGAGACCTATACCTGGCAGGTCGTGGCGACCAGCGCGGCGGGCAGCACCACCGGGCCCCTCTGGCAGTTCACTACGGATCAGTTGCCCTGTACCGTGCCGCCAACAGTTCCGTATGACCCTACCCCGGCAGACGATGCCACAGGCGTGGCAGTGGATGTCACTTTGAGCTGGTGCGGCGGGCACACCTGCCCGGGTGAGGACGTAACCTACGACGTATATCTGCGCACCGGCGGGTCCGGCTCGGGGACACGCGTATGCACCAACCTGAGCTCTGCCAGCTGTTATCCGGGTGAATTGGTCGAGGCTACAGTCTACGAATGGCAGGTCGTCTCCGTCGGGCTGAACGGCCCCACTGCGGGCCCCTGGTGGTCCTTCACCACGCTCAGCTGCCCGTTGCCTGCAGCCGTATCGCTGGTCGCGCCGCTGGCTGCAACAACCTTTGGCTATAACGAAGAGCCCGAGCTCGCGTGGCAGACGGTCGCTAACGCTTCCTACTATGAGGTGGAGATCTACTCGGACGCCTCGCTCAGCTCGCTGGCGATGGATACCACGACCGTACGCACGAGCATGCGACTGGCCAGCCACGCGCCGGCGGGTGACTACTTCTGGCGCGTCCGCGCCGTCTGCACAGAGAGCGGCTGCACCTCTGAGGGGCCCTGGTCTACCGTCGGGAGCTTTAAAGTCGAAGCGCAGCAGTTCGACTACCACTTGATGATGCCCATAACCTTCCGCCCGTAGCCAGGCGGGAGACACGGGACGGGCGGAGCAACCCCCCTCGCTTCGCTCGTCCTTTTTTTACCTCGGCGCGGCAGCTAGAGCCTGGCCCGCCCCCTCACCACAAGCACACCCGCCACCAAGAGAGCCACCAGGACGATGCCGCCGATGGAGAGGATCGGGACCGTCATCGGTCCGACGGCGACCGTCCCGTTCGCCGAAGTGGGAGCCTCGGCCGGCACTGATGCTTGTGGCGTGACGGACGGCATAGTCGTGGGCTGAGCCTGGGTCGTGGGCGCCACCTGAGCGTCGCCGAGCCACTCTGGCCCGACCCCGCGAGGTTCGACCGGCCGACTCATGGCCAGGAGCACGGGCTCATCCCCCTCCCCCTCGGAGAGAGCTCGCGCGGAAACGATAGCCGCCAGGCGCCCCGCATCGGGCTCCAACGCCAGTGATACATCGGTCGCCTCGGTCACGGCGCGTGGGAGCAACACCGGCTCATCGATCGTCCACTGCTGCGTGCTGCGCTCCCACTTGGCGGTAAGCAAGGCCTGCCGGCCGCCATCCTCTGCCTGTATGCCCGCCAGGAACAGACGCCCCTGGCCGTCTGTTGCGATGCCGGCCGCCCCCTCCAGGGCCGCATAACCGCGCACCCGCGATGGGAGGCTCCAACGTGCGCCAGAGTCCGAACTGTAGCTCTCCCAGACGCCGTGTTCCGAGCCGGCCTCCTGCCACAGCAGATGAGGCCCTCCGCCCGCCGCCAGGACCAGCGTGATGTTCTCGCATTCCCCCTCAGAGACGAACCGCGGCTCGCTCCAGCGTTCGCCTCCATCGTCGGACTGGGCAACATACAGCCCGCGTGACCTTGAGATCCCGGCGAGGTCCTGCCGCACCCAGGCGACGTATAGCGTCCCGTCATGGTCGACGGCGATCGCCGGATCGTCCACCATGGCCCATCCCGCCACGGCGGCATCAAAGACCAGCGAGCTGGCGCGCCACGTTTCGCCGCGGTCAGACGACTGGGTGTAGTAGATCCCGCGGTATTGGTTGATCGGCACAGCATACACGGCGTGCACCGTGCCGGCCAGATCGGCGGTCAGGGCCGGGTGTGCCCCAATCGCATTGCGCGGCGAGACCGGGCCAGGCAGCGCACGGCCCAACGGCCAGCTTGATGCCGCAGAGGCATCCGATGTGTACGTCACGGTTGCCTCCGGTCCGCCATCGAATCCGGCCGACCAAACCGCGTGCAGATGCTCGCCGATCACCGCGAGATCCGGGTCGCGGGCGATCCCCTCATCCGGCCGCACCACCTGAACGGGTGCGCTCCACTTGGTATCCAGCCATTGCGCGTACCAAAGCGCGTCGCCGTACGGCGAGCCCGTGTGCCAGAGGACGTGGACACGGAGGTCGCCGTCGATCTGTGCGGCGGGGCGTCCCACCCCTTCGGCCAGCGAAGCCGACCTGACGGGCCAAGACCAGATCTCGCCTTCCTCCTGTCCCCACCCCGAGGCTGCAGCCGGCAGATCCCAGAGCACCGCCTGGCCGGCTTCGCTCACTGTGGTGATCGATAGGAGGCCCTCTTGATAGTGCGCCGCCATGGCCGCCGCCTCGTCCGCCGGTGTGCTACTGGCCGCGCCGCTCAGCGGGACCACCTGCTCACTCCAGCCGTCGCCGAGCCAGGTGGCGATGGCCACCGCCACCGGAGACTCTGGCACGACCAGCAGCAGACGATCGGTTCCCTGCCCGGCCAACTGCCAGCCGGAGCGGAGCGCCGCTCCTGAGTAGGACGACAGAATGCTCTTCGGGCCGTCGACAAGGCCTCCGGATGCGTCGATACGCGTCTGGAGCAACCCGCTCCCCGCCGTCTGGAACACATAGATCGTGTTGTCCCCGTCGGCGGCTACCTGCGGGTGAGCCGGCTCTGCCACACCCTCCGAGGCGTTGAGAGGAGCGCTCCAGGTGACCCCGCCATCTGCCGAGCCGGAGTAGAACAGCGCCCCGGCCATGGGATCGAGCCATGCGGCCCGGCGCTGCCCATTGGTAGCATCGACATCCAGATCCGAGTCCGACAGGGCGCTACCCTCGATCAACCCAACCGGCGCAACCTGGACAGGCTCGCTCCATTCTCCTGCCTCCTCAGAGTACGTCAGATAGTACAGCCCGGCGGAGGCTTCCTCCGCCTCCGCGGAGCGCGCAAGGAGGAGGTGCAGCGCCCCGTCGCCGCCCGCCCGCAGTCGGAAAGCCGTGGCGCTCTCGGCGACAACCGCCGCATCTGCCCAGAGGTGGAGGCCGATTGCCTGGCTGCGGCACAGGACCGGTCCTTCAGCCGCACCTTCACGCGCGATCCAGCAGGCAATCACGTCTCCTGCCGAGTTCGTCGCCAGTTGCGCGCCGAACGGCACGGGCCCGGGAACACCGCTCTCCGTGGCCTCCGCCCGCGCGGCCTGAGCGCTGTACCAGACGGCGCCGTCGCTATAGGCGCTCACCAATCCCTCAACAGAGTCCCACCAGAAGGCCTGCCGAGCCGGCCCGTTCCCCTGAACCAGCGTCGGTGGGCCCACCGCACCGGTTGCAGCGAGGGTGTGGCCGGCATTACTATCGGCATCCTCCTCCCAGGTGGGCGCCACAACCGTAGGCCATTCCAGCGTATCGATGGCACTGCTCAGGGCCCAAACGTCCCCTGAAGGGTCCACCCCCGTCAGAATGATCTCTCCCGCCGCGGCCACGGCCTGCCAGCGCTCCACACTCGCCACCCGAAGGCGCTCGGCGGCGCCCGTTACGTGCGGCAGCGTAACGCAATCGGACCAGGCGTCCGCCACTATCTCCTCCCCGAGCTTGCCGAACCGGGCCAGCGCCGGCCCGTCGGCCACGCCGCCCGCAGCGAGCAAGAGCCCGCCGGCAGGATGAGGTTGAAGCGCCAACCCCGCAGCCCCCCCGTTCAGCAGGCTCAGCACCGCATCGGGCTTCGGCCAATTGCTGCCTCCGTCGGGCGATACGCTGGAATAGAGCGCCGGGGCATCGCCCGTACCGGTTCCCTCCCACAGGAGCAGGACGCGCCCGTCGCCGAGGCTCTCCAGATGCGCGTTGCTCGCCTTGGGATCGTCTGGGGCCACCAGGCGCGAGGGGCTCCAGGTGTCGCCGCCGTCCTGGCTCCAACTCCAGAGCGCTCGCCCAGTGCCGGGCTCGTTCCAGGCGAGATAGATCGCCCCGCCTTCCACGGCGGAAAGAGAGATATGGCTCTTCTCAGGGGTCGCCCGGCGCACGTAGAGCGATTCGGCCACGAGAACCATATCGCTCCAGCTTTCGCCGCCGTCCTCCGAGCGAAGGTAGTAGACCCCCGGCAGAGTCCCTTCATCGCGGCCCGTATAGAACACCGCAAGGTGCAGCGTTCCGTCGGGTCCGGGGACGGCCCGCCACCCCGATGCAGCACTGACCACGGTTTGTGCCGCTGCCCAATCGAACGTGTCCAGCGCAGCTCGCGTCTGCCTCAGGGCCAGAGGGCCAGAGCCCTCGGCACGCGCGAGGAAAAAGGCCGCCACACCCCCGGTGCCATCCGCCGTGATGCTGCCCGAACGGATCGTATCCCGGAGGTATACGCCGGTCGTGGCGTTGATGCGGATCGAGCCGGAGGCATCGTAGAGATAGTCCGAGATCGGAACCGGCGTAGGATTCCCCCATTCACCATCGCTTCGCACGGCCACGGTGACGCCATCGTAGCTATCCCACCAGAGGGCGTAGGTCTGGTCGCCTTCGTACAGCAGGGACGGATCGGACGCCGCGCCTGAGCGGGACAGGTTTACGGGGCGTCCCCACGAAGGCCCCTCCGCCATGCCGCGAAGAGGCCAGCAGAGCGCAAACAGAGACACTATAACAGACGTAACGATAGTGATCCTCAAGAGTCTCATTCTGCGTGTTCTACTCCCTGCCAGTATGGGTCTGCAGTCTATGGTAATGCTTCCAGCGGCGCAAGCCCCGCCCGCTGCCGTGCCTCATTGATCCGCCCGAGATCCGCCTCTCCAGTGCCGTTCAGGCGAGCCACCGCCTCATAGGCGTAAGCGACCTGAGCCCACTCTCCCCTCGGCACGTAGCGTGACGAGGCCTGCCCCTCGATCCGCTCGGCGGCCCAGCGTATACCCTTCACGGTCGCTGCGGCGCCGGCCGGATCGCCGGCCGCAATGAGCGCATCCCCGTACAACAGCCGCGTCGTCGAATCCCGACTGCCCGCATCCCAGGAGGCCTTCAGCACGGCGAGTGCGTCCGGGTACTGGCTCCTGGAGAGATAGATGGCGGCGAGGCGCCGGGGAGCGCTGGGGTGGCCGGGATGGCGCGCGGCCGCGGCCAGCAAGCGCTCGGCCTCCGCCAGATCTGCGCGCAGGCGCGCGTCATCCAAAGAGAGCTCGGCGAATCGCTCGGGATCGTACAAGGCGAGTTCCTGGCGTGTCTGTTCGAGAGCGCCGCGATTGGCGAGCCAGGCTGTGTGCGGCCGGCCTGCGGTGGCCACGAGCACCAGGAGGATGACAGCCAACCCCGCCAGGATCGGCACAGCCGTCCGGTCTCGCGTGCGCGAGGCCTCGGGGCTGCGCTCACCCTCGGCGGCCGCGGTCTCAGACTCGACGTGCCGCGCACAGGCGATGATCACACCCACGGGCACCAGCATGATCAGAAGCCCCCGGCTGCCGTACAGTCCCGAATCCACCATCCCATGAACGACCATCGTCATGAGCGAGGCCACACTGGCCTCCAACACTATGCCCAGCCCCGGGCTGGCGTGCGCGCGGGTGCGAACAAAGGCTCTGAGCGCGCTCACCCAGAGGAGGATCAGCGCCGCCATCCCCAGCACTCCCTGCTCCACCAGGATCCCCACAAGCGTGTTGTGGGGGTTTACGATGTACCCCACATGGATCAGCAGGGTATACACCGAATACGGAATGGGGAACTGGCCAAGGCCCACGCCGGTATACGCATAGTCCTGCGCCAGGGATAGACTGCGGGTGATCAGATCGATCCGGTTCGCCAACGCGGCGGCCCCCGGCAGCGTCAGCACGAGAACCAGGTAGCCTCCCAGGACCACAGCGAGGCCGCCCGCCAGGGCCATGAGACCGAATCCGATCAGCCGCCGCCGGTAGCCTGCCGGCCCAGGCGGCGCAAGGCGGCCCAGCCAACGCCACAACGCCCAGCCCGCGACCATCGCCAGGCTACCGCCCCAGGCGCCTCGAGAGCCCGTGAGGATCAGTGCCGATACGCCGAGCGCCACCGCAAGGGCCCAACAGCCTCGGATGGCCGCTTGGGGTCCCGGCTGGCGCATGCCCAGCCAGCGCGACGGCGCGAGCCCCGCCAGCGCAACGCCGTAGGGCAACAGCGCTGCCAGCATACTGCCAGCCACGTTCGGCGTGATTCGGTGCCCCGGAGTCCAGGCGATCCATCCTGTGAGGGATCGGCCTGCCTCGGCCAGCGCGGGGTACTTGAGAGCCTGAGCATCCCAGTCGCTGCCGGCGAGGGAGTAGAGCGCAAGCGCCGCAAGGCCCAGGCCCAGCGGGGCCAGCGAGAGATAGATCTGCCGCCGTGTCCGCTGATGCGATAGCGCCAGGGCCAGGCCTGCAGCGCCGATGACCGTCCCCAACTTGGCTACGGCGACCGGCCTGTTGTAGGCCACAACCGTGCTCACGACAGCGGTGAGCAGAAAGATGCCCAACCAGAGATGCACGCCCTGGAGACGTTCCCAACGGCCTCGGGCCAGACGCTGCAGCGGCCACATCGCCACCACCAGGAGAGCCGGCCAGAGGCCGACGGAAGTTACCCGGTACCAGACGGCCCCTCCCGTGGCATACCACAGGCCGCATGCCACCAGGGCCAAGCCCACCTGCAGGGTTGGCCAGGCATCCCGCCAGGAGAGGCGCCTCGTGGGCATCACCGGCTGCCCGCCCCACGGAGCCAGCCGAGGCTCTCCAGCCCGATCGCCAAGGCAGCCCTCCAGAGCGAGGGACTGGTGGCCAGCATCCTACCGTAGGTGCAGACCGGCCCCGGCCGCAGGGCCCACTCGCGCAGCGCGCGCCGTGCCCACGCCTCCAGATCCTCGGCGCTCAGCTCCGGATAATCGAGCACCGTGGAGCGGTCCATATCGACGCGTTCCCATCGGGTCCCCGGCCGAAACCATCCCTGGTCCACGACCTCGTAGAAAAAGGGTGTTCCCGGGTGAGGGGCCGCGATGTGAAAGAGAGCCAGGTCCAGGGGCAGAGTCTTGGCGAAATCGATTGTGTGGCGTATGGAACGCTCACTCTCCCCGGGGAGCCCGATGATAAAGTAGCCCCAGTTGCGGATGTGAGCCCTTCGGGACCACTCGAGCGCCTGGCGGACCCCTTCCAGGGTGATGCCCTTGTGCATCCGCCGGAGCATCTCCACGTCCCCGGATTCGATCCCCCAGGAGATCATCCAGCAGCCACTGCGCTTCATGAGATCGAGCATCTCTGGATCGACAAAGTCGACCCGGCTGTTGCACGTCCAGCGGATCTTGAGTCCGCGGTCCAGCAGGCCCTGGCATATGCCCAGCACGTGATCACGATTCACGGTAAACAGATCGGCGTACATGTGGATGCTGCGGATTCCCAGTCCCGCCAGCATCTCGATCTCCCGCAGCACATTCTCTGGCGAGCGGAACCGCACCGAGCGCCCGTATGAGACGTGCTTGATGCAGAACCGGCAATCGCCGGGGCATCCGCGGCTGGTAACCACAAAGGAGTAGGCGCCGGATACGAGCGGCGCCCGGTAGCGCGCCAGCGGCAGCAGATCGTGCCGTGGCAGGGGCAGCGCGTCCAGGTCCTCTATGAGCGCGCGGGGAGCGTTCAGAGCAGGTTGGCCGTTCCGGCGCCACGCCAGTCCGGGTATCGTCGCCAGGCGCTCCTCGGTGGACGTTCCGCGCTGCGTAACGGGCCTCCACCCCGCGTCCGACGCGACGAGAAGGCCTTCGAGGGCCGCACCGGTATCCGGCGCGACGGCCCGGAGATGATCCGCTTCATCAGGGCAGAGGGCATCCACCAACTCGCGCAGCGTCAGCTCGGGCTCTCCCACCAGGCAATAGTCCAGAGCCGGATACGCCTCCAGCGTGGATAGCGGCATGGGTGTGACGTGTGTCCCCATGGCGATCGTGGTCGCACCACCCGACCGCGCGAGAAACGCGCCGTACATGTCGTTCTCCAGCGTCGGCGCCGTCACCTGGGTGAGGTAGAACGTGGGCTGCAGGCGCTTGAGTTCCTCCGCAAAGGCCGCCCACGTCATGCGCGATGGAATCGCGTCGATGATCGCCACGCGCTTGTCGGGGAACAGCGCTGCCAGTTGCGCCAGATCGGCCTGCGGCCAGATCATTCCCTCGCGTGACCGCCTCCCGACGCGGTGCTGGCTCCGAATCCAGATCCCGCGGTCGGGCGCGGGCGGGTTCACGAACAGAATGTCCACGCGCTCCCCCGCGCCGGCGCCTGTGGCGATGCCAAGCCCGTCCGCGTTCGGAGGCGTCTCCGCGAATACGCGCTGAGGCACCGTCCGCCCTCGAGGCCGCTCAACGCCGGTATCGCTCATGGCACACAAGCCAGATCGGCCTGGATGTCCGCCTGCCGGTGGCTCAACTCCTCCAGCACCCGCATGATCAACCAGAACACGAGCAGGTTCAGGCCGAGCATAGTCAAGGCCGCGGCACCGAGAAGGTACAACCAGAGGCGCTCAACGCCCCAGCCGTTGAGGCCCAGCACGAGGCTCGCGGCCCCCAGGGCGATCCCGGCCCCACCGGCCAGCAGGCCCATCCACCAGAAATGCCGGTCCAGCGGAGGATCAAAGATGGGCCGGCCAAAGAGCCCCTGCCGTACCGGGCGGGCGTGAAAGAGAGACACGGCATAGTTGAAGGTTGCGCCAAGTGCAAATAGGTCAAAGCCCACCACGGGCAGCAGCGCCGCCAGATAGGCCACAAGGACGCCCATAGGCCCCAGGGACGTGATGCCGGCCAACCGCGCGATGACCAACCCCAGAGCCGCCAGCACACCCAGGGAGAAAAGGCCCACGCCCAGCAAGCCCAGTGGCCGCGCCGGGTTGTACGTGAGAACCGTCCACACAATCGTACCAAGGAAACGCATCCCATCGTTGACGACGCTGAGCTTGGACCGCCCCTGGCGCTCCCGATAGGGAATGGGGATCTCTGCGAGACGGATCCCCTCGTGGATTGCACGGGTGCTCATCACCGGCGTCAGGTTCAGGCCATCGGGCAGCGGATACAGCCTGGCGAGTATCTCCCGGCGGAACACGCGCATCCCGCTGGCAGGATCCAGCACCCTCCGGCCTCCGAGCGTAGACACGAGGCCGCTCCATAGCCGGTTGCCCACCCGACGCAGAAAGGGCATCTCGCTGCTCTGCCCCGAGCGTCGCGAGCCGACCACCAGGTCCGCTCCGTCGCCCGTGCACAGGACGGCGCACAACGCGGGAAGCTCCTCCGGCGGGTATGTGCCGTCCGCGTCCATAAACCCCAGCCATTCGCCACAGGCCGCCGCAAACCCCGTCTTGAGCGCCGCGCCGTACCCGCGGTTCGTGCTGTGCTGGACGAGGCGCACGTCGGCGTACCGCCTCGCGATCTCCGCCGTGCCGTCCCGCGAGCCGTCGTCGACGACCAGGAGTTCCAGCCCGATGCCATCCAGCGCCAGGGCCGGCCGCACCGCCAGAACCCGCTCGATGATCGCCGCGAGGCCCTGCTCTTCGTTGTATGCCGGGATCACCACCGAAAGCATACTTGCGGTTCTTGGCTCCTGTAAGCTATCCCGCTCCTGCGCTGTGTTCATGGATGCCAGCCTTGCCTGTGTTGCGGACGCCTCGGGCGGTGACCCGCGGGGCTAGTAGATCGATCTCCCGGCGGTACGGGGCGTGCCATCGATCTCGTGCAGGACGCGGGCGGGCACGCCACCGACCACGGTGTGCGCGGGCACATCGCTCGTCACCACTGCGCCGGCGGCGACTACCGCGCCGCGGCCGATCCGCACCCCATCGGTGATCACCGCACCTGACCCGATCCATACATCGTCTTCGATTATGATCCCCTCGGCGGTCAACCCTTGGTCCGTGAACGAGCGGCTGGGATCATCATAGACATGGTTCACGGCGACGATCTGAACCAGGGGAGAGGTGTACACGCGATCTCCCAGCGTGACGCCGCCCTGCCCCCGGATAACGCTGTACTCTCCCACGAGGCTATCTTGGCCGATATGGATGCCCGCATGCGGTAGCTGACGAAAGTTGTACACATGCAGCACGGCCCCATGCATCACCAGCGTTCGCGCCCCAATGGACACTCCGCCCGGACACGCGTGAACGTACACACCCTCATCCAGATAGCTGCCCGCCCCCAGCCGGATCAGGCGCGCATAGCGCAGCCGCACACCGCGCTCGATGGCCGCCCAGCCGTCCATGCGCAGCATCAGCCGGTACAGAACGGCACGGACGGCGATCCCGAGGATGCTTGGAATCCACCCCGCCAGGCTCTGGAGCAGCTGTTCGAGCGCGTACCATCCCACGCCGCCCGACTGCCGCCGAATGTAGAGCCCCGGACCGCCGCTGATGCGCTCGGCCCGTGGGTCGCCGGACCTAGAGCCGGTAGTAGAGGGCGCCATTGGCAACCTCTCCTGGTTGGATCACGCCGCGCGTGTCAAAGACGAGGCGTGCGTTCCGTGCCACCCAACCCCAATCGTAACTGCTGTGTGCGGTGTGCACGAGGACGCAATCCGCGAGCGCCAGGTCCTCCTCGGCGAGTTCGATCCCGGCCAGCCTCTCTCCGCCGGGCAGGTCGAGTTGGTGCACAAAGGGGTCATGGTACAGAACCTGCGCGCCCCGATCCTGCAAGAGCTCGATGATCGTCAGTGCCGGGCTTTCCCGCAGATCCGCCACATCGGGCTTGTAGGCGACGCCGAGAACGAGCACACGGCTCCCGCGGAGAGGCCGCTCGATATCGTTCAGAGCATCCTGAACGCGCCGCACTACATAGGCTGGCATGTCGGTGTTCACCACATCGGCCAGCTCGATGAAGCGTGTCTGCACGCTCAGACTCCGCATCTTCCAGGTGAGGTAGAGCGGATCGATGGGGATGCAGTGCCCGCCGAGGCCCGGCCCCGGGTAAAAGGGACTGAAACCAAAGGGCTTGGTGCTGGCGGCAGCGATCACCTCCCACACGTCCAGACCGATGCGCTGGCAGATCTGGGCCATCTCGTTGGCCAGGCCGATGTTGACGGCCCGGTAGGTATTCTCCAGGATCTTGACCATCTCGGCCGCCGCAGGGCTGGAGACGGGCACCGTCTGCTCCACGATGCTCCCGTAGAGGGCCACCGCCAGACTCAGGCAGGCGGGCGTCGCCCCGCCGATCACCTTGGGCGTGTTCCGGATGCTATAGTTGCGGTTTCCGGGATCGACGCGCTCCGGCGAGTAGGCCACAAAGATGTCCTCGCCGATGGCGAACCCGTCGTTCGCCAACCGGGGCATGAGGATCTCTTCGGTGGTCCCGGGGTACGTGGTGCTCTCCAGCACCACGAGCATCCCTGGATGCCGGTGGCGGGCGAGGTTCTCTACGGCCCCCACGATGTACGAGATGTCCGGATCCTTGGACTTGCTCAGCGGCGTCGGTACGCAGATGATGACGGCATCGGCCCGGGCCAGGGGCTCCGGATCGGCAGAGGCGTCCATATGCCCGCTCGCCGTCAGCGCGGCGATGGCATCAGCGGGCACATCTCCCACATAGCTCTCACCGCGCAAGAGCGCCGCACAGCGTTCTCGATCCGGGTCGATCCCGGTCACGTGGAAACCGGCTTGCCCCAACAGTACGGCCAGAGGAAGCCCCACATATCCCAGACCCATGACGCACACATTCGCGCTGCGATCCTCGATGCGCTGCCGCAGACGCTCGGCCCATCCGGCCTCGTTCAGGTCACTCATCCGTTCTCCTCTACTGATGCCTGTTGCGATCACAGCTCATTCGCGCAATCATAGCACGGGCGCGCCGGGGGAACAATACCCCTCGCCGGCATCGTCTCAAGGCCGGCGCAACGCTACCGCTTGCGAGGGCTCGGCCCCTGGCCCCTGCGCACAGGGATGACGGATCCGTTTCCATGCGGTACTATCCGTTGGCTGAGGGCAGAGCAACCGAAGGAGAATCGGTATGACTACAGTCTCATTTGACGGCCAATACGTGTGTCTGGATGGCAAGCGGACTTATGCCGGTAGAGTCTACGACGGGCACCCGGTAGAGGGGTTACTGTTCAACGTGCGAGCGGTTCAGGCGATCTTTGACGATGCGGTTCCCCAGACGAGCGCCAACTGGGCCTATCCGGACACGGGAGCCTGGGATCCGGATCGCAACACGGCCGAGTTCTGTGCCGCCCTCGCCCACTGGCGGGACCATGGAGTCCTCGCCGTGACGGTCAACCTGCAGGGCGGTGGGCCGCTCTATGTCCCCGAGATCAACCGTCATTATGACAATAACGGCTTTACGCCGGAAGGCGAACTCAAGCCGGCCTACGCCGACCGGCTGGCACGAGTCATCCGGCGCACCGACGCCCTGGGCATGGTCACCATCGTCGGCTTCTTCTACTGGACGATGCTGCTGCGCATGGCAAACGCGGACGCCATCTGGCGCGCGGCCCGGGAGGCCTGCACCTTCCTGGCTTCCTGCGGCCATAGAAACGTGCTCGTCGAGCTGGCCAATGAGATCGACGTCGTCGTCGACCAGACGCCCTATGCGATCTTTCGCCCCGAGCGTCAGCACGAGATGCTCAGCGCCCTCAAGGCCGAGTTCCCCAGTCTGCTGTTTTCTACCAGCGGCGGCGGTGCGGAGGTAGACACGGGCCGCGGGATGCCGCCCCCCTCGCTCGTCCGTACGGCGGATTACGTCTTGCTGCACGGCAACGGGCTGCGCCCTCTACAACTCGCCGCGGCGCTGGAGGCGGTGCAGAGCATGCCCTCGTACTTCCTTGCACCAAAGCCGATCATCATCAACGAGGACTCCCCGGCTCTGCCCAACCTGGAGGTCGCCTGGACGCACGGCGTCTCCTGGGGGTATTACGATCAAGGCTGGCACGGCCAGGGCGCCGATCCATGGGAAGACTATGTCCCGCGGCCACGCTATCGCGACGATGCGCCCTGGGCCGCCCTCAGTGGCTATCAGACGCCCCCGGTGAACTGGGGCATCAACACGCCCTTCAAGCGAGCCTTCTTTGAGCGTCTGTCCCAGATCACGGGCGTCGGCGCCGGGTGAACCCGGGCTGCTGAAGCCTTCAGCCGCTGGATCCCGGCTCTGGCGTGCCCTGATCCGGGGCCAGGGCCCAGGCACGCCCGCCGCGGACCTCCCCATAGAGGGTGCCCACACGCGTGGCGGCCAGTTTGCACTGCGCCAGGTAATCCTCCAGGCTCTGGGCCAGGGCGCGCGCGTGCTCGGCCCGACCGGCGATATCCTCCAGCCGCGCCGCGTTCCGTTCGCCCGGATCCCAGAGGGCCCTGCGCAACGCGTCCAGGCGCTCCTGTGCCGAAGCGACATTGGGGCGCTCCAGCGAGAGCAGCGTCGCCGCGATGGACTGCACGCCCTCGAAAAACGCCAGGTACTGCTGGCTGCGCCTCGTCATTCGGGCGAGCATATAGCCAATGTCCTCGATGAGCGCATTCAGGTCATCGGGATCCAGTTCGGCGCCTGGCGCGACTTCGCGCAGCGTGCCGAGGATCTCGTCAACCGTCCCGCACACATCGCCAAAGCGCGTCTCGCCGCCGGTGGCGGGCTCATCAGCAGCGACCAGTTGCAGCCCCCGGCGCGTCTCTGCCAACCTGACCCGCGGGAGCTCGATCACCCCCCCATCCTCAAAGACGAGGAGTGGCGGCACGTTGTGGCCGCGCTCCACGATGCGCGCCCGTCCGGCTCGGAGGTCCGCTTCGATCGCCTCGCGGTGAGGCGACGGCGGCATCCAGCGGTTCTCTTCTCTCTCCATTCACGCTCTCCTATTCACAGGGTATGCGCAGGATACCACAGAGCCTCCGCCAGGCAAGGCCCTCTATCGCTGGCGGGCCTGCCTCCTGCGCCCTATAATGCGCCCATCTCAACTCGGTAGGAGACGTGCTGTGGCTGTACGCGACGAACTGGCCCTGCCCACCGATTACGACGAGATACCCTATCCCGTCCTCTGCTACACGCAGACCCATCCGGACAGGCTGGCCACCTGCGCGAGCCTGCTGGGGCTCCCCGTACCCGACGTGGAGCACTGCCGCGTGCTGGAGCTGGGGTGTGCATCAGGCGGTAACCTTCTGCCCATGGCCGAAGCCCTGCCAGGCAGCACCTTTGTGGGCGTGGACCTCTCTGCTCACCAGATTCAAGAGGCCTCACAGGCCGTCACATCGTTGCGCCTTTCCAACATCGCCTTTCTCGCCATGGACCTTTGCGAGATCACCCCCGCGCTGGGCACCTTTGACTATATCATCGCCCATGGCGTCTACTCCTGGGTGCCCCCGGTAGTCCGCGACGCGCTCCTAAGGGTCTGCTCAGCGAACCTGGCCACTGCAGGCGTCGCATATATCAGCTACAACACCTACCCGGGCTGGCACATGCTCAGCGGCCTCCGAGAGATGATGCTCTACCATATGCGCGCCGAACGGGATCCCCACCGCCGGGCCGAGTTGGGGCGCGAACTGGTTGCCCTGCTTGCGCGCGCGGTGCACGACGAGCGCAACCAGGCCTATGGCACCTTTATGGAGTCCTACCGCGAACTCCTGGATAAGCAGGCCGAGGACGCCCGGCCACAGATCGACTCGGTGATCCTGCACGATGAGCTGGCTGAATGGAACGATCCCGTCTACTTCTGGCAGTTCGCCGAGCACGCCGGACAGCACGGGCTTCAGTTCCTGGTAGAGGCCGACTTTCCCATGTCCATGCCGGACAATCTCTCCGCCGAGACCTTTGGCTCCCTGCAGGAGGTGTGCGAGACGATTGTCGATACGGAGCAGTACATGGACTTTGTGCGGAACCGGGCGTTTCGGCGCACGCTGCTATGCCATAGCGACGCGACCCTGGATCGCACGCTCCGCAGCAGCCGCGTCCAGAGCATGGCCGTCGCCACGCGCGCCCAACGGGTGCCGCCCCAGGCTCCCGATGACGGGATCGCTCGATTCGCCAGCCCCGATGGCGCCCTGTTCCAGACCGATGACGCGGTCACCATCGCAGCTCTCGATCATCTCGCCGCGATCGCGCCCAGCGCCATTCCCTTCGGCCGGCTGGTCGACGAGGCGGCCAGCCGGCAGGGCACATCATCCCTCGAACCCGCGGACGTCCGCCGGCTGGCGGCGAACCTCCTCAAGGCCTTCTCTTACAGCGTCTCGCTCGTCGAGTTGCATGCCTGGGCCCCACCGGTCGTCTCCGCCGTCAGCGAGCATCCCCGAGCCAGCGCCTATGCCCGCTATCTGGCCCGCTCCAGCGACCGGGTCCCCAACCTGCGACACGAGCGCGTGCACCTGGACCCGCTGGCGCGTTACGTGCTGCCGCAGCTGGATGGCAGCCACACCCGTGATGACATCGCCGCCCAGCTGGATGCGCTGCTCAACAGCGGTGCGCTGCGGTACACCGATGGCAGCGAGAGTGGCGAAGCGGATCCCGCCATCCGGCTGAGGCGCGATCTGGACGCCACGCTATCCTGGGTCGCGCGCGCGAGCCTCCTGGTCGCCTGAGCCCAGCCATACAACCGGCTCGGGGTCCCGCTTGTCCGGCTGGCGGTCTCTCGCTAGAATCAGGAAATCAGAGCAGAGATCACACGGAGGGACGAGCCCATGCGCGTCACCAAAGCCATCATCACCGCGGCCGGGCGCAGGCAGCGCACGCTTCCACTGCAGATGCTGATCGATACGGACGGCCGGGAGAAGGCCGTTCTGGCGATCCTGGTGGAGGAGGCGCTCCGTGCCGGGATCGAACAGGTCTGTGTCGTCGTCAGCCCCGGGGATGAGGTCGCCTATCGCGAGGTGGTTGGCGACTATCTCAGCCGGATCACCTTCGTGGAACAGAGCGAGCCGTTGGGCTACGGGCACGCGATCTACTGCGCCCACGAGTATGCCGGGGACGAGCCCTTTCTCCACCTGGTGAGCGACCACCTCCCCATCACCAGGGGCGAGCTCGGCTGCGCCGAGGACCTCGTGCGCATGGCGGAACGCAACGATTGCGCCGTCTCCGCCGTGCAGGCCTCACGGGAGAGCCTGCTGCCGTACTTTGGCTGTGTGGGTGGCAAGCGGGTGGCGGGCAGCAGCCGCCTCTACCTGGTGGATCGAGTCATGGAAAAGCCCACCCCCACGGAGGCCGAGCAGTTCCTGGTGGTTCCGGGCCTGCGCGCCGGACACTATCTCTGCTTCTTTGGTATGCACGTGCTGACGCCTCTTGTCATGGCCATCCTGGGCGACCGGCTGGAGGCCCAACAGGAGGGCGTGACCCTTTCGGACGCCCTGGACGAGTTGTCCCGCCACGAACGCTACCTCGCGCTGGAGAGCGTTGGGCGACGCTACGATGTGGGGGCCCGTTACGGCCTGCTCACCGCGCAAATCGCCCTCGCCCTTGCCGGCCAGGATCGTGAGGTGGTGCTGGCCCAACTGCTGGAGCTTCTCGCGGCGCGCGAGGCAGACCAGAGTGCCGATGCCTAGTTCCGCGCTGCTTGATACCATCCTGTCACCCGATCCAGCCGTGCGCGATCGGTCGCTCCGAGACCTGTGCGTCCCGCTCTCCCTGGCAGAGCTCCAGGCGGAGTGCGCCGTGCTCGATAGCTTTAGGCGCTCCAGCACAAATCTCTTTGAGCGCGTGCGCGCCACGGCCTTCCTGTATGCCATCTATCGCTTTCACCTGCCTCGCCGGCTGGCCGCTGCCCCCGCCGGGCGAATACCCTACGGGGGCTACGCGCATCTCCTGGAACGCCGTTTTGAAGAGGCTATCGATGCCTTTTTGGCGGCCTCGCGCAGGGAAGGACCCTCCGAGGCCCTGGCCAGCGGCTTGGCTCAGGCGTACCACCTGCTCGCTTTCCAGACTCTGGCGGATCAGGTGCGCCGCAGCGTACGCTCGTTCGCCGGAAACCGCTGGATGTTCCGCATGGGCCCCCCGGCCGATCACCCTCTGCGGGTGCATCCGCTGCTGCTCCGGCGAGATCCGGCGACCGGCCTCTTCCCTGTGGTGGCCGAGTTCACGCCCGTGCGCATGGACCTGACGCACAGTGGCTGGAGCGACATCTTTTTCCTAGGTATGGACTATCCCGAGGGAGCCCGCGTCATCAATGTGTCCGTCGATCTGGCGGTGCGCGGTCGCGACCCGGCGCCGCAGCCTCCCGTCTCGGCGTACGTACGCGTTATCGACAAGCCGTTGTTGCGCCTGGCCAGCCTCGACCTCGGCGCGCAAGCGGAGATCCGCACCGTTGGCGAGGTCTTTGATTTCGCCCGTGACTATCTGGGGCTTCTCAAAGCCGCCGTGATCGCCGCCGGCATCGTTCCCCCCGGCCTGGAGGGCGCGGGCCATCCGCTTTCAGATCTCCTCGCTCGGGTGGTGGGCCCCGGCATGGGCATAGAGCTCGTGAGCGAGGTGCGGGGTATTCCCAAGGGCTCCCGGCTCGCCGTGTCCACAACGCTCCTGGCCGCCTTGATCGCTGCGCTCATGCGAGGCACCGGTCAGGTGTCCACGCTGGAGGGACCTCTCCGTGAGGACGAGCGGCGCCAGGTAGCCGCCCGGGCCGTACTGGGCGAGTGGCTGGCCGGGTCCGGCGGCGGATGGCAGGATTCCGGAGGCGTGTGGCCCGGCATCAAGCTGATTCACGGCGTGCAGGCGCAGGATGGCGACCCCGAATACGGCGTCAGCCGCGGCCGCCTGCTGCCGGAGCACGTGATCCTCGGGCCGGACAAGGTGCGTCCCCAGATGCGCCAGGCGCTTCAGGATAGCCTGGTGTTGGTGCATGGAGGGATGGCCCAGAACGTCGGTCCCATCCTGGAGATGGTCACCGAGCGCTATCTCCTCCGCTCGCCTCAGGAATGGTCGGCGAGAAAGGAGGCGGGCGCGATTCTCGATCACGTCCTGGAGCTCCTTCGCTCGGGATCGGTGCCTGAACTGGCGCAGGCGACCACGCACAACTTTACCGGGCCCCTGCAGACGATCGTCCCGTGGGCGAGCAACCTGTATGTGGAGTCGCTCATCGAACGAGCCCGCACGGATCTGGGGGAGGCGTTCTGGGGCTTCTGGATGCTGGGGGGAATGTCAGGGGGAGGCATGGGCTTTATGGTGGCCCCCGAGGCGCGAGACGCGGCCCAAGGCTACTTGCTCGAGATGATGCACGAGGAAAAGCGACGCCTTGAGCACGCCTTGCCCTTTGCCATGGATCCCGTGGTGTATGACTTTTCCATCAACGAGGTGGGAAGCGCGGCGAGGCTGCTGCAGGGCGAAGCGGCGCTACTCCCCGGCTCCTACTACAGCCTGGCGGTTCCCAGGCTTTTGAAGCAGAGCCGGCACGACCTCTCCGAGAGCCAGCGGGCCGAGCTGGACCTCTTCTCGCGGGCCGTGCGCACGCGCCCCGAGATGCTCCCCGCGATGGGCCTGTTGCTGGACGCGCTCCTGCCGCAATCCGAGGCCCCGCGCGAGGGCCAGCAGGATCTGGATCGCCTTCTCGACGAGAACGGCTTTGATCGCCAGCAGCACGAGCAGATTCGCCGGGAGTTGCGCGCAGGCATCATCGGCCTGGCGCAGAATCGCCTCCCCGCGACCAGTGAGATCCGCGATGTTGCTCCCGGGGACGTTCACAGGGCGCCGGAGGGGAATGCACATCTGGAGCGTGTGGGCCTGGAGGCGCTGGCTCGGGGCGCCGCGGCCGTGGTGACCCTGGCCGGCGGCGTCGGCAGCCGCTGGACGCAGGGCGCCGGCGTCGTCAAGGCCATAAATCCCTTCGCCCGGCTGGGAGGCGCGCAGCGGACCTTTCTGGAAGTGCATCTGGCCAAGAGCGCGCGCACGGCCGAGTTGGCCGGGGCGCCGCTGGCTCACGTCATCACGACGAGCTACCTCACCCACGGCCCGATCGCCGAATACCTCGGCCGTTGCGGCAACTATGGGTACCGCGGCCCCCTGTATCTCAGCCAGGGTCGCGCCATTGGTTTGCGCCTGGTGCCGATGGTGCGGGACCTTCGCTTTGCCTGGGAGGAGCTCTCTCAGCAGCTGCTGGATGAGCAGGCCCAAAAGGTGCGTGAAAGCCTGAATGCCGCACTGATCGCCTGGGCGGAAGGCATGGGCGAGGGTCGCGACTATCGCGACAACCTCGCCCTCCAGTGTCTGAGCCCAATCGGGCACTGGTACGAGATCCCCAACCTCTTCCGGAGCGGAGTTTTGGCACGGCTGCTTGAGGCTCAGCCCGGGCTGCAGTACCTGCTGGTGCATAACATCGACACGCTGGGCGCCTCTCTCGACCCAACGCTGCTCGGTATGATGATCGAGCACCAGGTTCCTTTTGCGGTAGAGGTCGTCCCGCACCGCATTCAGGACCGCGGGGGAGGCCTGGCACGAGTGGACGGTCGCCTCAGGCTGGTGGAGGGGCTCGCCATCCCGCGTGAGGAGCAAGAGTTCGACCTGACCTACTACAACTCAAACACCTTCTGGCTGCAGGTCGATCGTCTCCTCGAGTTGTTCGGCCTGGATCGCGCCACGCTCAGGGATGCGGAGGCGGTCGAGACGGCGACGCGCGAGATGGCGCGCCGGATGCCCACCTACGTTACGCTGAAGGACGTCAAGCGCCGTTGGGGCAACGGTCAGGAGGACGTGTACCCGGTTGCACAGTACGAAAAGCTTTGGGGGGATATGACGGCCCTGCCCGAGTGGCAGGGTATCTACCTGGCCGTCAGCACGAACCGAGGTCAGCAACTCAAGGAGCGTGACCAGTTGGACGGCTGGTTCCGCGATGGTTCTGCAGAGCAGATTGAGACGCTGTGCGGCTGGCGTTAGGCCGCACAGCGTCGGGTCATGCGGGGAAGTGCAGCAGACTATTCGACGAGCGAGCCATCCACGACGCTGATCCGAATCTCCAGCGTATCTGATCCGTCCTTGGCGACTACAAGCCAGTAGGCGCCCAGTTCGACGTCTACGTCGATCTCAAAGGTCATGGTCTTGACCTGGAAGCTGGGATGCTCGTCTATAAAGGACTGCAGGCCGTTGGCGAGAGCGATCTCCATGGCCTCAGGGCTGTCGACCTTCCAATCCCCGGGAGTGAGGTTGGCCTTGGCCGCCGGCCGAATCTGATCTGAACGATTGGCCTTGATGGGCTTTTCCGTCGTATCCAGGCTGTAATAGGCTTGGTTGCCGTCACCCTCCGGCGCCACAATAAAGCGCCAGGCCGAAGAAAGCCCGTCCACACCCAGATCCTCCTTGCCGGGCCGGTTGGGCAGGCGGCACTCGGATATCACAGATCCCGCCTTCCACGCCATGGCCGCCGGCTCGATAATCGCCCAGGCCTCCATGGCAGAGAGCCTTTGTCCCGGCGTCAGCGCCGCTTCCGGGCCCTTTTCTGCACATCCTCCGGCCGCCAGCAACAGTGCTGTGACCACCAGCCCCAATGCCAGCCTTGAAGACCACTTCATCCTATGCCTCCTCGCATTTGGTGCCACTCTGCCCGGGGCGGCCCCGGCCAATGCCGATAGACCACTCTACCGTGTCTGTATATTTACCATATTCCATACGGCTGCGCAACGTTTTTGGGCCAGAACATATCCGACGTTCGTAGGATACCCCGCCACCCTCACCCGCCTGGCCTGTTTGACAGGGGCCTCGGGCGCCATGATACTCTGGTTATGCCAGCTGTGCCATCGCCCGCCAGAGCCACCATCACCGTTCGCACCATCTGCGGTCGATTGGCCGGGGTTGCGACTGAATCCGGAGTGATCCAGCAGACGGGCCTTCTCTGGATAGCGGACACCCTTTCCCATGCCGTGGACTATGGTTTTCACCTGTACCTGGGCCGCGCCCTCCCTCTGGGCGCCTTTGGCCAGTTTCAGAGCCTGAACTCGCTGGCGCTCGTCGTGCTGATCCTCGCCTTTGCGCTGCAGCCCGTTGCCGCCCGGTATACCGCTGCTCCGCCTGCCGGTCGCGACGGCCCTGCAACGCAGGGGGCTATCCTGCGCCGGTTGGGGCGGCAAAGCCTGGGAGTGGCGGCCATCGCCACGACCGTCTTCGCGCTGCTCAGCTTCCCCATCGCCCGGGCGACGAGACTTCCCAGGCCCCTGATCCTCATGCTCACCTGCCTGTTTCCGCTGGGCGCGCCTCGCGGCGTGGCGCTGGGCGTGCTGCAGGGCCAGACTCGGCTGGGCATGCTGGGGCTCACCAACCTGACCAATGCACTGGTGAGAACCGCCCTCGCTATCGCCGGTATCGAGCTCTTGCACTGGGGGGTGCGCGGTGCCGCCGCCACGGTGGTGATCGGTGCGGCGGCGGCGCTGTTCGCTTCGCTGCTGGCGGTGCGCAATACCGCAAGGCAGCCCGGCAGCCTGGACAGCGCTGCCGTTCGAGAGGGCTGGCACATCGCCTTTGCCGGCCTCCTGATGTCCGTGTCCTACATGCTCCTCACCAATATGGACGTCATCTGGGTGAACCGGATCGCCTCCGGCACGGTCGCCGATGCCTACGGGCGAGTGGTCGTGCTGCGCCGTGTCGTGGCCGTCTTTGCCACGGCGATCTCCATGGCCATCCTGCCGAGGGTGGCGCGAGGCGTTCGGCGGCGCGAACGTCCGGACCGGGCCATCGCGCTGTCGCTGGGTGTCGTCCTGGCGGCCGGCCTGGCGCTGACAGCCCTGTATGCCGTCGCCGGCCCGGCCATCTACCGCCTGGCTTACGGGGCAGAGCCTGGCGCCGCGAGCCGCTGGATCGTCGCCATGGCAGGCGCCATGCTCGGCTACAGCATCAGCCTCGTTTGGGTGAACGTGCTCGTGGCAGCGGATCCGCGCCCTCTTTCGTGGGTCATGGTCGCGCTCGCCGCGGTGCAGACGGTGCTCTATGCTCTCTGCGCGCGAACACCTGGCGCAGCCATCGCGATCCTCTTCGGCTCGGCCTGGCTGCTGTCCCTGGCGGGCGCCGCGCTCTACTGGTACCGTGTACGCCCGGGTCTCAACCCGCCCGCCTGTTCAGCCACCGGTGTGGGCGCCCCGGAACGAGGCCGTTCTACACCGACGGGAGCGGAGTGATGGACAGATTGCTGGATCTCCAGATCAGTGGGCGACTCCTCTTTGGGTCCGGCGCTCTGGGCGAGTTGCCGGCGGCCCTGTCCCGGCTCGGTGCCCGGAGACCGCTCATCGTCACCGATGCCGGCCTGATGCGGACGGGCATTCCGGCGCAGATCATCGACCTCATCCAGAGAGACGGTCTCTCTGCCGCCCTCTTTGATGGCGTAGAGCCGGATCCCCGCATCGCGATCGTCGCCGCCGCCGCGGGCGCCGGCCGTGCGCACGCCTGTGACGCCGTTATCGGCGTAGGAGGGGGCAGCGCCCTCGATATCGCCAAGATGACCTCCGTCATGCTCACAAACGCTGGCTCTCCGGCCGACTATCTTGGGACCGATGCCGTGCCGCTCCCGGGGCTGCCCAAGGTCCTCATCCCCACCACGGCGGGCACCGGCAGTGAGGTATCGCCCATCGCCATACTCTCCGATGAAGCGGCCCATCTCAAGAAAGGTGTTGTAAGCCGACATCTGTACGCGGATGTCGCCCTGGTGGACCCGCAGCTCACCCAGGGGCTCCCGCCGCACATCACCGCCTACACTGGAGTAGATGCCCTCACCCATGCCATAGAGGCCTACACCAACCGCTTCCCGCATCCACTGGTTGACACGCTGGCCATCGAGGCGATCCGGATGATCGGCAGGTACCTGCCCAGGGCCGTGGCCTGCGGAGAGGACGCCGAGGCCCGCTATCACATGTCGCTGGCAAGCACCATGGGTGGCCTTTGCCTGGGCACCGTGAACACCGGCGCGGTCCATGCGCTGGCCTACCCGCTCGGTGGGCAGTTCAACATACCCCATGGAATCGCCAACTCGCTGCTCTTGCCCTACGTGATGCGCTACAACCTGATCGCCCGGGTCGAGCGCTTTAACCGGATCGCTGAGGCCCTGGGCAGTCCCATCGACGGGCTGGCGCCGCGAGCGGCGGCCGATAGGGCCGTGGAGGCGGTGGAACGCCTCTGCCGGGACGTGGGCATCGTCTCGCGCATGCGTGAACTGGATGTCCCGGAGAATGCCATCGAGCCGATGGCTCGGGCCGCCATGGACGTCACCCGTCTGCTCAGCATCAACCCGCGCGTCGTCACGCTGGAAGCGGCGAGAGAGATCTACCGCCAGGCGTACTGAGGGGCGCACGCGCCCGACGCTCCGGCCATCAAGCCGGCGTGGCGCCCTGCGCCGCATGTGTAGGCCGCCACCGAGGCCAAACCGAATCATCTATCAGGAGGCGCTTTCGATGCCGTCCGTGCGTTCTGTCCAGAGCCCGTTGCCAGCCGATCCGGATCGCCCGCTCGCTGCCGGGGCTGCTCGTAGCCAGCCGCAAAAGCCGCACCAGGGCCTGGTCATCGTCTATACCGGCCACGGCCGGGGCAAGACGACCGCTGCCCTGGGCCTTGTCCTGCGCGCCTGGGGACACGGCCTGCGCCCCTGTGTGGTCCAGTTCATCAAAGAGGAGCGGGCACGCTGGGGGGAGACCATGGCCGCCGAGCGTCTGGGCATTCGCTGGCATGCCGTCGGCGCCGGGTTCACCTTCACCGCGCGTGATCAAACGCGGGATCGCGAGCGTGCTCTGGCTGGTTGGGCGCTGGCCCGCGAGATCATCGCCGGGGGCGAGTACGATCTCGTGGTGCTGGATGAGTTCACCTATCCTCTCAGCTACGGGTGGCTGGCACCCGAGGAGGTGGCGGCATGGCTGCGGCAGCACCGGCCGGCGGGGGTGGACGTCGTCATCACCGGGAGAGACGCCGTGCCAGAGATCCTCGACCTTGCGGACATGGTCACCGAGATGGTGGAGGTCAAGCATCCCTTTCACAGCGGCGTGGCGGCACGCGCGGGAATGGAGTACTAGGCTGCCAGCCGCCGCGAGGAACTTGCGAGCAGGGCCAGGGCAGGGCATGGTGGAGTTGCCCCCACGCTCCTTCTGAGTATGCTCGACCAGGGCTCTGGGTTGGCGCCAGCCCGGCGCGTACCGTCGCCTGGAGCACCCGGCAGGAAGGAGGACCCACCTTGCCACGTCTCTATGCTGTTCGGCACGGGTTGACAGACTGGAACGCGCTCGGGCGGATCCAGGGGCACGCACAATCTCACCTCACCGAATCCGGACGCAGACAGGCCGAGTTGATCGCCGACCGTCTGTCCTCCGAGCGCATCGACGCCGTCTATTCCTCAGACCTCACGCGCGCCATGGACACCGCCCGGGCCATCGCCGGCTGCCATGGTCTGCCGGTCCATGCCGACTCCCGCCTCCGCGAGGCCGACTATGGCGATTGGGAGGGACGGACCATGGATGAGCTGCGCGTGCTCTATCCGGAGGTCGTGGACCGTTGGATGACAGAGCCCGTGGCCGTGGCTCCCGTCAACGGGGAGAGTGTCGAGCAGGTGGCGGCACGGGTCAGCGAGTTGCTGGACGAATTGCGGGCGCGCCCCGAGGACGAGCAGATCGTGGTCGTCGGACATGGTGGTTCGATCCGGGCCCTCCTGTGCCTGGCCTTGTCGGTCCCGCAGGGCTACTCCCGGCGCGTGCGGGTCGATACCGCTTCGCTATCCATCGTACAACTCACTCCCGCGCGCAGCGTGGTCATGTCTGTCAACGACAGGCATCACCTCGTCGATGCGGACGTGGTGGACACCTTTATCGCCTTCTAGAGGGAGATTGGGAACGAGGTGCCGATGCCGATCCATAGCCAAACCTTCCTGAACGCGCTCCCGCCCGAATGGCATGTGCCCCTGCTGCCGCTCATCCAGGCTCACGTGGCGGATGCAGCCAAGGTCGTCGTACTGGATGACGACCCGACCGGCACCCAGACGGTGCATGGCGTGCCCGTGCTGACCGGTTGGTCCACTCAGGCCCTGGCCGGTGAACTGCGCGACCCCTCCAGCCTGTTCTACATTCTGACCAACTCCCGGAGCCTGGAGCGCGAGGCCGCCGCAGCGCGCAGCGCAGAGATCGCCCGGAACCTGCAGGCTGCCGCCGCCGACGTGGGACGGGATTATGTGCTGGTCAGCCGGAGTGACTCGACCCTGCGCGGCCACTTTCCCGCAGAGACCGACGCTCTGATGATGGCCAGTGGTCTGCCCGTGGACGGCATACTGCTCGTTCCCTTCTTCGAAGAGGGTGGCCGCTACACTATCGATGATGTGCACTATGTCCGGGAGGGCGGCTGGTTGATCCCGGCGGCCGATACCGAGTACGCCCGCGATCCGGTGTTCGGATACACCTCCAGCAATTTGCGACAGTGGGTCGCAGAGAGGTGCGGCTGCAGTCCGGACACCGTGGCGTCCATCTCCCTCGCGGATCTGCGCGGCGGCGGGCCCCGACGTGTCGAGATCTGCCTCAGCGAGTTGGAGAACGCCCAACCCTGCATCGTCAATGCGACGTGCTACCGAGATCTCGAGGTTCTGGTGGCCGCGCTGCTCGCCTCGGAGGCCCAGGGCCGGCGCTACCTCTGCCGGACGGCCGCGTCCTTTGTGCGCGTGCGCGGAGGGCTGGATCCGGCGCCTCTGCTCACCGCGGCTGACTTGGGCGGTCGCCGCGGAGGACTCATCATCGCGGGGTCCTACGTCCGCCGCACGACGGAGCAGATCAAGGCAGCGCGCGCCCTAAAGGGCGTGGAGCCGGTGGAACTGGATGTTCCGGGCCTGTTCACGGGTTCCCCCAGCGCCGTGATCGACGCCGCGCGTGCGGCCGCCGCCGGTGCGATGGCAGCCGGGCGCGATGCCCTCGTGCACACCAGCCGGGAACGCGTGCAGGCCTCCGGCGGAAGCGCGCTGGACACCGGGAGACAGGTGTCTCAAGCGCTCGTCGATCTCGTCGCGGGTTTGGCGATTCAGCCCGCCTGGATCGTTGCCAAAGGAGGCATCACCTCCTCGGACATTGCCACCGAGGCGCTGGGCATTCGCCGCGCCTGGGTACGCGGGCAGGCGATCCCGGGTGTTCCAATATGGCGTACGGGGCCGGAAGCGCGCTGGCCGGCCATGGATTATGTCGTCTTCCCGGGGAACGTGGGTGAGCCCGAGTCGCTCGCCCGGATGATCCAACTGCTGCGCGGCACACGCTAGGCAGGGCGCGCCTCACGGCCGGGCCTCACGGGTACCCGGCCGTCGTCATGCCTGGAGCGAGGCTGTCTTTCCAGAGCCTTAACATGCCGTTGATCGGGCGATAGCACGGCCCTGCTATACTTTCCACGGTCGCGGGAGGCGCGACACCGCCAGGAACACCACGATATAGGAAAGGAGCCATTTGCCACTGCTGTATCTCGTCCGCCACGGACAGACTGACTGGAACGCCGAGCATCGGCTTCAAGGCCGGGCGGATCGCCCGTTGAACGCCACGGGGCAGCTGCAGGCGGCCGCCGTCGCCCAACGGCTGGCGTCCGAGCCGCTGGAAGCCATCTACTCCAGCGATCTCGCGCGCGCCATGGCGACGGCGCAGGCCATCGCCGCACGGCATCACCTCACCGTTACCCCCGAGCCTCGCCTGCGAGAGATCAGCTACGGTACCTGGGAGGGGCGCACGATGGCTGAGATCGCGCAGCGATACCCCTCCACGCTGGAGGCCTGGCGCCATGGCGGCTATGTGCCGGAGGAGATGGGTGGCGAGCCGGAACCGGCCGTCGCCAGTCGGGTTTCCGCGCTCCTGGAGGAGCTTGCCAACCGTCCTTCCGAGGAGCGGATCGCCCTCGTCAGCCACGGGGCCTGCCTGCGGGTGCTGATCGCGCTGCTCGCCGGCGGAGAAGCTGCCGCCAGGCGACCGGTGGTGGGGACGGCGTCGCTTTCACGAGTGCTCCTCACCCCTTCCGGCGCGAGGATCCTCTCTCTGGACGAACGCGCGCACCTGGAGAAGGTTCATGCTGCCGAAGAGGCCGCGGCGGGCGCCTAAAGCGGTACGGCGTCCTCCGTTGCAGGGTCCCAGAGATTCGCGTGAGGCCGCAACGCTCGATTTGCACTTGCGCGGCGTACGTGGTATGCTAACCGATGGTGTCCGGACATCGCCGGACTCTGAGAGGAGAGAAACATGGAACTCAGACAGACCGAAACGCGGATGGCCCGCCCTATTGCGGGCGCGGCTCAGGTGGCCAGGCGGGCGCTGGAGATCGTCGTCGGCGTGCTCCTGGTGGAGCGCGAGCCCAGCCATACCAGCAAGTACGAAGACCTCTTCCACATGCCCTGGTAGGCAGTACGCACAACCGAATCGACCGGCATAGCTGCTGGTCATGATCACCGGTCAGCACCTACGGCAAGGCGCCGCAAGGGCTGGCGTTTTCTTTTCCCCTCCTGGCGTCCCCGGGCTCGGCCCGCTGGCCCTTGCCCATTTGGCCTTTCAGGCTTCAGCCTCGCCCGCTGCCGCCCTGCCGTTGACGTTCCCCCGGGCCCGACCTAGACTGGGCTGGAGATCCTGAACGGAGCCGGTGTCGCCGGCCATGCAGTCCACCCAGAGAGGGAGCCCCTTCCATGAGAGATTGGCAGTCCGGCTATGTGAACACCAACGGCATACGCATGCACTACTGGCGCACCGGCGGAGGCGGGCTTCCGGTTGTGCTCTCCCACGGCGCGACGGATAGCGGCCTTTGCTGGACGCGCACCGCACTGGCCCTGCAAGGGGACTATGACGTGATCATGGTGGACGCCCGCGGCCACGGCCTGTCGGACAAGCCCAGCAGCGAGTATGGGCCGCGCTTTTCGGGCGACGACCTCGCCGGACTGATCGTGGGCCTGGAGTTGGACCGGCCACACCTCGTGGGCCACTCCATGGGCGGGGAGATCTCGGCCAACTGCGTGGCGGATCACCCGGGCACGGCGCGCAGCCTGGTGATTCTCGATTCCGGGTTCATCTCCAATGGGGGGCCCTACCGCGGCTCCTCGGAGGGCGCGGAGGAGCGCATAGCGCGTTCGCGCGCGGGCGTAGAGGAGATGCGCGCTCTCGGCATGGAGGGGCTATTGGCGCGCCTGTCGAAAGAGAGCCCCAACTGGCACGAACTGGAGCGCGCACCATGGGCGGCGAGCAAGCTACAGGTCTCGCCAGAGTACGGCCGGTTTTTCGCCCAGGACAAACGGCCCTGGCAGGAAATCATTGCCGCCGTCGATTGCCCCATGCTCCTGATGATCGCCGATCCCGGACTCGGGTCACATACCGAGTGGGAGGCCGCGATCGAGGCCACCGGCCTGTGGAAGGAGGGCAACCTGCTGCACATCAACGGTGCCGGGCACAACCTCCAGCGCGATCGCTGGGAGGTGTTCATGGACCGGCTCACCACCTGGCTGGCCGGCCACTGAGCGCCGTCCTGACGTGACGCGGGGGGAGCCGGACAACCCGGCTCCCCCCGCGTGCTGCGGCCGCGCTCTAGGTTCGGTAGTGGGCGTTGATATCCACATAGGCATGGGAGAGATCGCTCGTCCAGACGGTTGCCTCTCCATCGCCCAGCCCGAGATCGATGCGTACGCTGATCTCGCGTTCGGCGAGGATCTCGCTGGCGCGGCCCTCATCGACTTGATACGGCCCGCCGTCGCGCACCAGCTCCAGATCGCCCATCCACACTCTCACAGAGCCCGGATCCAGCGGAACACCCGCGTACCCGATGGCGCAGACGATCCGGCCAAAGTTCGCGTCCTGGCCGTAGATAGCCGTCTTGAAGAGCACGGATTTTGCGACCGACATGGCCACCTGCCGGGCCTCGGCCCGATTGCGCGCCCCGGTTACGGCGATCTCGATAAAGCGCGTGGCGCCTTCACCATCGCGCACCAGGTTCTTGGCCAGGCTCACAGCGACCTCTTTCAAGCCCGCGAGGAACGCCTGGTACAGAGGAGAAGAGGTTGAGCTGATCGCAGGCATCTCGGCCATGCCGTTGGCCAGGAGCAGCACCGTATCGTTGGTGCTCATATCGCCGTCGATGGTGATCATGTTCAGGCTTTCGTCCACCGCCTCCACCAGAGCCGCGCGCGCGGGCAACGGGCCGATGCGCGCATCGGTCGTGATGGTGGCCAGCATCGTGGCCATGTTGGGGCTGATCATCCCCGCGCCCTTGGCCATGCCGGCGATGATAAACGACACACCCTCACCGGACACCTCCACGGCTACCTCCTTGGGTACCGTATCGGTCGTCATGATGGCGAGGGCCGCCTGGTGCCCGGCATCCACGCCGCCCGCCAGCGCCGGAACGGCCTGCTCGATCCCCGCCAGCACCTTGTCCATCGGCAGCGGCTGACCAATGACGCCCGTGGACATGACGAGATAGTCCTGCGCGGCTCCCCCCAGGTGGTGCGCCAACGCAGCAGCCATGCCCTCCGCATCGTGCAGACCACGCTCGCCTGTGCAGGCATTGGCGCAACCGCTGTTGATCACCACGCCTCGCTGCGTCGTCGGGTTCCGCAGGATCGCCTCCTGGTCGTACACCACGGGCGCGGCCTTGAACAAGTTGGTCGTAAAGAGCGCGGCGCCGGTGCAGGGCCTGGTCGAGCGCACCAGCGCGAGATCCAGCTTGCCGGAGGCCTTGATGCCTGCCGCAACGCCTGCCCCCTCGAATCCCTGAACCGAGGTCACCGATCCCCCCGGCAACAGCCGCACATGAAATGCCATATCCGCCATTCCTCCCTGCCAGCCTTACCGTCCGAACTCCGCGCGAGTATAGGGCGCCCGGAGCGTCATGTCAACGGCGGCCGCGCCCCTACTGTCGCCCGAGTCCCCCCTCAGGAACCCCCGGAGGCGCTCGCACGTCTGAAAGATATGCGGTACGCTGATTCTAAGGAGGCTCTATGGCACGCCGTAGTCGACTACTCATGTTTCTGCTGGCCCTCGCCATTGTGGTCAACGCTTGCCAAACGCCTGCGGATGCCCAGCCAGAGCCGGCCCAGACCACACCATCGAGCACCGACACCGCCCGCTCAAGCCCGGCTGCAACGGGTGCGGCGGCCGATCCCTCACGAGAGACGGCTACCGGCACTCCTGCTGTTGAGGCCAGCGCCCGCCCGGACGCTGAAACTCGCGAACTGGAGGACCATCCTGTGAACCCCGATCAGATCGTTTCCGCCAATGCCATGGGGCTGGACTTGCTGAAACGGCTCCGTGCCGCCTCGGAGCCAGGAACGAACCTCTTCATCTCGCCGGTGAGCGTCGCGTTGGCTCTGGGAATGGCCGCGAACGGCGCGAGCGGGGAAACCCAGGAGGGGATCCGCGCCGCCCTGCATCTCCAGGGGTGGGACGAGAAGGCTGCCAACCAGGCCTTCGCCGGCCTTGGCCAGGCGCTCGACGGTGACGATCTGGGCGTTGAGCTGGATATCGCCAACGCACTCTGGCTCCGCCAGGGGCTGCCCTTTCGCACGACTTTTCTCGATACGGTGGCGCGGTACTTTGGTGCCCGGGTGTCCGGGCTGGACTTCAGCTCCTCCGAGGCGGCTGACGTGATGAACGGCTGGGTTGCCGACCAAACCCGCGGGCGCATCACAGAGATCGTTACCCCACCCATCGACCCTCTCGCGATCCTGTTTATCATGAACGCGGTGTACTTTAAGGGTGATTGGGAAACCCCCTTCGATGAGTCTCTTACGTCGGAAGAAGCCTTCACCCGCGCCGACGGCGCCCAAGTGCAGGCCTTGATGATGAGCCGCTATGGATCCTGGGAATACGCCCGCTCCGGCGACTACCAGGCCGTCCGCCTGCCGTACAGCGGGGGGCGCCTCAGTATGATCGCGGTGCTACCCGCGGATGGCACGAGCCTGGATGCCTGGCTCGATGATCTGGATGCCAGTGGGTGGCAGGCGCTTGTCGGCGCGCTCACCCGCAAGGACGGCACCGTCTCGCTGCCGCGATTCACGCTGTCGTTCGAGGCGCGCCTGAATGACGCGCTGGCGGCAATGGGGATGGAGCGTGCCTTTATCCCAGGCGAAGCCGACTTTTCCCGGATTCACGAGATGGACCAGCCCACTTGGATCGATGGTGTCCTCCACAAGTCCTTCGTGGAGGTGAACGAGCAGGGCACGGAGGCGGCCGCGGTCACCTCGATTGAGTTGCGCGCACAGGCGGCGGCACCAGAGGAGCCTTTCTCCTTTCTCGCGGACCGGCCCTTCCTCTATGTCC